>Ga0265314_10000398_pt1 | contig 58903 bp, 48 predicted proteins | sample 4126metaG_FD_203106 | JGI IMG/M metagenome (GOLD analysis project Ga0265314, IMG submission 203106) | Rhizosphere microbial communities from Carex aquatilis grown in University of Washington, Seatle, WA, United States - 4-1-26 metaG | ecosystem: Host-associated > Plants > Roots > Rhizosphere >... | reverse complement strand
CGTCTGTCCGCACAGCGGGAAGCGCATCACGCTCACCGGGGAGGGGTCAATTTTGGACGCCGATTACCCCGGTTTGGGGGTCAAAATTGCACGCCGAAACACAGGACAAACGCCCAAAGAAGTCGCTGAGCAGATTGTTCTGGCCGTCGACGGCTATCTCCGCCCCTTCATTGTCCCTCTGTTGCAGAGGGTGGACGCCGAGCCGCACCATCTCGGAACGGGCACGCTGTTTCGCGTCAACGGCTCCGACTACTTGGTCACAGCGCGTCACGTGATCGAGGATGTCGACCCGCAATCCCTGTTGGTATCAGCTAAGCAGCCGCGCCTTCGGGAGCTGGCTCCACTCGTCACTCATACAGCGGATTCCAGCAATGACGTTGCCGTCATGCGTCTAACCGAAGAAGGCCGCGCCGAGCTTGTCGCGGGTGGGCACACCTTCACCACCGTGAACAATCTGCGGCCGATTCTCGGAGATCAACAAACATTTGTCGTCCCCGGATACACCTCCGCCACAACGACCCGCGCGGGAAAAACTCTCACGGGCGACTTCAATACCTTCATGGCGCCCAGGTACAACGGCCCAGCCGAGGACCTCGACGCACCCGTCGACCACAACATCGACCTCTTCCTCCGCCATACCAACATGGCTGGCACGCTGCTCGACACGCAGGAGGAGACGCCGCGCTTGGCGGGCATCAGCGGCACTTCGGTCTGGGCGGTCCTGTCTCGCGACGCTGCCAGTGGCGCGGTATGGAGCCCTCAATCCCAACTCCGGCTCGTGGCCGTCGAAACTGCCTGCAAGCGCGGCAGCTATATCAGGGCCAAGAGGTGGTCAGCCGTCGCGGAGGTGCTCCGAAAGCTCGACGAGCGCGCTGCCGCAATGGTGCTGTCGGCGCTCCAACAGCCGCCGCGCGCAATGCGGAATTGATCCAATTTGTTGGGCTTCCCGCCCAGCAGTGTCAGCACCACAGCTCTTTCCCAGACGCTCGCCTACAGCAGCGCCAGTAGGTCCTCAAACAGCGTCTCCGGGTTACCGAAGCTGACCTCTGGCGGCGGATTTCCTTCCTGTCGAAGGGTACCAAACAACAACGAGCATGCGTAGACAAAAACAGTCCGGCCGCTCTGATGAGTCTGTCGCCGAATCAGCTTCCTGAAGCGTGCAACAACCGCCGGATGGTCCGCTGATCCGCTTCGTCGATCCTCCGGAGTAATCTGCAGGAGGACAAACGCTCCGAGGACAATCCCCATCAGTCTCTTGTCCAATACCGCCTTCTGATCGTCGCCCGTTTCTGCGCAGTACAGGGGAATTTGATCGAGCAAGTAGTCCCGAGCGAATTCGTCGCATGCAAATTCCTCATCAATGCTGCTCTCGGGGGCATTGTTCTCGTCTCTGAAGATGGCGTGCCGCACTTCATGCAGGAAGACGAACGCAGTTGCGATCTTTACGAGGTCGACGACGGCATGATCCCTCGTGTTGGTCGGTGGAGTTGGTCCGGGCTGCGGTATGTGCTGCGGCCACATAAATGTTTGCAGTTCTGCCGTTTCGTTCAGCTCTCTCTCCGTCCGAAGATCCGTCGCCAGGGCCTTCTCAATCTCAACGCGGTCTGGATCATTTGCCGTGGTTAGGGGCACCGGAATCAACACATAGGGATGGTAGGCTTCGAACGCTTTCCATGACGCAAACCCCAGAATCCAGATTTGGAGGGTCGTCCGCGGCGTAAAGACAACGAGCCCCCACGGTCCCCCTTCCATCTTGAAGCCCTTGGTATCCGAAGCGTGCGCAAAGTTAGGCGCAAATCTCCGCCAAAGATCCTCCAGATCACTCCGTCGTTCAGGAGCACTCTCGAGAATCAATTGACGCACTCCCTCTGTCAGTTCTTCCGTGCTGATCACACTATCGGCCCTTAATCATGCAAAGGCATCGATCCGGCGACGGCAGATGCCGAGAACCCGCTTGGCGACCTTGTGGCTCGCCTCGCTGCTGTGTTCGATGCCGTCGGGCAGCGAAATCCGTCCGACCGCCTCAGCAAGCCGTTCCAACATTCCGTCGATCGCCGCGTCGGCGTCCGCAGCCTTCAGACCCGCCGTGCTGGCGAACGCCCGGAAATCCGCCCGGTCCAGCTTGTCGTCCTTGCCGTTGAGCTTCAGCGCAAGGTGATCCTTCTCAAGCCGAGGAAAGACGCGCGTCGTGACCGCATCATAGAGGGGCGCCATCCGGACGCTGCCGAACTTCTTGTCTCCAGGTTCAGCGATCTTCAGCAGCGCCATGTTTTTCAGGTGCATGTCGCCATCCGCGATCAGCCAGGCGAACAGGGCGCGCCGGAGGATCACGAGAAGGTCTTCCTCGGGCGACGTCGACAGCGGCCGGACCGCGCGCGCGACGCGCTCCATGGTTCCGCTGTACTTCGCCTCCGTCGACAGATCGAGCACGGAGCAGAAATCTTCAAGGGCCAGCAACCGCCGGTCGTCAAGGCTTTCGCGGATGTCGAAACGCTCGACGATCAGGGCCGGCGGCATCCCGTCCGGCATCGTGGCAAGCGCGGCCACGGGCACCGCAAAGCCGGCGGCCTTGCCGAGAACCAGCGCCAGCCACTCAACAATCGGGAGCGCCTCGTAACCGCTCGTCCCGGCTGGTTTCAGGATATGCGTGAACGGCTTGCCGGTGCTCGGCGAGAGCGTACCGTCGGCGTCGAGATACATCGGCGCCTTGATCTGGACGCCGGACAGCCGCGGCGTATCGGCCCGCTCATAAATCTGGGCGAGAACGCGCTCGAAGCTCTCTTCGATGTCACTCCGGCGCGGCCCCGCATAGCGGCCTGTGAACGCGCCATCCGTGGTGTACCGTTCAAGGCGGGTCAGCAGGACATCGGGCGGCAGCGCGGCCAGCTCGCTCTCGCGCTCAACGATCGTGATGTTCGACATGTAGCGCTTGCCGGAGCGCAGCATCGCCCGCTCGTCCCTGTCCTTGAGAACCTTTTCGAGCCAGCCTTCGGGAAGGAGGGAGACGATGAACGGAGGCAGCTTTCCGGGCGTCGTCTGCCGGACGAGAGGCGGGCCGCCAGTGTCGAGCGGCTTCCACCGCCATTCAAAGCCGTCGTGAATCAGATGCCCGATGGGAGCCCCGTGCCAGGCCACAACCAGGTTCACCGCCGCGAGATTCCTCGCGGGCTCAACGGTCGGCCGGCGCAAGAGAAAACCCTCCGCCGCCTTGCCTTCGCGCAGCCAGTCATTCTCGCGGGCCAACGCCCAAACGGCATCCGCCGCCTTCTGCGCGCTGCCGTATTCTTCGATCAGGCGTGCGGCGATCGCTTCGCGCATATCGTCATCGATCGAGGCCGCGTGCTCGCTCCGCAATCGGAAAGCCTCCAGGAAGCGTTGCCGCATCGAAGAGACGGTGATGCGAAACTCGCCCATCCCGTCGTCGACAACGGCTTCACCAACCGACGGATGTTTGGGTGCTTCGTTCTGGATGATCTCCAACCCTCGGATGCGGGTGCGCTGCTTGCGTCGCGCACTAAGAAAGAGACGCCCGTTTCGCGTCGGGCCGAGCAGGACGGCGCTCGCCCCCGAGAGGTATGCCTTCGGGTAGAGATACCTGGCGATGCGGACCGCGTGCTTGACGACGATCGCCTCGACGTCGTCGTCCGGATCGACGTAGACGCCGCGCATGAGCTGGATCAGCTTTCCGGCTTCAGCCCGGTAATGGCTGCGGGTCTTGTCCAGCGTTTCGCCAACGAGATGAAGGGCCATTTTTCCTAACTTTCCCGTACTTCAGGTACGACTAGATTAGCACATCTGTGACCGTACCTCAAGAAATTTCAACTTTCCCGTACTTGAGGTACGCGAAAGTTAGGCTCTGCCAAGGAAACAGCCGGATTTCTGAATGAGCCGGGCTACTCGTGCCTGAAGCCCTCCAAGACCGCAGGGAAGCGGGGAAGCAGAATTCCTTGTTCTTCACAGTGAAATCATTATGATGTCACTATGAATCGGAATGGAATCACTTCGTCCCAAAAGCGCCGCCCGGCAATCGCACGCGTGCCTGTCACCGTCCGCTTGCCGCAAGACGTGGTCGAACAAATCGACATGGAGCTGAACCACAGGGACGTTCCCCTCTCCAGAAACAATTGGTTCCTGGAAGCGGCGATCGAGAAACTGCGCCGCAGCGGACCGGCAGGGCCACATGGCGCGAAGTGACCTTCTCGTTTCGTTGGTAAAGGCGGGAACGCTTGGCGACAAGCGCAGTTTCCGCGTAACCACTGAAGCGATCATCGCCGAGGAACGCGCGAAGCATCACGACGTGCTCGCGGACCGCCTCACGCATCTGATCCAGTCGAATGGCGGTGGCGGCGCAGCGTCGCCGGGCGTGGCTTCCGCCGCCGATCCATCCCCGCGGGCGAAGGATTTCATTGCGGAGATCACGCCCCGGCGCAGACTCGAGGATTTGGTTCTTCCGGATATCGTCACGCGGGCGGTCAAGGAGCTGGTCGAAGAGCAACAACGCGCCGACGTGTTGCGCGCCCACGGTGTCGAGCCGCGGCATCGCGTCCTGCTTGTCGGCCCGCCGGGGACCGGCAAGACCTCGCTGGCCGAGGCGATTGCAGAAGCCGCCGCCGTCCCGCTTTTTCTTGTGCGGTACGAATTGATGATCGGCAGCTATCTCGGCGAGACCGCCGCGCGCCTGAAGCGCGTTTTCGACTATACACGCACAACGCCATGCGTGCTCTTCTTCGACGAGTTCGACGCGATCGGGAAGGAGCGCGGCGATCTTCACGAAACCGGGGAGATCAAACGTGTGGTGACCTCGCTGCTCATGCAGGTCGATGACCTGCCGAGCTACGCGATCATCGCGGGAGCCACCAATCATCCGGAGCTTCTCGACCGCGCATCCTGGCGCCGTTTTCAATTGCGGCTCGCGCTGCCAATGCCCACGGCGCAGGCCCTGGCGTCATACATCGAGAAGTTTGCTCAGCGGTTCGAAGAACCGCTCGGCTATTCCCCGGCATCCATCGCCAAGGTGCTGGGCAGAATCAGTTATGCGGAGGTCGAACAATTCTGTCTCGATCTTCAACGCCGCCACATTCTTGCACTTCACGAAAAACCGCTGAAGAAGATCGCCACAGAACAACTGGCCATCTGGAACACGCGCGCGAAGAGCAAGAGCGATCGGGCCAAGGTGTAACGAATGCCCGAGCGCCCGATACTCGCTCTTCCACGGCCCCAGCTTGTCGAGCCGCCGCCCGGCCGAGGTCGCCTAACCAGGCCGCACCTCCCGAGCAAGGGCAGTCAGGTCGAGCGCTTTGGCCCGGACTTCAAGCGCCTGCACGACCTGATCGCCCGCGGCGGGGACCCGCTACAGCTGCGGCATGATCCGACGAGCCTCGCGCCCGATCGCGTGATCGTCTTCGAGATCGCCGGCACTGTGGCGGATTTCATCCGCGCCATTTCCAAGGTGCCTGGTCTCGAACTGATGGCGGAATACGACACCGAAGAAGCCCCCGATGAACGCTTTGCGGAACTCGATACGCGCAAGGGACGCGAAGGTCAGCTCCGCCCGGACAAGCCAGTCGCGGGACGGTTTTACCTCGCCATGCCCGACGTGACGGCGCTGAAACAGCTTGTCAGTCTCTGGCGCCGATGGGAGAACGGCCAGGAACTCGGCCCCAATCGCGCGCCCTTCAAGCACGTCTTCGCGCAGCTCCGAACTTTGCGCCCGTGGGGGGCGCAGGACCGGATTCCTGATGAGACGATCGCCTACTGGCACGAAGAATTGCACCGCACACCTGGTCGCGCTGTTCGCACGGAAGTCGAGCTGTGGTTTTACAAGACCCAGCAGCGGCGGCAGCAGGCTTCGCAATCCTTCGCCCAGCTTGTGACCGCCGCCGGAGGGACAGTGATCCATGAGGCGATCATTCCGGAGATCGCCTATCACGGCATGCTCGTCGATATCCCGGCCGCGGCCGTCTCTGAACTGATGCAACGCCGCGAGGTCGCGCTCGCGCTCGCGGACGACGTGATGTTCCTGCGTCCGCAGAGCTTGCTGATTTCACCGCTTGAAGCGGAAGCAGCCTCCGCAGACGACCTCGACGGCCGGCAGGGACCGCCGGCTTACAACGTGCCGATTGCGGCATTGTTCGACGGCATGCCGGTCCAAAGACACATTCTGCTCGCGGACCGGCTGATCGTCGATGATCCCGATGATCTGGAGGCGCAGGCCATCGTCTCTCGGCGCTTTCACGGCACGGCCATGGCGTCGCTCATCCTTCATGGCGACCTGAACGCACAGGAAGCACCGCTGGACCGGCCGCTCTACGTCCGGCCGCTCATGATCGCGCCGGCCTCCGGCGGCGAGCGGACGGATGACCGCCGGCTCATTGTCGACACGATCTATCGGGCAGTCCTCCGCCTGAAAGGGAGTGAAGCCGAGGATGCCGCCGCGCCGGCCGTATTCCTGGTGAATCTGTCCATGGCCGACACGCGCCGGCCGTTCACGCGTCTCGTCAGCCCGCTCGCGCGTCTGCTCGACTTCCTTGCCGCTCGGCACAACATCCTGTTCCTGGTCAGCGCCGGGAACGTGACGACCCCGTTGTCTCTGGATGCTTTCCAGACTTGGAGCGAGTTCGAGAGCGCCGACGCAGCCACACGCGAACGCGCCGTGCTGACGGCCCTCAACGCAGCCAAGCACGAACGCAGCATTCTCTCGCCTGCTGAGTCGCTCAACGCGCTCACCATCGGCGCTCACCATCATGACAACGTCGTCAGTCGCGGCGCTGCCGCGACCGCCGTCGACCCTTTTGACGATCCCGAGCTGCCGAACCCCAGTTCGGCGCTCGGCCTTGGCCTTCATCGCGCAATCAAACCGGACATCTACCTTCCCGGTGGGCGTGAACACCTGCGGATGCGAAGCACGGGTGGCGGAGCCGTTCAGGCTGCATTCGGCTCACCGCAGCGCGTCTACGGCCTCGGCGCCGCCGCGCCAGACCCTGCCCAAGCCGGACGCCTTGATCAAACCGCCCTCAGCGATGGCACAAGCTCTGCGACGGCTCTTGCGACGCGCGCGTCGCACAGGATTTTCGATGCGCTCATGGACCGGGACGGCGGATCACTCTTCGCCGACATGCCGGCGGAGTTCTACGCCGTTGTCGCGAAAACTTTGCTCGTTCATCGCGCGCAATGGAATGGCAAGGCGGAATTGCTGAAGGAAATCTGCGGTCCCGAAGACAAGCGCCAGTTCGTCGCGCGCAGCGAGAACGCCGCGCGCTTCATGGGATTCGGCATCCCCAACGTCGCTGAAGTTCTGGAATGCGCGAGCAACCGGGCAACGCTGCTCGGCTTCGGCAGTCTGCGCTCGGACCAGGCGCACAACTACCGTATCCCGCTTCCCGGCGCTCTGGAGCGCGTCACCGAACCCCGCATGCTCACAGTGACGGTGGCGTGGTTGTCGCCGATCCGCCCCGGCTACTACGGCTACCGCCGCGTGAAGCTTGAGGCGGACCCGCTTCAACCCGACCTCGCGCTCGGTGTCAGCCGCTTTGCCGGACAACCAGCCGATGCCTCTGTGAAGAGAGGCACCGTGCTGCACGAGCGATTTGCCGGCCAACGCGCCATACCCTTCATCGATGACGGACACCTCGCGCTACGCATCTCGTGCAAGGACGATACGGACGCGATAGGAGAGCCCGTTCGCTATGCCGTCGCCGTGACGATCGAGGCCGGCACGGCGATTCCCGTCTATGAACAGATACAGCAGCGCCTTCGCGTCAGGCCGCGGCCGGCACCCTGAGCGACCCCGGATTCAATGCTGCTCACCAGCGCCGGCGGTATTTCGCCGCGGGAATGCGCTCAGGCCGGCGCCAAGGGCGATCCTAGCTCCGAGAGGGGAATGCCAAGCTGTTCGAAGACCGGAGCAAGCATAGCCTGGGCGACAAGTGCCGCCCCGACACCGCCCTTCAACAGCTGCCGCAATTCGTCGAGACCGAGATCCCGCACGCGCAACTCCTGACTGATGTGGAATGCGAGCACCTCGCGGACCAAAGCGACGCCGGCACGGGATTCCGTCGTCAGTCCGGTTCCCGATTGTGAATCCGCGGCAGTCATCGCCCGAAGCGCCGCCTCAATGACAGGTATCAATGGATTCTCCGCCGCTTGTGCCGCATGCGCAGATGCGAACTCATCGGCGACGAAGGTCATCAGGTTCAGCAGGAGCTGGTCCTGGCCGGCAAGAATCCTCCGAACCTGACTCTCCAACTCAGCGCCATTCAGAGAGCGGGCCGCATTCAGCTCGGCAACGATGACCGGTCCCCCCGCATTCCATCGCAACTCTTCAACCCCTCGCAAAAACCGCGAGATCCTGACCTGCCCCTCGGGGATGTAATCGTATGTGGGCGGTTCGGGAAAGGATTCCACGGGCACGAGCGAGCTTGGGAAGTCACGCACCGTGACATCGTCCGGCGCGTAGTCCGCGAGAGGGTTGATATCGATAACCTTGGTTTCACTCTCGGCAATCGCGGCGGCTCCAAACCGGACACCCCAGGCCAACGTTGAAAACAGAATCACGTGCGCATATGCCTGCCCGCGATCGGCGTCTAACCCGAGCACAATTCGATGACCGAACTGGTACGTATTCGGCGGAAGCTTGTCGGATTCCGCGCTGAAGTCCCAGCCGACGAACCTTCCGGCTCCGTCGCCGAGCACGTACTCCTTGAACGCGTCGAGCGCTGCGTCGCGCGCCACCGCCGGGAAGTAGTGAGCGAGATGCGAGAGCGCGACATAGCCGACGCTCCGCAGGCCCACCGGGCCGCCGAGCTTCAACTCTACCTTCAGCGGCACCGTCACCGCATGCTGCAGCGGCTGGCCCATTTTGATGCTGCTGACCTGGAATCCCTGCTTGCGCACTGCCTCAAGCCACTCTTGCCACTGCCGCTCATCACTGAACGCCATCGTCATCTCGCGCTGGCCGTTCGCCATCACGTCGCGCAGCACCTTGGGCTTGGCGAACCGCAAATCTGCTCCCGACAGAGAATAGTTCTCGCCGGTCGCTTGATGCTCGACCTCCAAACGCCGCGCTTCCTTCGACCGGTCCGGACGCACAGCGAGGAAGGCATTGAACACCTCAAGCTGGGCAGCCAGGACGCTTACAAGCGGCGACAACTCCCCGTTATGGGTAGCGCAGTAGATCCCTTTGTCTTTGCGACGACCACCAAGCGCGGCGGGAAGCACATGCTCGCGAGAATGCCCGGCGGGATTCCGACAGAGAATGCACGTGCTCTTCATGGCTCGAAGATACCCCGCCGCTCAAGATAAGCTACGAGCGCGGGATTCAGTTGAATGACCCCACCAAAAGCCCGCGGCCCTTCGCGCGATGTCACGATACCTGTTGAACGAATGCCAGATTGTAGGAACTCGTATCGAATCCGCAAACCATCAACCCAGCATGCCCCGGCGCCGTTTGCGGCGCTGAGGAACCGAAACTATCCAACAGTCGGTGCGCATGCGGTCGGAGAGCCGGCATCGCCGCCGCCAGACTTTGAAACATGAATAACTCGTCGCAGAAGCTGATATCAACGAAAACAAGCGACTGCCGGTCGTCACGAAGCTGGCCCCTTTGAACCGGCTCCTGGAACTTTCGCCAGATCGCTCTTGCGATCTTGGGATCGACAGTCATTCCCCCCAGCTGGGTTCCTGCTCCTCCCTGCATCCGAACATATTCCGAAAAGATAGACTTCAACTCCACGTGGATCGGTCCGCCCGCGGTCGCGATCTCAAGATCAGGCAGCCGTGGGCCGCCCGGCTGCGGATCTATAAACCGCACGGTACCTCTCCTGAGTCGCGACAGTCCGTCGTGAAGCGCGATCTCAACGAGGGTCGAGTGGAAGGATGCCAGGTCGCCGCCCAAAATTCGGCCGCGCCGGTCACGCCACGCGCGTTCGGAAAATTCCGGCAGGTCTCTGTAGTACCCCACAAGCCGCCGGATCGCGGGGACCGTGACCGGCTGAAGGTTCACCCGGTCGAGAACAACTCTGACCAGCAGAGGGTTTCCGGTTACGGGGTCTCCGGAGGCGGCCCCCTGTGCCCGGCCGTTGTAGTCAGCGACCACGTCGTCCAGCCACGAAGGCGGCGCCTCAAGGTCCGCGAGGAGTTCGGCCGAGCGCTCCTTCAGCTCAACCGTCAGAGATTCAGAGATCATCGTCGTTCCCCACAATCGCGCTGCGCGAAAATCATGCGGCCCGTGGTCCCGGCTCGCTGTACTCCAGCGCTAGCGCCTCAGCCGGCGGCGGGACTTCAAACCACACACTGATGTGTGGACGGAGGACGCCGGATTCCCGTAGGCAGCACTTCTTGTACTTTGCCTTTTTGCCGCAAGGGCAAGGATCATTCCGGCCGACATGCGCGTAACGCGAATGCGGATGTCGGCGCTGTCCGAAGGTTGGTTCCCACGCGTGAAACGGGGATTGCAATCGGCGGATGACGTACTGTGGGGCCGCGTAGTTGTACTCCATGCCAGCCGGATGAATGATGGAATACTTTTGCACCGGGCTCGTGACCAGCGCCATCCCAAGGATTGCGAGGTCATCGATGCGGCGTGCGCAAAGCTCGCCGTCGTAAAGTTCGCCGATCCTGTGGCCGCAGGGATTACGGATCGAGACCGGGGCATTGCAGATGGTGCACGACTTGCGCTTGTACAGGAACTCCGGACTTAGGAAGAATTTGTACGGATACAGGCTCTGCCATCGCCGTACATGCAGTTGAATGAAGTCCAGCCGGAACGTTTGCCAGTGCTCGCGTTCATGGCGCTCCAGAAACGCGACTGCGGTTTCTACCCTTTCCAGCGTGCGCCAGGCGGTCGGGAACTCTTCGCTCCGCAATTCCTCGAAGGACTGGATGTATAAGTCTTGTACGTGCAGCGCCTGCTCCAGACACCAAAGGCGGTTTGCCGCCGCGCCGTTTCCGGCTTCGACCGACCGCCGCTTTTCGGCTGCAAGACTCTCCCGGAGCGAATGGGCGGACTCTATCCCGGTCATCCGCCGCTCGGGAAAACTCAGATAGGCGATCGTTTCGTCAATGGCGCTCACGCGCCGCTCTCTTTCGGCCCGGTAGGCGCGGAGGCTTCGGAACGTCCGCGCGAGCTACCGGCTCCTGTGCTGACAGGATGGCTTTCTGCAGCGTGTCCTGAAATCCCTCGACCGGCCCCTCGTACGAGATGACGGCCGCCCTTCGTTCGTGCCCTGAGTCATGTTCGACTGTCATCTGAAAGCGGACGTTGGTGTTCTTCGCGCGCGATCCAAGGCGGGCCTTGAGGTAGTCATAGATTCCCGACGCAACCAGATTGCAGGCGATATCTCTAACGACGAGCGCGGCAAGAATCAGCAGGTCGGAGTGCAGGGCGAGTTCGCGGTACGCGCCGTCTTCAATGCAGATGTCGATGCCTATCTCGGCCGGGATGACGTCTCTGAGGTGCGCCAAAAGCTCCTCTGTTCCCGCTGGAAACAGAGGCTCGCTCACGTCGCGAAAGCCTTCCTGCGGCACGACAAGCACCGATGCTTGTGACAGGTGCCGCCTCACATCTTCGCCGATGAACGGCCTTGACCGCCAGTACGCAAGACCCTTGTCGGTCGGCTCTACCTTGAAATCCGCCACGGACGCTTTCTTCGCTCGCCCTTTCGGTCCCTACTTGTCGACCTGGCGGAGAGCCTTCCGAACGTCGTTGATCGGCGCATCGTCCGGCAGCCCCAGGCTCTTCCTGATGTTTCTGAGCTGCGCGTCAGCCCGGACCTTCGAGAACTCAGGGTAATCCTTCCGCAGGGTACGCGCCGTCGAATCGCCGCGCTCGCGCCTGAAAGTACCACTCCCGGTTCGGGTGTGTTTGCCTAGCGGCATGTTCCTCACCCTCCCTTCCGCCCCTCGCATGCGAGGCAAAGATAGGGCGAATGTTAGGGATGATGGTCCGGCCCGTCAAGTATCCCCACGTCGTCTTTCTATACGATCGTCGCAGCATCATTTCAGGCGGTGGTGATCGTTTCCCCGCTTCAGGGGTGCGGCCCGCGAGGAGAGCGTGGGCGGACGACAGCCGCCATGCTTCAGGTTGACAATCTTGGCGCGCGCCGGAAGATTGTGCCTCACCAATCGAGTGGCACTGGCGAGGCCCCTGAAACGCTGCATGGCGCTGGAAGAAGTGCGGGTCCGACACCCTCTTCCTTAGTTGCTTGACTCACCAAGAGCCTGGTGCGGACCACTGGGCACTGGAAGAAAAGTTCGGGACTGGCCCGACCTTTAAGGGAAGGGGATTCTTATGCACGGCTTTCGTGTGTCACTCCGCCTGGACTTGGACGCCACGCCCGCTCTCGCCCGCATCGCCGACAGCCCGCCGGCGGTGCGCCTGGCGAGGAAAAAGACGCTCCGATGGAAGACGGCATGCGCCGCGATCGCCTTGCTCGCCGCAATTGGAAGTCCAGCGTGGGGCTCTCTCGTGTACGATCCGAGCAGCTCGGCGTCGATATCCTCACAAATCAGTGACTACACCGCGTACTATGACTGCGGCAGTACTGACATCACGCTCGACCTGAGCAACGGCGGGAGCGGATCTGTCTCGGCTACAAACCAGCCGTGCGAGTGCTACATCTACCCTAGCTCCACCCCGGAAGCGTGCGCCAGCGCCGGTTTTTTTTCAAGTTACGCGAACTACACCGCGACAGGAACAGCGACCTTCTCCGACAGCGCCGGCGAATTCGCGGGCACGGACGTCACCGATCCGAACGATTTCACGGCTGGCGGGTACGGCGGTTTCGGCGCATATACCGCCCAGACCAGCGGATCGGCATCAGTGCAATTCTCCGTCGTCGACGCAGACACGGCGGTGCGCTTCACCTTCTCTCTCGCGGGCGGCACCTCTTCCGGCAATGCCACCTACGGATGGGATGCCTACCTGGATTCCAGTACGCATTGGTCCGGGAGCCGTCAATGCAGTCCTAATGCCGGGTGCATCGACTATGGGACCATGACGGGCAACGAGATCGTCACGCTGGCGCAGGGGCAGCATACTCTCCTGGTGACGGCCGCTTTCGACGCCGCTGCACAGGTTCCGAATCTTCCGTCTGGGAACTCCAGCGGTGATTTTACCTTCGCGCTGAGCGATCTGGGTTCACCCGCCGTCAACGGCAAGACCCGCGGCGGCCAATGCCACACCGGCAAGGCTTGGTGCGGCGATCCCATCGACGTTGGCACCGGTAATGTGTTCGAGGCGGTTACAGACTACGAAACAGCCGGTCAGAACCCGTTAGCGTTTCGGCGCTACTACAACAGTCTCGTTTCTGCGAGCCCATCCGCGTCCGCGACATCTCTCGGCGCGCGTTGGCGGTCAGGCTATGACCGGTCCCTGGCTATTACACCTTCGACCGTGACGGCAACGCGTGCGGACGGCCAAGAGATCACGTTTACCCTGAGCGGCAGTACATGGGCCGGCGATAGCGACGTCGACACGGTGCTGAGCCAGTCCGGCTCCACCTGGACCCTCACTGACCACGACGACACTGTTGAAACATACCTGACGACAGGAGCGGGAGATGCCGCCGTTCTTCAGTCGATCAAGACCAGGAACGGCTACCTGCAGACGCTCTCCTACAATGCGGGCAATCAGCTTCTCCAGGTAACCGACTCGTACAATCGCTCCCTCACCTTCGGGTACAACGGCACATTGCTCGCTACGGTGACGACCCCCGACGGGCTCGTATTGACGTACGGCTATGACGCGAGCGGCATCACGCCTGGTGTCACCGATCGCCTTACGTCGGTCTCGTACTCAACGAACCCCGTGACGACGCAGACGTACCTCTACGAGCAGCCGTCGTACCCGTTGGCGCTCACCGGCATCACCGACGAAAACGGGCAGCGCTACACGACATGGACGTACGACCAGTCCGGCAGAGGGCTGTCAAGTCAGCGGGGAGCCGATGCCGATCTCACCACTGTGGCGTACGACGACGCCACCGGCGCCCGCACGGTGACGAACGCGCTTGGGCAGCAAGACGTGTATCACTTCCAGCAGCTGCAAGGGGTCCCGAAGGTCACGGAGATCGACCGGCAGGCGACCGCGACCACCGCGGCGGCTCAACGGCTCTTTACCTATGACGCCAACGGCTACACGGCGACCGTTACCGACTGGAACGCTGTCCTGACGCATTACACGAATGACTCGCGCGGTGATCCCACCGTGATCGAGGAAGCGGTCGGGACGCCCGCAGCGCGCGCGACAACGATCACCTATGACCCGACCTTCGTGCACCTGCCGGCTGAGACTGTAACGCCGGGGCTGACGACGCGATTCCACTATGACGCCACTGGCAACATCCTGACGAAGACGCTGGTCGACACGACGACACAGAGGCGGCCGTACAAGACAAGCGGTCAGACGCGGACGTGGACCTATACGTGGAACAACGGCCTGCTGGCCTCCGTGAAACGCCCGCGCACGGACGTCAACGCCCTGACGCAATTCACCTACGACGGCTCCGGCGCTCTCATCGCCACCACCAACGCGCTCAACCAGGCGACGCACGTTACGCAGCATCTCCCCGGCGGGCTTCCCCAAACGATGGTCGATCTAAACGGGGTGAGTACGACTCTTGCCTACGATCCGCGGCTCAGGCTCTTGACGAGCACAACGACAAGCGCCGCCCTCGTCACATCATTTGCCTATGACCCCGCGGGCAATCTGGTCAGCGTCATGCTCCCGGACGGTTCGACTCTCGTTGATGGCTACGACGCCGCGCATCGCCTCACGAGCGTCACCGATCTCTTCAACCAGAGCATCACGTACACTCTCGACGCCCTGGGGAACCGTACCCTGCATCAGGCGCTCGACGCTGGCGCTACTGTCCACGAGCAGCGTTCCGGCGTCTTCGATGCGCTCGGGCGGGTGCTTGAGGACATCGGTGGCGCCGGCCAGACAACGGGTTACACCTACGACAACAACGGCAACGCCCTCACCATCGCGGACCCCCTCGGGCACGTTACCCAGCAAGCATTCGACGCGCTGAACCGCCTCCAGCAAGTGACCCAGGCGTCCCCGGTGGGGGGCACGATCGTGACCACCCATGACGCCCACGACCGCCCGCTCACCGTCACAGATCCGAATGGCAGCGTAACGAGCTACATCTATGACGGCTTCGGCGATCTCATCCAGCAGGCAAGCCCCGACAGCGGAACAACGGTGTACCGCTACGACGCGGACGGCAACCTGACGCAGAAGAGGGACGGGGCGCTCGTGGTAACGAAGTATACCTACGACGCCCTCGACCGGGTGCGAACCAGAACATACCCGACCGACAAGGCCGAGAACGTCACCTACACCTACGACGAGGCCGGCCACGGCTTCGGCATAGGCCGACTGACCTCCGTCACGGATCAGGCGGGTGCGCTGAGCCGGTCATACGACGAGCGCGGGAACATCACGAACGAAACGCGCACGACACCCACGGCAACGCTGACGACAGCCTACGCCTATGACGCCGCCGGACGCGTCGCCGCGATCACCTACCCGTCGGGTTGGCTCGTCGCCTATGACCGCGACATCATGGGGCGCGTCACCGGCGTCTCCCTGACGGGGCCGGGTTCCGCCACCTCCGCGAGTGTTCTGTCGGCAGCAACCTATGAACCTTTTGGCCCGCTGAACGGCCTGGTGTTCGGCAACGGCGTGACCGAGACCGCCGTGTTCGACCTCGCCTACCGCATGACAAACCTTGCCGATGCAGGAACGGCGCCCCTGCAGGACCTGACGTACGGCTACGATGATGCGGACAACGTCCTCTCGATTCTGGATGGCGTAACACCCGGCAGCACGCAGACGTTCCGTTACGACGTCCTGAACCGTCTCACCAGCGCTGCCGGAGGCTATGGCACGCTTGGCTACGGCTACGATGCGGTCGGCAACATCACAACGCAGACAGCGGCGGGCGCAACGAGGACATACAAGTACAAGCCGAAGACCAATCGCCTGACGGAGATCGACGACGCGGCGACGAAGCAGAGAATCGGTACGACCCCTGCCGGCAGCATCAAGAGCTTCACGCCTGCAACGGGAACGGTGACAAGCCTCCTCTACAACAAGGCCAATCGCCTGACCACGGTCAAGGCAAAGGCGGCCGTTGTCGGGCAGTACACCTATGACGCCTTCGGGCAGCGCGTGGTCAAGACCGCGGCGGGAACAACGTTGTTCGCGTACGACATGGCGGGGCAGTTGCTGGAGGAGGCGACCGGAGGAGCGGCGACCGACTACATCTACCTCGGCGGGCGACCCATCGCCGCGCTGACGCCGTCAAGCGGCGCCGTGGCCTTTCTGCTCGACGACCGTCTTGGCACCCCGCAACGCGCCGTAGATTCGACGCAGTCTACGGCGTGGTCCGCGAACTATCAGCCGTTCGGCATGGCCACGATAGCCGGAGCGGCCACGCAGAACCTTCGCTTCCCCGGACAGTACACCGATGCGGAGAGCGGCTTCAGTCAGAACGGCTTCCGCGACTATGTGCCGAGTATTGGAAGATATCTGGAAAGTGATCCGATCGGGTTGAGAGGAGGACTGAACACCTATCGGTACGCGTTGGCCAATCCGGCGCGGTGGACAGATCCGTCCGGCTTGGAAACGCCGGCAGTGACACTGGGCATGTCGCCAGACAACGAAGCATATCCACGGCTCGCTAATGTTAATCCCGCCACGACACTGGCTGTAGGCGTGTTCTTGCTTTCGGGGCCGTTGCTTCCAGAAGAGGGCGCAGTTTTGGGCGCAGCAGCAATAGTACGGCAAGTTGGGGGCAGGTTGGCGACGGCCGCGCTCGTGAATAACGTCCTCGCCGAGACGCTCGCCCTCTCGCAACCCCCGAAGGTGGACAGTGACTCGGGTTCGGCCAAGACGTGCCCTCTCACCGATAAACCGAAGCGCATGCACGTTCTTACGAATCCACACCTCGACAATGGCGACGAACAGGAGATCCCCCATCCGGAGGAGCCGGTAGAACTTTGGGTGCCGGACATGCCGCAAGCCCAAGGAACCGAACTAGTCGAATAGGGGAAACATATAGCTTGCCAAGTCTATATAACCCGTATAAATTAGCCTATATCAAACTCCATTTGTGTGGTATAAGTGACCCTAAACAAAGATATTAGTAACGATGGTGTAAAGATTAAGCGCTCTAGCACATTGCTAGTCGGAGTACTCGGGTACATGGCTGCAGCCGAATCAATAGCGGCTATGATTGCAGAGAGGTCGAAAGAAGGGGGCTCCAGCTGTTCGGTTGGGACTTTCCATGCGATCGCGGCATTGGGGGTGGCTGGCGCCATTGCGATATTCACCGCTCATAGTCTAGCCGATTTGGAAAAGCGGATTCGTCGGTTCGAGGGCTCCACGAAGAAGTAATCTCGGCGCAACGGCCTGTAGGGCGCATGGTTCCGACTACCGATACATTTGGGGAATATCTATAGCCATGAAGTTGCCTCTGCAAATCGCCATTATTGTATGTATGCATATCATGTTTCTGTTTTCGACTTATGGCTCGCATTAATACGTCTATAGTTAATGTGATCACAGGGGGGGCACTAGCAGAGGATTAGCAATGAATATTGCACCAGAACAGTTCGAGAAAGCATTCGCAGAATTCCAACAATTCGGTCCGAGCCGTCGCATCCCGATCGAGGAACGCTGGCGGGAAATATTGCCCAGCGTTGACCCCAGCGAATTTGCCGCGTTGCAAGCCCAGTGCACGGAAATTGAGGCTTCTGCTCTCGCTCTTGCCGAACTAGTGAGGGACAAAAAGGTCGCCGACGGGATTGCCCGAAAGCAGTTGGCGGAAAAATATCCTTTCCTTCAGCAGGGGCGATTGGACCACACGTGGAGTCAGGCCATGTATTTTGCCCTCAAGTGAGACTCTCGGAAATGAGTCGGTCGATTGGGCTGGTCACGCGTTTGACGATGTTCAGCTTTGCCTCGTCAATCGCCGTTTCAGTATTTTAACCTGTCCTGACGTGCCGGGGCGGCGAAAGCCTTTTAGTCGGCATGGGAATCCGTTGAGCTTTAAGGCTCGTGGGGGTTCGGGGCTCTCCGCCCGCACGATCTTTCTCCATGAAGTTTCAACAAGCGGACATCCTGTATGACGCCGGTCGTTCACGCGGCCGGCGTCTTCTTTGTTGCGCTGCGCAGAGGCTGATACGCTATGTCGCTTGCGCTTGCGCCACGGGGGTGAGGATCATGGCGCGCTAGAGTTCTCGCGCCTTCATCAAGGCGAGGACTTCGCGCAGTCGGTCGATGTCGGCTTTGTCGATCATGGCGTGCAGCTTTCGCTTCAACTCGGCTTCGCTCATCTTCTGCCACGGATAGTTGAAGAGGGATACCAGATCGACCTTGAGCGCCACGGCGAGCTTCATCAGGAATTCGATCGTCGGATTCTGTTCGCCGCGTTCTACCGATCCAAGGTACTTCGGGTGTCCATCCATTTTCTCGGCGAGTGCCTCTTGTGAAAGGCCGCGCGCCTTTCGCAGTTCCTTGATCCGTCTGCCGATCAGAATCCGGTCGTCCATCCCCGCCTCCTTCTCCGGGGCGGAACGATGGAATGAAGGGACCAGGACGACTACATCGCATTACGCTGCATGCCTTATAAATAGCAGTTCAATGCGCAGCATCTGGATTGCTTTCGGACTGAGAAAAGCGTACTTCGCTGCGTGTCAGAGTGCATTAGCGGGGGGAACACGCCTGATCCGAACACCGGCCGCCCAATAGCGCATTGAAATTTTCTGGACGTCTCGGACCGCCAAAGGGTCTCAACCCGGTGCGGAGTCCCGCAGGAGGAAGGTATCTCATGAAGATCCGTTCGCACGTCATTCAGGCGTGGACTGTGGTGCTTGGCAGGCGCGGACCGCGCGTGCGTGCGCAATTCGTGATGGTTTTAGCAGCGCTGGCCCTGACTGTGTGCACGGCACCCTCACGCGCCCTGGCGTGCGTCGTGGGCACCGGCACGGGTGCTAGCTGTACCGAATCAGGGCTGAATGACTGTCTCCCCATCGGCGGGAGTTTCGATGGCACCGTGACTTTCGACTGCGGCGCCGCCGCCACGATTACCGTCACCAGCACCAAGACCATTAGCGCCGACACCGCCATTGACGGCGGGAGTGCGATCACGATCAGCGGCGGGAACAGCGTCCGCGTCTTCTCTGTGAAAAAGAGCGTCAACTTCACGGTTCAGAACCTGGCTATTGCCAACGGCAAGGGCAATTACCCCACCGGCGGCGGCATCGACAACTTCGGCACGCTGACGGTGACCAACAGCACCTTCTCCGGCAATAACGCGAACAATGGCGGCGGCATCTACAACGACGGCACGCTGACGGTGACCAACAGCATCTTCTCCGGCAATAGCGCACCCACCGGTGGTGGCATCTACAACGACAACCCCGGCGCCGACCTCTCGGGCGACGTCGGCCCGGTGACGGTCACCAACTGCACCTTTTCCGGCAATAACGCGAGCAGCGGCGGCGGCATCAAAAACGAAAACAGGAACCCGCTGACGGTAACCAACAGCACCTTTACCGGCAATGCCGGCAGCAACGGCGGCGGCGGGATCGACAACGGCCAGGATTCGGGAACGGTGACAGTCACCAACTGCGCTTTCGCCAGTAATACCACGACCGGCAACGGCGGCGGCATCTCCGGCGACGGCAAAGGCCCGCTGGCGGTTACCGACAGCACGTTCTCCGGCAATACTGCGCTCTTCGGCGGCGGCATCTCCAACAGCAGCGGCCATTTGACGGTCACCAACAGCACCTTCTCCGGCAACAGCGCGACCGAAGCAGGCGGCGGCATTTCCAACTTCGCTAGTTCCTTCGGTTCGATGAGGATCACCAACTGCACCTTCTTCCACAACAGCGCACCCACGCGTGGCGGCGGTGGTATCAACGACAGCGGCTCGCCGTCGCTGACACTCACCAACACGATCGTCGCCAACAACACGGGCGGAAATTGCGCCGGCCAGAACGTCGACAATGGCGTCGCCCTCATCGATGGCGGCCACAACATTGACGATGGCACGACGTGTGGCTTTGCAGGCACCGGCTGCACCAGCAGCGGCGGCAGCTCGCTCTGTAGCACTAACCCAATGCTCGACTCGGCGGGGTTGGCCAATAACGACGGACCGACGCAGACCATCGCGCTCGAACCGGGCAGCCCGGCGATCGACGCTGGCGACGAGTCCGTCTGCGCAGCACCTCCCGTCAACAGCCTGGACCAGCGTGGCTACGGCCGGCCGGGTGCGGGCGCCACACGCTGCTCCATCGGCGCGTATGAGCACAACGCGGTTCCGGCGTCACCGACTCCCACGCCAACTCCACCGCCGACGCCCACCGGTAACCGGTGCGTCGTGGGCATCGGCACGGAGGCGAGTTGCACCGAGTCGGCGCTGGATGCCTGCCTCCCAGGCGGCGCCAGTTTTAGCGGCACCGTGACCTTCGACTGCGGGGGTGCCGCCAGGATTACGGTCACCAGCACGAAAAATATCACTGCCGACACCACCATTGACGGCGGGACTCTGATCACGATCAGCGGCGGAAACACCGTGGGCGTCTTCTCGGTGAAGGCTTCTGTCAACTTCGCGGTTGAGAATCTGACCATCGCCAACGGCACAACTCCCCTGAATCAGGTGTCCGGCGGCGGCGGCGGCATCTACAACGCGGGCGGCACGGTGACGGTCACCAACAGCACGCTCTCCGACAATACGATCGGTGAATACAACCACGGCAGCGGCGGCGGCATTTTCAACGCCAGCGGCACGCTGACGGTCACCGCCAGCACCTTCTCCGGCAATAGCGTGGGCCTCAGCTCCTCCGGCGGCGGCGCTATCTACAACGGGACCGGCACGGTCAACGTCACCAACAGCACCTTCTCCGGCAATAGCGCACCCAACGGTGGTGGCATCGAGAACGACGCGGGCGGTACGATGACGGTCAGCAGCTGCACCTTTTCTGGCAATAGCGGCGACGGCATCTATTCAGTGGGCCAGCTAACGGTCACCGACAGCAGCTTCTCCGACAATGACACCGGCATCTCCAATGGCCCGGATGGCACGCTAGCGCTCAGCCGCAGCACCGTCGCCGGCAATGGCGACGGCATCGACTCCGTGGGGACCCAGCTGACGGTTACTGACAGCACTTTCTCCAGCCATTACGGGAGCGCCATCGGGGTTGGGGTCTTCGCCGCCTCCTCCGCCGGCATGCTCAACGTCACCAACAGCACCTTCTCCCGCAATTACCACTGCATCGTCTTCGGAAGGGGCCAGGCCATTACGGGGACGGTCACCAACAGCACCTTCTTCATGAATTATGGTGCCAACGCCATCGGTAGCCAACCGGGGGACACGCTGACGGTCACCAACAGTACCTTCGCCGGCAATAGCGCGCATCACGGCAGCAGTTGCGACGGCCTCATCACTGATGGCGGCCACAACATCGACGACGGCACGACGTGCCTCTTTACGGGCGCAGGCTGCACCAGTACCGGTGGCAACTCGTTCTGCAACACGAACCCCCAGCTCGACCCGGCGGGGTTGGCCAATAACGGCGGACCGACGCAGACCATCGCACTCGAACCGGGCAGCCCGGCAATCGATGCGGGCGACCAGTCTGTCTGCGCGGCACCTCCCGTCAACAGTCTTGATCAGCGCGGTTACGTCCGGCCGGGTGCGGGTGTCTCACGCTGCTCCATCGGCGCGTATGAGTACAACGCGCAGCCTCCGGGGCCGACCCCCACACCCTGCACCGGCAACTGCGCCACGCCGTCACCGACTCTCACACCCACCGCGACAGCAGCCGCAAGCCCAACACCAGCGCCGATCGTGTGCGTCGGCGACTGCGACGGCCGTGATGGCGTCACCGTCAATGAGATCATCATTCTGGTCAACATGGCGTTGGGCAGTCAAACGCAGCTATCAGCGTGCCCGCTCGGACTTCCTGCAGACATCATGGACGCGTCCCAGGTCGATGTGAGCCTGATCATTCAGGCGGTGAACAACGCGCTGAACGGGTGCGGAGGCTGATCTGTTCGCGCGCCGTATAATCTTGGATGATCCGGCACTGAATGGCTGCCGTCACCTCTCCGGTAGTTTCAAGAAGTGGACGTCCTGCATGACGCCGGTCGTTCACGCAGCCGGCGTCTTCTTGTTGTTGCTGCGCAAAGCCCCGACTGTCAGTTCCTGATACTTCGCCGCACCCGACGGCGGGACCTTCGATGAAGCGGAATGCCGTGAGTCTGTTCCGGTCGCTGTTCCGCTGTTGTCAGCGTTTCTCCTCGAAGCCGTGTTTGAAAAACCCCTTTGGCATCGTCTGATTCCCTGCCACACGCGGGCGCTTGCCGCGTAAACAAGAAAATTGGCTCCCTCGCCGGCATGCAATGCTCCCATGAGGTCGCAGTGCATCCCCCAATTTTCTTGTTGACGCCGCGCCCTGGCGCATGGCGACGGGGACTCGTCCCTTCGGGGATTTGTTCAAACACGAAAAAAGGAGATACGACCATGACAACACAAACCGAAACGACCAAAGAGAAACAGATACCGGCCTTCTACATCTTCGACACCGTCGAGAGCGGCGGCAAGAAGGAAAGCAAGCGCGTCGGCGCTGCCTTCGCCCACAAGAAGGGCACCGGCTACAGCTTCCTCATCAACGGCAAGCGCTACGCGGCGTTCCCGCCCAAGGTGAAGACCGCAGCCGAAACCGTTCAACCAGCAGCAACCGGGGAGAAGGGCGCGTAAGCGCCTTTCTTTCCCTCAACAGCAGGAGGTCCTCATGCAATACACAGTACGACCGCGCGCGAAATCCACACTCGCCCAACACCACATCGACGATCTGGTCGAAGTCCTAGATGAACTGCTCGCCGTGCCCGAGCTGCGCTGCTTCGAGCCCGAGGAGATGTTCGACTCGACCCGTGAAGTGCTCGCCAAAGCCCGCGTGATCCGCAGTGCCGTCCGCGACGACCTCGCCGCGGCGGGAGATGCTTACCTAATAGGGAGCATCTCGCCGTGAACGCGCGCACCACACTGCACAAGAGCGACCTGGCGCAATTTACGGGCAGCGAGTACTGGTATCGCCATCCTCTGGTCCGCAAGGTCATTTTCACCGACGGTGTCAAATATGTCCTCGACACCGCAGGCGCTTACTGGCTAATCGACGAGATCGCCTTCGGGCAATGGGTCCCGGCTGTCGCGGCCGAGGCGTTCCAGGTCTGGAAGCTCACCGTCGATCTCGGCGCAAAAAGTGCTGTGCTGAGGTGCGATGATGGAAACGATCGCGTCGTGTTCACCAAGCCGATCGAATTCACCGACTTCCCACTCGACGAAATCCGCTTCTACTTCACCGACAACACGATCCTGTTGCCGAGCGAGTATTAGCCGGCCGCAAACCGCCAATGCGGCCCACCGCTCTCGACTCGAGTCCGGACCGGCCACAGGCAGATCGCCTGCGGCCGGTCGCGGGATCAGAAACCCGTTTCGCGGAACTATGGGCGTATGACCGGGCGACGCTTCGCCTGTTCGCGACGGATGTTGTCGAGCGATATCATCCCGCCGTGCCATTCCAGCGACCCTGGCTCCGCTTGAGAAAACTCCCTTGAGATCAGGGCGAACAGCGCGGTCAGCTCGGCGTCGGTGTGCTCTCTCAGTTCGATGCGTGTGATCAAGTTCATGGTTTCTCTCCTCTGCAACTGAGGCCCCGACTACCGAGGCCTTTCGTGCTTGAGGGATTTGCCCGGCCATAAGCGTGAGCCGCATCCCGCATGCTTTGCATGCGCGGACCGCAACGCAGAGAAGGAGCCTTGCGCTTGCGGCGTCACACGCCGGCCGTGCTAGACCGCGATCTTTGAAAGGCCTGTAGAAGGGGAATCAGCAGGAGAAGAAAACGCGCACCAACGTCCGCGCATTGAGCGGCGCACAATGACGCGCAAGAGGCTTCGCGCCAGCGCTGACTTGGGATTTTGGGACAACAATGGCCGCACGCGTGGCTGAGCTGAACGGCCATAGGGAGATTGCGGAGATGCTCCGCGAGGAAGAGGTCGTCCGGGCGCGCAGAAATACGAACCGGCCTCCGCAGCCGCGGTGATGCCGGGCGCTGCCCACGCAGCGGTTTCTTTTGTTATCGATTTGCCGACGCGAGTCCGGACCCGCCGCAGGCGGATCGCCTGCGGCGGGTCGCGGGTCCTAGAAACCCGGACCACGGGGCTTGTGGCATGACCGCGCGGCGACGCGGCGTCTCGCCAGTTCGTGGCGGATGTTGATGAGTGATGCCACCGCGTTGTGCCATTCCAGGGAGCCTGGCTTCGTTTGAAGAAACTCCGTTGTGATTAGGTCGAAGAATCCGACCAGGTCGAGCTCGGTGCGATCTCTCGCTTCATCGGGTGTTATTAAGTACATGATTTTTCTCCTCTGCAACTGAGGCCCCGACTACCGAGGCCTTTCGTGCTTGAGGGATTTGCCCGGCCATAGGCGTGAGCCGCATCCGGCATGCTCTGCATGCCCGGACCGCAACGCAGAGAAGGAGCCTTGCGCTTGCGGCGTCACACGCCGGCCGTGCTAGACCGGGATCTTTGAAAGGCCTGTCGGAGGGGAACCGGCAGAAGAGGAAAACGCGTGCCTACGTCCGCGCATTGAACGGCGCACGCGCGCGCCGGCTGCACGCAGGTCACACTGCCTGCATATCGGAGTCTCACTGCCGAAAGCCACGTCCGCGAGTGAATGGGCAAACTGGAAAAATCGGGAGAATTCGGGCACTGAATACGGTACCGTAGGAGCCTTAATGAAACTGACACCGGCCACACGCAAGATTCTCATGGGCATCTGGCACTATGTGGGGCGCTGGGTCGCGTTGCTGATCTGGTGCCTGGGGGTTGCCGGAACCATCATGGAGCCTTCCGCCAGCGCCCGCCGCAGCGACACCTACATCTTCGGCGGGATAGCGGCGGTCTATATGCTCTACCGGATGTTCCACAAGAAACCGGTCCAGCAGCATACCTCCAACGTCTACGGCAGCGCGCATTACGCCCCGCTGCAGGCTGATATCACGGATGCGGCGTGCCTCTCGAAGGGTCTCTTCTTTGGCAAAAGCAGCGAACCGGGGCAGGACGCAACGGTGCCCGGCGCTCCCGGCGCCCCTGTGTGTTCGACCCCCGAACATCACACGCTCATCGTCGCCCGCACGCGAACCGGCAAGGGGACGCGGGTCATCGTCCCGACCCTGCTGCGCTACGGCGGCTCCGCCCTTGTGATCGACCCCAAGGGCGAGAATGCCGCCATCACGGCGGCGATCCGGAAGAAACAGCTGGGTCAGAGCATCCATATCCTCAACCCCTGGAACGAACTCGCGTCGACCTATCAGGACCGTGGCTTCACGCCCGCGACCTACAACCCGCTCGATATCCTCGACCGCGACGATCCCAATGTCGTGGCGATCGCCCAGACGCTGGCGGGTGCCATCTGTCCGGCGCCCGCGAACGCCAAGGACCGGTTCTGGCAGGGCATGGCGGCGAACGTACTGACGGCGGTATTTCTGTGGCTGACCGCCCGTGAGGACGAGCGCAAGACGCTGGCCCGCGCGCGTGAGATTGTCAGCCTCACCCGCAAGGATTTCACGACGAAATACCTGACCGAAATGGCGGCAAGCGAGGCGTTCTCATTCGCGATCCGCGAAATGGCCTCCCCGATGATCGATCTCGCCGATGAGACCTACAGCGGCGTCATGTCGAACCTGAGCGAGGCCACCAAGTTCCTGAGTGACCCCCAGATCAAGGCGGCGACAGCAACGTCGTCCTTTTCGATGGAGGACCTCGCGACCGGGAAATCGACCGTTTACGTCGTCATCCCGACGGAGCGGATGGATACCCAAAAAACATGGTTGCGCATCATCATCGCCGCCGGCATGCACATCTTCAAAAACCCGCGCGCGAAACTGAAGTCCGGGCATCGCTGTCTTTTCCTGATCGACGAGTTTGCCGCGCTTGGGCGGCTCGACGACCTGCCGCGCGACATCGCCACCATGAGCGGGTTCGGGGTGGATTTTGCCCTGATCGTGCAGGGGCTCGACCAGCTCAAGGACCACTATGCGGAGGCGCGGGGCACGATCCTTTCCAATTGCGCCTACAAGTGGTTTTGCAACGTCAACGACCTCGACAGCGCGAAATACCTGAGCGAGACGCTCGGCAAATGGACCATCGGCACCATGAGCATGTCGTCTACTTCTTCCCGCCAGGGACGCAGTTCGACGTTTAGCCAAAGCGAGACGGCCCGCTCGTTACTCAACCCCGACGAAGTGCTCAACCTGGGGAGAGATGTCGCCATCGGTATCCAGCCCAACGGCCACCCGCATTATCTCAGGCCGGTAGACTACTGGCAGCTGCAGGAGGCTTTTGCTGCATTGCGGAAAAAACACCCGGCCCTCTATTGGCAGCCGCCGGTCGTTTTCGACGAAAATCCGTATTTCGCGGCACCTGAACCTAGCGATGGGCAGGGTGGCGGGAAGAAAACGTGGTGGGGGATGGGAACGGCGCGGACCAGTTAACTACCACCTGGGAAGGGGTGACCGAAGCCGAGGCGAGGAAAATCCTCGGTGTGGGCGCCGATGCGACGAAAGAGGAAATGCAGGAAGCTTACCGCAAGCTGATGGGCAGCAACTGAAGCGGCGGAGGGGATGTTGCCGGGGAAATAGGCCGGATAGGCGGGGATAATTGTGGGGCTCTTGTCTCTGAAATTAAATGGAATTCAACCGATAATTCCTGGCTTGGTTGAGATGATTGTTCCCATATTTCCGGCGAATCGTGGTATAATCGGCACCAGAGAAAAGCCCAAGCGCGCGACGTTAACCGTTCCTCAACTGTTCGCGTTGTATTCTGAGATTAGGGAAAGTTCCCATTATCGTGCTTGGCCATGCGCGGATATCCGCGCGGCTTGGCAAGGGGGGTACTTCGTCCCCCGTTGCATCCCCCAGGAGCAGGGGTTTCACCCCCTGCACACCTGACGGGAGCTTCGCCCCTGGGACCCTGCGCAGCAGGAAATACAGCTGCGCAGATGGGCTTTGCCCCGTGCGGGGCGCCTGCGCGCTCCGCATCCCCACCAAGGGGCTGGTTGCCCCTTGGGACCCCCGCGCAGCGGGAGATGAAGCTGCGCCGCCAAGGAACTCCTCCCTTGGCACCCTGCCAGGCGCTGACAGCGGCGCCCGTGCAGCAGGGGCTTCGCCCCTCGGCACTCCACCATGGACCTTGTTCCGTGGACCCCCAGGCCGGGAACGTCCGTACCCGGCAGATACCAAAGGGGGAGCGCATGGGCGCAGCCCGTCTCCGATTGACGGTTCTGGCACGGACGAGACAGGAGAATGAACCATGACCACCCCAACTGAAGACGGTCACAGCGACAAACCAAGGGCAATTATTACAGTTCTCATGGACTGTACAGAAGCGGAGGAGGCCATTATCCGTGCCAGGGCTGCAAAACGGGGGATGACGCCAGAGGACTTTATTCGCACGCGCCTGGGGCTTTTGCCGTTCCGAATGATCCGATAATTTCTGGTAATTTTATGTCGAGCGGCAGTGATAAGCGGCAACGCTCCCACCAATCCCTCATCCGGTGGACCGATGAGGAGTGGGCCAATGTCAGTGGAAAGGCCGACAAGGCCGGCTTGGCCGTTGCGGCCTTCGCGCGCGCGGCCAGCGTCGGCGATCCAGGACCCCGCGCCCAGCGCCGCCCGCCTGCCGATCATAGGGTGCTCCGCCAGATCCTCGGCGAGATAGGGCGCATCGGGAACAATATCAACCAACTCGCCCGTGCCCGGAATTCTGGAGACGAAGTCAACCGGTCTGATATTGCGGAAGGCATTCGCGCCTGCCTCGATATCCGGAACGTGATTTATGAGGCCCTCGGCAAGAACCCAGGGCCGAATACCGGACCTGAGCCATGATTATCAAGGGGGGCAGCCGCGCTGCCCCCGGCCAACTCGCCTGGCACCTGCAGCGGCGTGATACCAACGAGAGAATAGAAGTCCTTGAACTCCAGTCGTTGGCTCCCACCTTAGGGCAGGCCTTCCGCGACTGGCAGATCCTCAGCGAGGGGACCCGCGGCTTCAAGGGCCTGTATCACGCCAATATCGACCCCGCCAAGGATTACACCATGACGCGGGAACAATGGCAGCGCGCGGTCGAGGTTCTTGAGAAAGAACTCGGCCTTGAAGGCCAGCCCCGCGCCGTCGTCATGCACGAGAAATACGGCCGCGAGCATATCCACGTCGTCTGGGCGCGCACGGACATTGACGAGATGGTGTTGCGCTCGGACAGCCAGAATTACCTCGCCCATGAACGGGCCAGCCTGGCTCTGGAGGATGAATTCGGGCACGAGCACGTCCCCGGCAAGCACGCGAAACGCGACCGCGAGAAGCAGCCCGAATTCCCGAGAGCCGAAGCCAATCAGGCTGAATGGCAGCAGGGGGAGAGGACCGGGATCGACCCCGCCACCCGGAAGGACCAGATCACCGCCCTCAAACAGGCCTGTGACAATGGCCAGACTTTCAAGACGGCCCTCGAAGAGCAGGGATACGTCCTCGCGAATGGGCGCCGTGGCTTCGTGATTGTCGACGAGTTTGGGAATGTTCACGCTCTCGCGCGGCAGATTCACGACATGAAGACCGCCGAAGTGCGCGCCTTCATGAAAGACGTTGACCTCGAAACCCTCCCAACCCCGGAAGAGGCGAAGGAGTTTCAGCGGCAACGCCAAGAGGAAATCCAGCAGAAGCCGGAGCAGGAGAAACCCGAACAGCAAGAACAACAGGAACACCAACAAGAAGAACAACAAGAGCATCAACAGGAGGAAACCAAAGAGCAGCAGGAAGCTCCGTCACAGGAAACTCAGTCGGAAGAAGCCCAGAAACAACCCGAAGCCGAACCAGCCAGCACACCTGCCGAACCGGTTTCAGATCCCGCTCAAGCGCAAGCCGAAGCCATCAGAAAAGCCGTCACCGAACGCCAGGCCGCGGAGCGGCGCCGGATCGTCGAAGCCCAGACCGAGGAAATGAACCAGCTCCGCGACAGGCTCGACCGTGACACCCGCGAAAAACTCGACCTGTTCGATGCGATCCACAGGGACGAAACCGAAGACCTCCATGCCGATCAGACAGAGGCGCGCTCCGGTCTTACCGGCTTCTTCGACTCCGTCCAGAACCTCTTCTCTCCAGCCCGCGCCGCGGAGCGTGAAGCCGAGCGCCAGCGCGCGCACGAAGAACTCGCCGCCCGCCAGAAGCAGGAGCGCGACGATTACGCGGCGCTCTTAAACCAGTCGAACGAATTGGAAGTCGAGAACCTCGCGGAACGGCACGCGCTGAACCTGCATGACCACGCCGTCAGGGGAGAAGCCGACTTCGACCGCTATGTCCGCGAGCAGGAGCTGGCCCGCAAGCTCCAGGCCGAAATCGAAGAACGCGAGCGAGAGCGCGAAGAAGAACTCGCCAGAAAAGGCCTGGAGAGGCCGCCGCCCACGCGCGCACGCTGAGCGGCTCTCGCTTCCTGCGACCACAGCTGAGCCGCTTCATTCACCAGGTTGCCAGGACAATCCGCCGCCCGATATCCCGGTTCATCGGCAGCACCGCCGGACTGATGCCGCCGGGCGCACCCGCATCACGTTTCTTCAAGAACAGGCAAACCTCGTCGTCCACTCAGGCTGCCACCAAGGTACCGACGCCGCCCGACAGCCGCTCCCTGCCGCCCACGCTCAGCCGATTCATCCACCGGGCGGCGGAAGTTCGCCCGCCCATGTCCCGCTTCGTGACGCGTGCTGCTGCGCTTCTGGGGCCGTTGCCAGCTTTCTTCTCGTCGCGGTTCTTCTCAAAACCGCCGACGCCGCCACGGCGGCTCCGTCGCGATTGGCCGCGAAAGCCGGACGGCCCGAAGCGGTAACCCCACAGTCTGGAGATCGCAAGTTGTGACCTCCGAAAGGCAACGCGTAATTCCCGATAAGAATTCTTGACAGTGTCGCACGCTCGTGCAGAATCCGCCCGATTGTCAAACCGCCATCAAAGCAGGGAAAAAGACTATGACCTTTGGAAGGCACAATGGAAATCGATAAGCAGAAAGTTGATGACGCCGTTCTGGCCCTGCTTTATCTAACGCTGGACGACCGCTGTAGGGCGTGGAAGAGCTTTGATTGGAGCACGATGAATCGCTTGTGCGAGAAGGGTTTCATCTACGATCCGGTTAACAAGGCAAAATCTGTCCACCTGACAGAAAAGGGCGTGGCTGAGGCCAAGAGGCTGTTCACGGCACAATTCGCCAAGACAGTGGGCCCGGACGCCTGACGGCCCGAAGCGCTAAATCTGTCGAATTCTTTTCGTGACGCTGCCCGTCACGACGCAGCCGCCTTCCCGGAGCCCGGAGGTCGTCCCGGTTTCTTGGGCGTTTCCGCGCTGCCGCCCTTTGTGGAAACCACCCGATACCCCAGCTTCCCGAGGGCGGCATTCAGGTCGTCGATCAATTTCTTTTCCCGCGCGGCCATCGCCTGCTTGTCGGCGAGCAGGCTTTCCACGCTCTTCACCAGTCCGGTTTCCTCAGATTCCGCCACAAGATCCTCCTTCGATTAAGCCGTGTCCTTCGCCGTCGAGAACCTGAAATGTCTTCCAGCCAGCGCCGATATTCCCTATCACCGTTTCCCGCGTCTGGCACGTGTGCGCCGCGGGATTTGGCGATGGCCTTCGTGTCGTGTGCACTCCGGCCATCGCCCGAGCCGACGGGCGCCGTCATTCGGACGCGGAGGGACCATCCGCTCGCAGAAGCCTGCTGACGAGTAAAGCCCGGATGGTCTCGCCACTCCAGAGAATGTTCGGGATTGCCCTTCTCGATGGTGTGGCGCTTCCGCCGCACGGCAACGAACCCACTCCGCCACCATCCTGAAAACCATGCTCCCCTTTTGATTTAGAAGACCCCATTTCAGGGCTCGGCGGCAAGGATTTCGTTGCGAAGAGCGTCTCGACCTTCACCATAAGTCGAGACCGAGGCGGGGAGGCAGGCCACCAGGACTTACACACTCACTTGCACACTCGGGCTGGCCGATAAATCTGGCGCCAGAGCCGGAATTCGTAAGTGCTCGATTCAACAGCCAAAAGGAAGTGCGAAAGGGGGGACTTGAACCCCCACGGATTTTACTCCACAGGATCCTGAATCCTGCGCGTCTGCCATTTCCGCCACTTTCGCGTATGACGAGCAGCGACGATACTTAGCGTTTCCGCGGGTGCAGGGTCAAGGCGCCGCAGGCAAAGTTATCGCAGCTGCTGGCACCGGCTAGGGGCACGATCGTTTGTAATTTCCGCCGCCGTTTCGGCCGTTGGCGCCGTCTTGTGTCTGCATGTGCCATGCAATAATCTGGTAGCCGATGCAGACGGAGGACCCACGGCCGGACGCGACCACCGACGGACGACTGGCGCGCAGTCTGATGACGCGCGCGGCCGTGGTGGATGCACTCCTGGCGTTGATCGAAGCCGGAGAGCTTCAGCCGACGGCACCGCAGATTGCCGAACGCGCCGGCGTGTCGCTGCGCTCGGTATTCCAACACTTCCGCGACCGCGAGGCCCTGTTTGCCGCCGCCGCCGACCGGCAGACGCAGCGCCTGCGCGTGTTGGTCGAGCCCATCGACGCGCGCGCGCCGCTAGCGGAACGCCTGGTGACCTTCGTTGCGCAACGTGCCCGGCTGCTGGAAACGCTGGCGCCGGTGCGCCGCGCCGCGCTGCTACTGGAACCGTTTTCCAAGGAGGTGGCCACACGGCTGCGTGTGGTGCGCGCCCTCAAACGCGTCGAGATCGAACAGGTCTTCGCCGCCGAGGTGGCGGCGTGCCCGCCGGCCGAACGCCGTGAGCTGCTCGACGCCCTCGACGTTGCCGGCAGTTACTCCACATGGCACGCGCTGCGCGTCCACCAGGATCTGTCGGTGGACCGTGCCCGCAAGGTGCTGGCGCATGTGTTTGGTGCGTTGCTCGCCGACACCGCTGGAGCGAGGACGCATGGACATCGTACGCACGCCGGATGAGCGCTTCACCAACTTGCCCGGCTATTCGTTTGCGCCGCACTATGCCGACGTCGACGGGCTGCGCATCCACTACGTCGATGAAGGCCGGCCCGACGCGCATCCGGTGCTCCTGCTGCACGGCGAGCCCTCTTGGACGTATCTCTATCGCAAAATCATTCCCGTCATCAGCGCCGCCGGACACCGTGCCGTTGCGCCCGACTTGGTGGGCTTCGGTCGTTCCGACAAACCGACGCAGCGCGATGAGTACACCTATCAACGCGACGTCGACTGGATGCGTGGGTTCTTCGAGCGCTTGGACCTGCAGCGCATTACGCTCGTGTGCCATGACTGGGGCGGCTTGATCGGCGAGGGAATGGAAAACCTGGGATAGATAACTGGGGATTCAGAACCGGCAATTGGAACGGCAAGCCGATTGGCCCAGTTTTCCATTCCCGGTTTCCAGTTCGCGGTTTTCCATTCTCCTCGTTCCTAGCGCTGCAGAATCGTCTGCGCGCCCTTCGCGAACTCCGCCGCGCTCTTGGTGTCGTCGCCGTCGCCGAGATTCGGCACCTTGAACGGCACCTCGACGCCGCGCTGGCAGGCCGGGCGCTGCTTCATTTGATCCATCCACCGCTGCAGATGGTCGAGCCCGTCGATCACCACGCCCGACCATTTGTAGGTGCGTACCCATGACCAGTTCGCAATATCGGCAATCGAATAGTCACCGGCGAGCCACTCATGCGCGGTCAAGCGCGTATCGAGCACCTCGAAAAGGCGGCGGCACTCGTGCTGATAGCGATCGATCGCCGACTGAATTTTCTCCGGAAAATAGCGGAAGAACACGTTGGCCTGTCCCATCATCGGACCGATCCCACCCATCTGGAACATCACCCATTGAATGACCAGTGAGCGGCCCTGCGGGTCGGTGGGCAGCAAGCGCCCGGCTTTCTCGGCGAGATAGATGAGAATGGCCCCCGACTCGAAGACCGCAAAATTGTCGGCATCACGGTCGACGATCGTTGGGATGCGGCCGTTGGGATTCAATGCCAGGTACTCGGGGCGTTTCTGCTCGCCGGCAAGCAAGTTGACGACATGCACCTCGTAGGGCAGGCCCAACTCCTCGAGACAGATCGACGCCTTCCAGCCGTTCGGCGTTGGCGCGGTGTAGAGATCGATCATGATGGCTCCTTTTGCTCGGTGCCCGGCTGCGGTGACTTAGCGGGCCTTTATCAGCGTCGGCCGGTGAGATGACCGGCTCATTGCAACCACTGGGAACAGTGCGCCTGCTTGAGGATTGGATCGAGCTGCGACTTGTCGGTCACCGCGGCGTAGCGGGCGCGCAACGCCGCGAACGACTTGGCGGCGTACTTCTGGGTTTCCTGCGCGAACGGCACCCCAGCGAGCGTCATCGAGAATTCCCTCTGTCCCGCCCCGAGTGCCTTGGCATTTGCTGCCGTCCACGGGAAGAAGACCGGTCCGATCTCATCGGTCAGCAGCGGCATCAGCGTCGATTCCAACGCGTCCCAGTCTTCGAACTCGCCCTCGTTCTTCGGATCCAGCATGCGTTCGATCCAGCTCAGCACGCTCGGCGCATTCGCTTTCATGATGCTGCGTGGCGTGGGATCCGTCGAGCATTGGTAGAGCTGCGCGTAGAGCCCGAAGTCGGCGAACGCCGGCCGATCGCCAAAGAGGTATTTCCGGAAGGACAAGTGTGGGCCAAGGATACCGACTTGGCGTTCGAACGACGCTTCGATCTGCTGCTTGGTTGCCGCCGACGATCCGACGAACGCGAGCCGCGGGATCATGCGCCCCTTGATCATCGTCACCGCCATCGCCTGGTCGGCATCCGGCATCATGCTACTCGCCAAACGGGCGGCGGCCGACTGCTGATCCGCCTCGTACCACCAACGGTAGTGGAACATCGGCTTGTTGCTCCACTCGTCGGCGTACTCCTCGATCAAGGCGGAGAGAAACCGCAGCGCGGGATCGGCCGGATGGATCGAGGGCTCGGGATGGAGCGCCTCGAAGTGCTCGATAATCGGTGTCGAGTCTTGCAGGCCGTGCCCGTCCGGTGTGACCACAAGGGGGATCAACGGCAGCTTGGCATAGCGTTGGAACTCCGACTCGTTCGACGGATTGCGCACGATCCACTCGTGCGGGATGCCTTTGTAGCGAAAGTACGAGCGCACCTTCACCGAGTACGGCGACAGCTCGTTGCCGAAGATGCGATACGGGTTGGCCATGCGCGGTCTCCTCGAGACGGTTCTCTGAATCGTGATGTGTCTCGCGTAACGTGTTTCGCCCGCTATGTCGACCCTGCCGGCTGACGACGTGCACGTTGTGGTCGACACCGTCGGGTTTCATGCGATTGGATGAGGTTCAGCTCGACAAGCCGACACGCGCTCAGTAGTATGTTGGGGCTTTCAGCAGCAAGAGGGTGTCGGTGGACCGCCACCCTCGGGGCACGGCCGCTCATGCCAATTCTCCGGAGTAGGGTTGAAGTCGTCCGAGCCGAGTGAGCCACGCGGAGCAGGGTGAAGGATGGCGAAGATCCTGATCGTGGAGGATAACGAGCTCAACCGAGACATGCTCTCCCGACGTTTGAGGAAGCGTGGCTATGAGGTGTCGATTGCCATTGACGGTGCCGAAGCCATCGAGCGAGCCAGGACGGAAGCTCCCGACCTGATCCTGATGGACATGAGCCTGCCGGTGAAGGACGGCTGGGACGCCACCCGCGAGATCAAAAGCAACGCCGCGACGACAGCCATTCCCGTGATCGCGCTGACGGCGCACGCCATGGAGGGCGACCGCCAGCGGGCCTTGGAAGCGGGCTGCCAGGACTTCGAGCCCAAACCAATCGAGCTCCCGCGGTTGCTCGAGAAGATCGAGGGAATTCTCGGCCAGGCAGGGAAGTAGCCCGTACCAGTCGACGGGAGCGAACCGAGGCGCAACCCGGGAAGAGCGCGGGAGCTCGCGGTCAGCGCGGGGCGTAGACTCTCGCTCTAGCTGGAAGGTAGGACAAGCTCCGAGTTCGCTCAAAAATGTAGTAGGATTTCCTCACTTTGCTCCGATATTCCGCACGACGACCCCTCGCGGTGGGAGGCCGCATTGGCGTGGGCGCAGAGAGCGCCTCGACCGGTTCCCGCCGGGCGCGCCGTAGCCTCGGTCTTCTCGTACTGCTGATGGCTACTCGCGCCGGAGCACTGCAGCCTGTTGGTCTGGGCCCCGCGCACGACGAGTACCGGATCGCAGCATACGCCGAGTGCCTCGAAGATCCTGAGCGCCGGTGGACGATCGACGACGTGGTGCGGGCGCCGCTCGCGAACCAGTTCGTCTCCCATGCGGCTGACACCTTCAGCTTCGGAATGACCGACTCGGCATTCTGGCTGCGCTTCGCGCTGCGCAACGACAGCGCCGAGCGCCAGGAGTGGTTGCTCGGCGTCGACTGGGCCTTGAACGACGAGCTCGATCTCTACCAGCGCGGGGCCGACGGTGCGTTCACGGTGCGGCGCGCGGGCGATCATATCGCCTTCGCGCAGCGCGAAACCGCCGATCGCGACCCCGTCTTCACGATCGCGCTCGAGCCGGGAACGACCCAAACTTTCCACGTGCGCGTCGCCGGCCAGGATGCGCTGTTGGTGCCCATTGTCGTCCGCACCGAGAAGGCACTGGGTCGGCATCACCTCGCGCAGATGACATGGCTCGTGTTCTTCTACGGGGTATGCACGGCGATGATCGTCTACAACCTGGTCGTATATTTTTCATTTCGCCACCGCGGGTATTTGTTTTACGTGCTATTCGCGACCTGCGTGTTGTTCTGGAGTTTGTGCACCGAGGGCTTCGTTTACCAGTACACCAACCCTCAGGTGGCGAATGTTGCCGTGCACATTTTTGGCGTCGGCGTGGCGATGTCCTTTCTCTCGTTCGCACGCGCCTTCCTCGATTCTCAGGCACACACGCCGCGCTTGGATCTGCCGTTGCGCATCGTCCGAGTCTGCCAAGCCCTGACCCTTCCCATCGCGTTCGTCAATGTGCACCTCTTTACGCTGTTGCTGTTGTGCGTGGGCTTTCCTGCCATCGGGCTGATGCTCGCGATTTCGGTCCGGCGCTGGCGACAGGGGGCCATTGCGGCACGGCTGTTCGCCCTCGCGTGCCTGCCGTTCGCTGCTGGCGGCCTTCTCTTTGGCGTCGACGCCATCTGGCCGCTGTTCGGGAGCGATTTCGTGGCGAGCCACATGCTGCAGATCGGTGCCTTGCTCAGCCTGGTGCTGCTGCCAACGACCTTGTCCGGCCGTCTCGCGTTGTTCGAACAGCTCCAGAAGCGTACGGCCGAGCTTCGGGAGCGCACCCGGGAGCTTGGAGACTCCGAGCACGCGCTGGCCGCCGCGCGCGACAAGGCTTTGGCCGCCAACCGCGCCAAGAGCACCTTCCTGGCCAACATGAGCCATGAGCTGCGTACGCCGCTCAACGCGATTATCGGTTACGGCGAGATGCTGGCGGAGGATGCCGAGGAGGCGGGCCTCACGGACTACAAGGCGGATCTGGAGAAGATCATCCTTTCGGGCCGGCATCTGCTTGGCCTGATCAACGACGTGCTCGATCTGTCGAAGATCGAGGCGGGCAGGGTGGAACTCCACGCCGAGGACTTTGATGTGCGAGAGCTCGTGCGCGAGGTAGCCGCCACCGTTGCGCCCTTGCTCGGGAGGAATGGGAATCATCTGGAGGTGTCGGTGGCGGACGGGGCGGACACGATGCATTCGGACCTCACCCGCCTGCGCCAGATTCTGTTCAACTTGCTGAGCAACGCGGCGAAGTTCACCAAGGAGGGGAGTATCCGGATGGCGGTCGAGCGGCAGGCGGTGGAGGGGGCGGACTGGCTCGAGTTTTCCATCACCGACACGGGGATCGGGATGTCCCCAGAGCAGCTTGGCAAGGTGTTCGACGCCTTCACCCAGGCGAAGGCGTCGACGACGCGCGAGTATGGAGGAACGGGGTTGGGGCTCACCATCACGAAGCGTTTCTGCGAGATGCTGGGGGGCACGATCGACGCCAGCAGCGAGCTCGGACGGGGAAGCCGCTTCACCGTGCGGCTCCCGGCAGTGATGCCCGGCGGTGACACGGCGGATGGGCAACGCGAAGCGTCAGCGGAGCGCGCCGCCACCGTGATGCCGGCACCGGCATTGGCTGAGGTTGGGAAGCGGCGTGTGCTGGTGATCGAAGATGATCCGTCGGCGCGCGAACTCATCCAGCGAGCGCTGGAACGCGAGGGCTATGCGGTACGGACGGCTGCTGACGGAGCGGAGGGGCTGCGGCTGGCGCACGAGGGTCGCCCCGACGCGATCACCCTGGACGTGATGATGCCGCAGATGGACGGTTGGTCGGTGCTCGTGGCGCTCAAGGCCGCTCCGGCCCTGGCCGATGTGCCGGTGATCGTGATTTCCATCATCGAGAACCGCGATCTTGGCTACGCGCTCGGGGCGTCTGAGTATCTGCTCAAACCCGTCGAGCGAGACCGCCTCGTCGAGGTGCTCGCCCGGTATGTGAAGCCCGCGGAGGATGGGCTTGTGCTCGTGGTCGACGATGAGGAGGTGATGCGCGAGCGGCTGGTGCGCGCCGTGACCGAGGCCGGGTACCGCGCGGTCGCAACCGCGAACGGGCGGCGCGCACTGGAGCAAATCGAGAAGCGCACGCCGCAGCTCATCGTGCTCGATCTGATGATGCCGGAGATGGATGGGTTTGAGCTTCTTGCGGCGCTGCGCGAGCGGACCGGGTGGGCCGAGATCCCGGTGGTGGTGGTGACTGCGAAGGATCTCAGTTCGGCCGAACAGGCGGCGCTCAGCGGGGCCACCGAGCGGGTGTTCTGCAAGGGTGCTTACGATACCACGGCGCTCATCGCCGAGGTGAACCGGTGCCTCGGCGCCGCCCGCGGCCTGGTGCCGCCGGAGTCTCCCGCGGGCACTGACCCTACGGTGCCGAGCTCGCCTCCCGCAGTTGCCGCAGGCGGTCGGCGCAAGCGGGGTGTCGCATTGTGAAGCGCAGCGTGAGCGTCTCCCCGCTCGCCACCACGCGCGCGTAGCAGCTGCCGGCGGTTTTCCCGTCTGCGAACTCGAGGCGCAGATCGGTCATTTCGTCGACCGGCCCGTCGGCGTCGAGCTGCGCGCCGCGCAGTGAGAGTGCGCGCAGTTGCCCGAAGCGAAGCTCTCCCGACAGGTGCTTTCCCTCGAGGAGAACGAAGCGCATGGGGACCGTTTCGGCAAGCTCCACGAATGCTTCCCGAGCAGCGGCAAGAGTGAGCGTGTGGGGGCCGCCCAGCGCCGTAATCTGATAGATGCGCAGCGGTTCGGCGAACCCCTTTGGATGCACCTCGCGTTCGCTCTCGATCCCGGCCAAAGTGCCCAGCGCTTCGCGGGTGCGGGAGTCGATCAGAATTTCCCCGCCCAGCGTGTAGCCCTCGATGCGCGCCGCAAGATTCACCGCACTGCCAACCGCACCGTATTTCGTGCGCTTCTCCGAGCCGATGTTGCCGACCACGACGTCGCCGGTGGCGATGCCGATTCCCATCTCGATCTCCGGCAGCCCTTGGCGACGGTTCTGCTCGTTCACCTGCGGCACCGCCAGCTGCATCGCGAGCGCGCACGCGACGGCCCGTTCCGCGTCGTCCTGACGCGATACGGGAGCCCCGAAAAACGCGAGGATGGCGTCGCCGATGAACTCGTCGATGGTGCCATGGTAGGCTTGGATCACCTGCGCCATGGTGCCGAGGAAATTGTTGAGGAGCGACACGATCTGTGTCGGCTCGAGGATCTGGGTCAGCGAGGAGAAGCCGCGCAGGTCGCTCATCAGAATAGTTACCGTGCGGCGCTCGCCGCGGAGGTCGAGCCCCTCGGGCTTCTCGAGGAGGTCGGCGACGACCTCCTCCGAAACGTAGCGGCCGAAGGTGTTGCGGATAAAGCTGCTTTGGATCTCGAGCCGCCGGGCCAGCGATTCGATCTGCTGCGCCGCCCGCTTGAGGCGCAGCTGCGCCTCCACGCGCGCGATCAGCACCGGGAAATCAATCGGCTTGGTGACATAGTCGTTGGCCCCGAGCTCCAACGCGGTGATCGTGTCGGCGCTCCGATCCAGCGCCGTCGCCATGATCACCGGAAGCTCCGCGGCCGACCACGTGCGACGGATGGCTTCCAGGACTTCCAAGCCGCTCATCCACGGCATCAGCACGTCGAGGACGACGACATCGAATCCGCCGCGCTCGATCGCGTGCAGCGCTGACTTGCCGTCTGGGGTGACGCTCACTCGGTAGCCGTGGCGCTCGAGGCGTCTGGCGAACAGGTCGCGGTTGCCGGCCTCGTCGTCCACGATCAACACGCTGCCACTCGACGACGTTGCGGCACGCAAAATCTCTACGGCCGTCGCGCCATCGGGATTGGCCGCGACCGGCGCGGCACTCGTGTCGGTCACCCGCTCTTGCTGGGCTGCGACCGGTCCCGTCTCGAACACCCGCTCGACGATGTCAACGAGCTGCTTGGCAGCCATTTGAATGTGGTGCAAGTCGGGCGAGAGATCAGCGAGCCCGCGCTCTTCGACTTCTTCCTGCAGCATCTCGGCGTAGCCAATGATGTGTCCCAGCGGCGTGCGCAAGTCGTGGCGCAGCCGACGCAGCGCGGTCGGGTTGTCGGGCTTAGCTCGCGTGGCCATCAATATGGTGACGTCGCCGGGTCCGCTGCGCACTCACCGCTGCTCGTCCTTACATGGTGGCCGACGAATGTTGCCGGGTTCCATTGTAGAGCAGTCGGTACGTCGGAACGGGGCATAGTCTACACGTGACTTGAACCGGCACGCATGATAGCCGAAGCGCCAGCGATCGTCGATCGAAGGAGATGGCGCTGACGAGAGCCGAACCACTGCATGCGCGTCGCACGCGGGGACGCGCGCTTGCATGACTCAGCGGTTTGGAATCGAGTGGTCGCGGGGGGAGCGTTCACACCAAGCCGTGGATTTTCGCAAACGGGTCCCATGCGGCATCACGGTGCCAGTCGTATTCGGTCCCCACCGCCAGGGTGTGGCTCATCTGCTCGCCATACAGGCGTGCGATGACGGCGAGTGCCATGTCGATCCCCGCGGATACACCCGACGAGGTGACGAACTTCCCGTCCTCGACCCAGCGCGCCGCCTTGACCCACTCGACCTGCGGTCCGTGTCCCGCCACCCAGTCGAACAGCATCTTGTTGGTCGTGGCGCGGCGCCCGTCGAGCAGCCCGGCGCGCGCGAACAGTGCCGTGCCGGTACAGACCGTCATGGCCACCTCTGCCGCGGCCACGCGCTGCCGCAACCAGTCGAGCATGACCGGATTGTCGACCTCCGTGCGCGTGCCGAGGCCGCCTGGTACGAGGATGAGGTCGAGGTGCGGACAGTCGTCGAAGCCGTGAGCGGCAACAACGGATGGCCCCTGCGCACTGACCACAGGGCCGCGCCGGTGCGCCACCATCGTCACCTCAACCATTCCCAATAGGTTGCCGAACATCTCGAGCGGACCAAAGACGTCGAGCAGCTCGAACTCCGGAAACAGCACAACGCCAAGTCGCTTGGCCGGTTCGTCAGCCATCCTTCCTCCTCCTGTTATGAGCCCTTCTGCGACACGCGTCCTCAACCAAGCGTGAGTCGTGGCCAGTCGTCAAGTCGGGTGACACTCTTGCTACTCGCCCGGTGTGCCGTTGTCGAGGCCGTTGCGGACCCAGCCGTTGGGGATGCAAGATCAACCGATCATCCCGGCTTCCGGTTGATCAGGCGGAAAAAATGTCAGGATCGCGAAGTTTAGTTGACAATTCATGGTCGGCCGCCGTACGGTGCCGAGGCTGATGTTATATGCGCCGCGGCGCGGTGACCGAACGAGCTGAGCTTCGGTTGCGTGCAAACTAATCGTACGACTGAGGGTTGAACCGGCGGGGGGTCAAGTACCTGCTCTTGATTGCGGAGGGATGATGAGACTTCTGGATGGATCTATCGGGCAACGCGTGCGAGCCTCTGTCGCGGCTGCCGTGGCGCTCGCGCTGCTTCTGGGCGTCGGCCCGCTGCACGCCGGTGCTGCCTGCGTGGGCGATTGCGAAGGTACTGGAGTGGTGACCGTCATCGACCTGGTCACGATGGTCAACATCGCGTTGGGCGCAGCGCCCATCAGCGGTTGCACCGCCGGGGATTCAAACAATGACGAGGCGATCACGGTCGACGAGATCCTCGTGAGCGTCGGCAACGCACTCAACGGTTGCAGCGTGCCGACGCCGACGCCGACGAGCACTCCGGTCCCGACGTTTGCCGCGCATGGCAGCGTCGAGCAGATCTATGTCACCGACGCCGATCCGGGGGCAGCGCTCGAGTTGCACGATGGCAATGGCCAGACGGTGCAAACCGGCACGGCCGACGCGCAGGGATCATTCATTTTCCGCCAAGTTCCCGTTGGGGGGGGCTACCTCGTCGTGATGGGCTCCGGCGCCTCTCAGCAGGTGTCGCAGCCCGTCGCGGCGACGGATCCAAACGACGCCCCCGATCCGTCCTTCTATGCGAATCAGCAGATCAAGGGCGGCTATCAATACCTGACGACCCGCGATGGCACCAAGCTGGCCATCATGGTGTATCTGCCCGGACCCATCGACAAAGGTCCGTACCCCACCGTCATCGAGTACTCAGGTTATGACCCGGCCAATCCGAGCTCGCCGCAACCGAGCACGCTGATCACCAGCGGCATCGGGTATGCGGCTGTCGGGATCAATATGCGTGGTACCGGCTGCTCCGGCGGCACATTCGACTACTTCGAAACGCTCCAATCCACCGACGGATATGACGCGATTGAAGTGATTGCCGCGCAGCCGTGGGTGAAGAACCACAAGGTCGGTATGGTGGGCATCTCGTACCCGGGCATCAGCCAGCTCTTCGTGGCGCAATACCAGCCGCCGCACCTGGCCGCGATCGCGCCGCTTTCCGTCATTGCCAATACCGCCCTCGGGACGCTCTATCCCGGCGGTATTCTCAACAATGGATTCGCGATCAGCTGGGCTTCGGATCGGCAACACGATTCGATGGTGGGTGGCCAGCCATGGTCGCAGACGCGGCTCGACAACGGCGATCAAATCTGCATCGACAACATGAAGCTGCGCGCCCAGACGCCCGATCTGTTGACCAAGGTTTACGAAAACAGCGTGTACGATCCGGCGATCGCCGACGCACTGGCGCCCGCCACATTCGTCCACAAGATCAATGTCCCGGTCTTCCTTGCAGGGGCGTGGCAGGACGAGCAGGTGGGGCCCCATTTCGCCACCATGCTCGGCAACTTCACAGGGACGGACAAGCTGCACTTCTCACTGATCAATGGCGGCCATATCGACGCGCTGGATCCACCCATCTTCACGCGCTGGCTCGAGTTCCTCTCGTTCTATGTGCAGAATGAGATTCCGCACTTTCCCGATTCAGCGCGGCTGGTCCTGGCCGGCATTGCCCAGGGGCTGTTCGGCGTGAGTCACCTGACGATCGAGCCAGACCGGTTTACCAATGAGCCGTCGTTCGAGGCCGCGCTGGCAAGCTTCGAGAGCGATCCAAAGATACGCGTCTTGTTCGACAGTGGCGCCACCGCTCCGATCGGTGGCCCGCAGCAGAGCTTCGAGCGCTCATTCAACCAGTGGCCGATCGAGACTGCCCAACCGGCGATCTGGTATTTCCAGGATGGTGGCCGGCTCGATCCGGCGCTACCGGCAGGTAACGGTGCGGACTCGTACCTGTACGACCCGTCGCGTTCGCAACTCGCCAGCTGCCACAATTGCGGCGACGGTGTGTGGTTGGCAAAGCCGCCCTGGGACTGGCAGCCGCTGCCCGACGGCAAGGCCGTGGCGTATGTTACCGACCCGCTCACGGATACGGTGGAGGTGATCGGCTCGGGAAGCATTGACCTGTGGTTGAAATCAACGGCAACGGATACCGACCTGCAGGTCACCCTCAGCGAGATCCGGCCTGACGGCAAGGAAACCTACGTGCAGACCGGCTGGCTGCGTGCCACTCATCGCAAGCTCGACGACAACGCGTCGACGATCCTGCGTCCGGTGCAGACCCACTATGCGACAGATGTTGCCGACCTGCCGGCCGGAGAGTTCGTGCAGGCGCGCGTCGAGTTGTTCCCGTTTGGGCATGTGTTCCGTGCCGGCTCACGCATCCGGATCTCCGTCGAGGGCCCGGGCGGCGACCGGCCGGAATGGAAGTTCGACGCGCTGCCCCTGCCAATCGATGGCAGCCCGGTGATCAACACCATCGCGCACTCGGCCGCGTATCCGTCGCGCTTGGTGCTGCCGATGGTGCCCGATGCCAATGTGACTGCGCCGCTGCCGCCGTGTCCGTCGCTGCGCGGACAACCATGCCGTGACTACGTTGCCCTGACCAATACGGCCGGCTGAGCACCTCAAGCTCGACGGGTGAGGACATCGAGCGTTGTCCTCACCCGTAATGCACAGTCCCTCCTGGTGAATTGCCGCGATCTCCTCCGCCCTCGGGGACTGTCGATTTTCTCCAGATGTCGGGGCGATTCGGGAATCGCGCTACTCGACGCTGCCGATTCGACGTGTTTTGTCGGGCAGTTCCCGAACTGCCCCTACATCCGAAACATCCGAACCCGAGAAGATCGACAGTCCCCTGGGGGAGCGGCCGTGAGTTATCAGGACCGTCTGGCGTGTCACTCTCCTTCGCGGTAGGCTCTCCCAATCCGTTCGACGTACACGCAGGAGGAGGTTCGATGACGACTACCCAGGCTGTCGATCCCTCGATCTCACGCACGCCGCTGCCGCTCGACGCGGCGGACCTGCCGACGGTGTGTGTGCTCTGCAGCCACAACTGCGGGCTGCGCGTCGATGTGCAACACGGTGAGATTGCCGCCGTGCGCGCCGACGCGACGAATCCGATCACCGAGGGCTATATCTGCAATAAGGCCTTCAGCATTCAGGCCTACGTGCGCCATGCGCAACGCGTCGAGCGGCCGCTGCGGCGGCGGCCCGACGGCAGCTTCGAGCCCATCAGCTGGGAGGTGGCGATCCGCGAGATTGCCGACAAGCTCGCGGCGCTTCGTCTCCAGCATTCGCCGCGCGCCATCGGATTGGTCGGTGTTGGTGGGCAGGCCAATCACATGGATGCACCGTACGCCATCGGATTTCTCCGCGGCCTCGGCTCGCGCCGCTGGTTCAACGCCTTTGCGCAGGAGAAGACGCAGCACAGTTTGATGGACCAGTGGATGTTCAACGCCTCACCTGCGACGTTCTTACACCCCGACCAGGCCCACGCGCAGTGTATGCTGGTGCTCGGCACCAATCCGCGGATCAGCAATCGCGGCCACAATGCGACCGAAAGCCTGCGGCACTTCGTCGAAGACAAGACGCGGTTGTTGGTGGTCGTCGACCCGCGCGAGACCGAGACCTCGCGGGCGGCGCATCGCCACCTGCGCGTGCGGCCGGGCACCGACAGCTATCTCCTCCTCGGCATGGCGGCAACGATCGTGCGCGACGGGCTGGTCGATGCGGAATTTGTTCGCGACAAGACGCGCGACTTCGAGGCGCTGCGTGCGGCGCTGGCCGCGGTGGACGTCGATGAGATGGCGCGGCGCTGCGGCCTCGATACACGTGCCGTTGCCGACGCGGCCACAGCCTTCGCGCGCGCCGAGGCGGCGGCGATCTTCTTCGATCTCGGAGTCGAGCAGACGCCGTTTTCGACGTTGATCGCGTATCTCATTCGTGTCCTCCTGACGCTCACCGGCAACCTGGGCCGCTGCGGCGGCAACGTCTTCTTCGAATCGTTCACGCCGCCGGTGGTCGATGCGCGTCGCGTGCGTGAGCCGGAGCGTGCGCTGGCCTCGGGGATTCCGGCGATTCGCGCCCTCGGCAACTTCGGCATGCTGTCACCTACCCTGGTGCCGGAGGAAGTGCTGGTCGATCATCCCGAGCGCCTGCGCGCCCTGATCGTCGAAGGGTGCAACCCGTTGCTCTCGTACTCCGATACTGCACGCTGGCGCGCGGCATGCGCGCAGCTCGATCTTCTCGTGGTCATCGACCCGGCGATGACCGAGACGGCACGGGTTGCCGACTACGTCCTGCCGGCGGCCGTCGGCTATGAGAAATGGGAGCTTGCGGCTTTCCCCAAGCGCTACCCGGAAATCCACGTCCAGCTGCGTCCCCCGGTGGTGCCCGCGTTGGGCGAAGCGTTGCCCGAACCGGAGATCTATGCGCGGCTCGCCGAGGCCATGGGCTTGTTCGGCACGCCGCCTGCCGAGTTGCACGAGTTGGCCGCGCACGCGTTGGATGCCGAGGGGGGCGGGGCATTCATCATGGCCATGCAAGCGCTGGCGCATCCGCAGCCGGGCGCCGGCACGGACCCGTCGAATCAAATGCTCTTTTGGGCGTACCGAACGTTGGGGCCGCATCTGGCGGCTCCGTCGCTCGTCGCGGTCTGGCTCCAGTGTGGGTTGAACGCATTGATGCGCACCGCTTCGGTCTTGCGGACACTCGGCGCCGACACGCAGGTGGACTGGGCGGCGAAGAGCCCCTTTGCAATTGCCGCCGAGCTGTTCCGGCGCATTCTCGCGCATCCGGAAGGGGTGGAGATTGCGCGCGCCGACGCGACGACCAACTTCGCGGATCACGTCTTGTTCGAGGATGGCCGTGTGCGTCTCGCACCGGAGCCGATGCTGCGCGAGTTGCAGCGCGCCATCGTGACGCCACCGGCGCATGATCCGGACTATCCCTTCATCCTGGCTGCCGGGTTGCGCACGCGCTGGACCGCCAATACCATTCAGCGGGATCCGGCGTGGCGTAAGGGCCGCGGCCCGCACTGCGCGCTCAACCTGTCGCCCGCCGACGCCCGCGCCCTCGGCATTCGCGACGGCGACCGGGTACGCGTCGCGACGCGCCGCGGCGCACTGACGTTGCCGGCGCAAATCGATGCGAAGCTGCTGGACGGACACGTGTGGATACCGAACGGGTTTGGAATGGTGTACGAGATCGACGGCACGCCGACGACGGCGATCGACGGGGCGAACCAAAACGAGCTCACGGACGTCGCCGACCGCGACCCGTTCACCGGTATTCCGCATCATCGGCACGTGGTGTGCCGCCTCGAACCGGCCCCCCGCTGACGAGAAATCACCCCAAGCCCTGTTCGCCGCAGAGGGGACAAGGGGGTGCCTTGGCTGCAGTGAGCCTCCCCAGGTGCTTCAATGCCGATGGCGGGCTGACCCATTGACTGACTTGGTCGGTCAGATATAAAGGAGCGCATGGCGCGCAGCATTCCTCCCGACCGGTTCCAGCAGCTCGTCGACTGTGCGACCCAGGTCTTCATCGAGCGCGGCTACGCGCACACGCAGATGGCGGATGTTGCCGCGGCGATGGGTGTGGCCAAGGGCACCCTGTACCTCTACGTCGAAAGCAAAGAGGCGCTCTTTGATCTGGTGGTGCGCTCTGCAGATGCCGAGCGATCGCTGACGACGCCGCGCACGCTGCCCCTGCGCACACCGCGCCCTGGGGCCACCCTCCAGCACGTGCGCCAACGGGTGGCCACGCAGACGCCGCTGCCGGCGCTGCTGGCGGCGCTCGGCCGCAAGCGCGTAACGGATCCGCGCGCGGAGCTGACGGCCATTGTCCGTGAGCTGTACCACACGCTGAGCACGAATCGGCGCGCCATCAAGCTGATGGACCGCTCCGCGCAGTTTCATCCGGAGCTGGCCGCCGTGTGGTTCACGGGCGCTCGCGGCGCGCTCATGGAGGCGCTGGCGACGTACCTGGGCAGCCGTATCAAGCTGAAAATGTTTCGCGCAGTTCCCGATACCGCGGTCGCCGCCCGGGTGATCCTGGAGACGGTCGTCACCTGGGCGGTGCACCGGCACTGGGACCCGTCCCCGCAAGCGATCGATGAGCAGGTCGCCGAGGACACGGTGGTCCAATTCATTGTCGGCGGCCTCACGAAGGAGGTACGGCCATGAGCTCCAACGTGCTGTCAGACCGGGACGCCCGCCGGTACGATATCGATTGGCTCCGGGTGTTTGCGACGTATCTGCTGCTGCTGTTTCACACCGGGATGGTCTTCAACCCGGCGCCCTTCTACCACGTGCGGAACGCCGACGTGTCCTTCTTCTTCCTCATCCTCTGCGGATTCATCGGCCTCTGGCACATGCCGCTGTTCTTTCTTCTGGCGGGGTGGTCCGCCTTCGCCTCACTCGCGACGCGTGGGACGAATGCGTTCCTCAAGGAGCGCTTCTTCCGTCTGTTCGTCCCGCTGGTGACCGGCTGCGTCCTGTTGATGCCGGCGATCAAGTACTGCGAGCTTTCCAGCGGGCTCGACGCGAACTACAGCGGCCTGTACGTCGCCGCGGCGCTGCAGGAGAGCTTTCGAAAAGTCATTCCATCGGGTCTGCCCGTCGCGGCGCCGTTCAGCGAGCGGTTCCTTGAGTTTCTGCCGACCTTCTTCACGACCCTGTCACGTTTCACCTGGGCCCACCTGTGGTTCGTCGCCTACCTCCTCACCTTTACGATTCTCTATCTGCCGCTGTTCAAGCGCCTCCTGCGTTCGCGCGAGTGGTTCAGGGGCGGAATATCTCCCGTGTGGGTGTACGCGCCGATCCTGCCGCTTGCGGTCATTCAAGTCACCATGCGCGCGCGCTGGCCGGGACTGCAGAACCTCTTCAACGACTGGGCGAACTTCACCTACTACAGCACCTTTCTGGTCGCGGGATTTCTCCTGGCGCGATTTCCAAGCCTGGAGACGGCGGCGCAGGGCGAACGCAAGCGGGCGCTGGCAATCGCGCTGATCGCCACCGTGGTGTTACTGCTCGGCGTTCTCGGCGTCTTCGCGTCGCCGGCCGTGATGCTTGCCCACACCGCCATCGCCGGGTGGTGTTTCGTGCTGGCATTCCTCGGGTGGGCACGCCGGCTGCTGTCGTTTACGACGCCGACGCTGCGTTACCTGACGCAATCCGCCTTCCCGGTCTACGTGCTGCATCAATCGGCCATCGTCATTCCGGGGTACTTCCTGATCCAGCTCCCGCTCGGGCTGTGGACGAAGTTCTTCCTGCTCTTCACGGTCTCGTCGGCACTGACCCTCGCGGTCTACCACCTGCTCGTACGACCATTCGCCGTGCCCCGCTTTCTGTTCGGCATGAAAGCGCGGGCGTCTGGCCTGCGTCCGCAGCTTGCTCCGGGTCTGGAGCGTGCCAGGCAACCCGACTGGTCGTAACGCTATTCAGCTCTCAGTTGGCAGAACCCATCTTCACTAGCGTCGTGAGCTCACGCCTGCAGCTGCGTCCTGCGCGCGCTTATGCCGGCCGCGGTCCTGTCAGCGTGGTGATGTCCGCGTCTAGCGTGTCGCGGATGAGCTGCACGGTGGCGGCACGCTCGCGTTGCTTCGTGCTGCGGAAGGCCGGATCGGGGAGCGTCGCCAGCTGGCGCGCCGCGGCGAATGCGACGGCGTGCAACTGATCGGGCGCTGCGGTTGCATCGAGGTAGCCCGCGTCGACGGCGCTCTGCGGATCGTAGATATGAGCCTGGGTCACCGCGGCGGTGAAGTGGCGCTTTGACAGACGCGCGCGTGCCAGCTCCATGCCGAACACCGGCAACGGCATCTGGATGGACACTTCATTGAGGCCGATCTTGAAATCGCCGGCGGCGCCGATGCGGGTGTCGGCCGCCAACAGCAAGAGTGCTCCCATGGCCAGCGCATGTCCATTGCACGCCACCAGCACCGGTCGGGGAAACAGATAGAGTCGCATCAGCAACTCGGCGCCGGCCGTCACCAGTGTCCGCATACTGTCCACACTGCTGGTCATCGTTTTCAAATCGAAGCCGCCGGAAAGCCGCCGCTCCCGACCGGTGAGCAACACGGCGGCGGCCTCGCGCTCGGCGCGATCCAGGCACGCGTTCAACGCTTCGATCACCGCCGGGGAGAGCGCGTTCGCCTTGCCGTCGTCCATGGTGATGATCGCAACGGTGTCGCGGAGCTCGTAGCGGATAGCGTCTGTTGCCATGATCCCTCCAAGGGTTCGAGGCTGCCGGTCATCGGCTCCTCTATGCCCCGGATTCCTTACGCGTTCGCCGTCGACCAGGCAACCGATACGGATCACACTTCAGAGGCAATCAGGAACGTGCGAGATGCTGAAGCACGCAAAGGGAGGCATCCTCATTTTTCGCGCTGTCGTCGTTTCGTGCTTTCGTAATTGTCCTTCCAATGCGACTATGCGTCCAGTTGCGGCTCGACGCGCTTGCGCCGCGGGCGTGCGGGTGGCGGATCGGCGGTCACGGGCGCCGCGCCGCACAGGAAGGTCTCGATCTCGTCGACGCGTCGGCTGGCGTCTTCATAGCCGATGTCGATCAGCTCGCGGGTGTAGGCCGAGTCGAAGAGCAGGTAGCTCATGAGATCAGCGCTCTGCGCGTCCGGGGTACCGAGCCCGTCCATGAGGTACCGGACCAGGCGCGGCATCCGATGGGCGAGCCGCGCGGCGACCACGGCCAGATCCTCGGACGGGTTGATCACCAGCGGCGTGACGACGCGCATCGGCTCGTGGACGGGCGCTTCGCCGCTGGCGGCCGGCGGTGCCGCGCTCGCGCCGGTCCCGTAGGCGCCGATCAGCTGATTCATGCGCAGGAGATGATCGAGATCCGTATCGAGGTGATCGAGGAAAATCGCATTCATGAACACGCCGCAGATTTGCGAGAGTGGCGGTCGCGGCATCGCGCGCTTCACCTCCTCGCGCGCCGCCAGCTCGGTGTGCGAGAGGTCGGCGGCGGCACGCTGGCAGCGGATCCCCACCGCGAAGATGCGCGTTGCTCCGAGACGAATGGCCGGGCTGAACGGTGTCACCAGGCGCAAGCCGCCATCGCCGAAATAGAAGTCGCCCGCCGGCGAACGCAGACAGACGGGTGGAAAGATGAGCGGAATGGCCGCTGAGGCCAGAATATGGTCGATGGTGAGCGGCACCGCGAGGGTGACGCGGCGACTCTTGGCCCACAGCGGATGGCCGGGGCGCCCCTGTACGAAGGTGTACGATTTCCCCGAATGATAGCTGGTTGCCGAGACGGCGACGGCGTAGAGCAGGCCGTCGCGAATCGCGTCGGCAATGCCTTCCATCCGCAGATGACGGCTGAGGAAAGGACGCAACGGTGTCGCATCGAGCAGGGACTGCGCGTTTCCGGCGCCCACCAGTCCGCCGAATGTGAGATCCTGAATGAACCGCAGGCCGTTGCGGCCGAGTGAAAGGGCGTCGGCCGCGAACACGTCGTGCACCGAAAGGTCGCTCCACAGCTGCGCCAGGGTTTGCGTGGCGTCGCGAAAGCGCGCACTGCCTGCCGCGACCATGGCGCCATTGATGGCACCGGCCGACGCGCCGGCCACGATTCGAAACGGCGACGGCTGCTCCCGCAGGGCGGGGATCTCTCCGATGCGCTTGAGAATGCCGGCTTGATAGGCGCCCCGCGCACCGCCGGCGGTCAACACGAGACCCAGCATGACTACAGAAACCCGTGTGTGGATACTGCTCGTGTACCGATCCGGCGCATCATCTACTACTCCTCACACGGCAAGATGAGCAGTCATCGTGCCAGGAAGCTGTCGGAAGTCACCAGAAGCACACCGACAGACGACTGCGGGAACCCCTGGGAAGAATGCACGCGATGGTGGCATCACCTTGCCGAAGGATTGAGCTGTGGGCCGGGGAGTGGCTTGAGGGTGTTCAAAAGAGCTCACAGACGGCACAGAGGCCTGCTGCCACTGTCGGATTGCTTGCCGATTTCTGAGTGCTGGTGGCGCCAGGCCTCTGTGCCTGGCGAGTTTTGAGACACCCTCTTCGAGCTCGTAGGGCCGCCGCTAACGCGCGCGCGGTTCGACGATCAACTTGAAGTGACGTTTCCCCAAGCGGTGCCGCGGTTGATAGGCGAATAGGGCCTCGCATCCGGTGCCGGCAAGGGCGCGATCGACGTCGCGTCTCTCGGGTGCCGCCAGCCCGCGATAGGCATCGAGCGGTCGCTGCACCATCCAGAGCGTATACGGACTGGTGAAGCGGTTGAGCGCGATGCCGCGCAGCTGCGTGGGATGCATGCCGACGCCGCGCGGCGGCTCGTCGGTATCGGCAGGACGACTATCGGCCCATTCCTCGACGGCGCGCACGGTGTCGAGAATCAATGGTACGGCATCGCCGCCGATGCATTCGAGCAGCGGCCGCAGCGTTGGCGGTAACGCATCGTTGGGTAACCAGGTGCCGGTTTCGTCGGGATCGGGATGATTCATGCGTTCGATCCAGTGACACACGCGTGGTGCGCGTTCGCGCAGCAGCCGACTGGGTACGGCGTCCAAGTACAGGTGTGGGTAGAGCGGGCCGAGCAGCGCACAGTCTGCCAGCGATGGCTGGCCGCCCCAGACATAAGCCTGCTGGGCGAGGTGCGCCGAAAACAGATCGAGCAATTCGCGCGTGTGCGCTTCGATCGCGGGAATCGTCTCGGGGGTGACGCCGACGAGCGGCAAGAAGGATTTGATGCGGTCGGCAAAGTGGTTGGCCGCTTCGACGTCGCCGTTGGTCGCGGCAAAATCGGCGCGTGCCTTGGTTTCGCTTTCCGGAAAGCTCCAGCGATAGTGCAGGCCGGGAAGGATCAGGAACTCGTCGGCGTAGAGCTCGATGAGCAACGAGAGCACGCGCTGTACGGGCGTCTGCGGATACAGCGGCGGGTGCGGATAGCGGGCCTCGATAGCGTCGAGGATATCGCTGGTGTCTTGCCACGTCTCGTCCGCCGGCGTGACGATGATGGGGATGTAGCTGAGCCCGGTGCGTGGCCGGATGACGCGACGGTACACGTCCGGCGTCGACAGGATTTCGACGAACGGCAGGCGCTTGTAACGCAGCGCCGGGCGCACTTTGCCCGAGAAATAGGAGACCTCGCTGGCATAGAAGCGGTAGAAACGCTCGGACTGGAGACCGGTTGCTGCAGTCATTTGCCTCGCCTTTCCCTTCAATCGGACCTGCGCAACGTCTTCACCCAGCGGGCCCGCGCATGTGCCGTGAAGCCGGCCCGCGCATACAAGTGCGCGGCGCGGGTATGTGTGGTGTCCACTTCCAAGTCGACCGCGGCGCAACCGGCGGCTGTGGCGCGGTCGAGCACCGCGGCGACGAGGGTTGCGCCGATGCCATGGTTGCGTGCTGCCGGCATCACGTAGAGCTCTTCGAGCCAGGATGACTGTCCGCCGTGCTCGAGTGTCCAGGTGAAGGCGACATAGGCTACGCCCACGACGATCGACGCGCGCGTCGCCACCAGTATGAAGCCGCGCCGCTCATCGGCGAGCATACCTTCGACCGCGCTCCGAATCGCGTCGGCGGGCGTGTCAATGGCGTGCTCATGGAGTTGTGCGCGCAGCAAACCGGCGATGCGCTCCCCGTCTGCGCTGGTCGCGTTGCGGATCTCGATGTCGTTCTCAACCACTGGGTCGATCCTCTCCAACATTCGCCTGCGCCCGCCCGCACCCTTTCTGACCTGGCAGCCGGTGCCATCTGACGGGAAGCGGCTCGCTGACTTATCACTGGCCGCACAAGGCCGGCAACTGGTCGCTCAGTGCGCATTTGGTTGCCGATGTGGCCACGACGATGTACACGATCAGCCAACTGGTGCGACGCGGCGGAAGAACACCATGACCGATGTCATTGTCATCGGGGCCGGAATGGCCGGGGCCACAGCGGCGCGCCAGCTGCGGCGCGCCGGGCTTTCCGTTTGTCTCGTCGAAGGTCGGGACCGGGTGGGAGGCCGCATCCAAACCGTACGCGATTTCTGTGGGGCGCCGGTCGAAGCCGGCGCCGAATTCATTCACGGCGTCGGCGCCGAAACCTGGCCCGACGCTCGCGCCGCCGGGCTGACCACACGGCCCAGCCCGCACACGCGCGACACCATGTTCAACATTGGATACGGAACGCACTGGCTGCCGCGCGTCCTGCTGCATCCGGGCGTGTGGCCGACGTTCAGCATTCTGCGCCGTCTCGGACGACTGCAGCCGCCGGATATGTCGGGGCGTGCGTTCATCGAACGACGCGGCTACCGCGGGCGTGCCCGCACGTTGGCGCAGATGGTGCTCACCGCGCACCTGCCGGGAAGCATCGACGAGGTTGGCGTGCTGGGGCTCAAGGAGGACGGCGTCCTCAAGTTGGAGACCGGGCTCAACCATCGGCTCAATGAAGGCTACGACCGGGTCGTCGAGCATATCGCGCGGGAGGTGCAGCTTGAGCCCGGCTTCGTCGTGCAGACGATCGAGTGGTCGCCGGCGGGTGTCATGCTGCGATCAGCCGACGGCCGTGAGCGGACGGCGCGGGCGGCTGTGTGCACCTTGCCGGTTGGTGTTCTGCAGTCGGGCCGTGTGCGCTTCGTACCAGAGTTGCCGGAGAGTAAGTGCACCGCCTTGCAAGCGCTGGTGATGGGGCCGGTGCTCAAGATCCTGCTGCACTTCGAGGAGCCCTTTTGGCCGACGAATCTATCGACACTCGGCTGTGGGGTGGGCCCGATCACCCTGTACTGGAACGTGTTCTACCATGCCGCCGACAAGCCGGCGGTGCTCACGGCGTACTGCACCGGACCGCGCGCCGCGGCGCTGAGCCGCGTCGGTGAGGAGGAGGCCGTTGCCGTTGTTCTGAAGGATCTGCGCATTCATTTTCCGAAAGCGGTGCCCAGGTTACGCGCCCATCGGCGCATCGATTGGGGTACCGATCCGCTGGCGTGTGGCGGCTACACGTTCCTGCGCCCCGGCGGCGTTGGCGCCCGAGCGCGTCTCGCCGTCGCGGACACCGGCGCCCTGTTCTGGGCCGGCTCGGCAACGGCGACGCGGACGATTGCCGCCACCGTCGAAGGGGCGTTCGTGAGCGGACTGCGGGCGGCCGCCGAGGTGCAGGCGTTTCTCGATCGTGGTCGTTGAGCGTGTGAGAGCAGACTCACGAGACGCCGGGCCCCTACGTGGCACGGTGGACTGCCTCAGGAGCGCCGCACGCCGATCTGGGTGATCAACAGCGCGGCGCCGGTCATTGTCACGCCTTTCAAAAAGAACGACGTCTGGATTCCCGCCATCTGCGCATCCGGCGCGGTCAGCATGCCGACTCCATGCACCGTGATCGTCACGGGAACAAGGAACACCACCATCAGCCAGGCGCCGAGCCGTGGATACGTGTTGGTGACAATCAACGAGGCGCTAATCAGCTCGACCACCGCCGAGATCATGACCCAAAAACCCCGAAAGGGAATCGCCGCCGGCATCAAGGCGATATACTCCCGCAAATTGGTGAAGTGGGTGATGCCGGAAAGGAAGAAGATCAGGGTGAACATTACGCGTCCGGTGATGGCGATGGCCGGGTGATAGATTTCGACGTCGGGGGTCTTGGTCATTGCCTCCTCCATATGTGATCGGTTGCACTCAATCCAAGGACAAGACTCACGCAAAGCCGCGAAGAACACAGAGAATCAAAAAGTACTTACTCAAGAAAAAATGATCACCAGGGGTGATCTTATGGAAGCCACTTTCCTTCTCTAATTCTTCAGCTTTACGTCTTTGCGGCTTTGCGTGAGAGTGTTGTAGCAGTGCGGTTAGCTCAACGTCTGCACCGCCACCGACGTTGAATTCGGGGACAACTCGAAGTGCATGCCGTTGGTGCCGAGAACGACCGGGCCATTCCAGACCTCGGCGACACCGCGCAAGAACATTCGGCGGGCGAAGAAGTTCGGCAGCGGCGGCACGATATGCGTGAAGGCCAGCATGCGCACGTTGGCCGCTTTGGCCACCTCCGCGGCCTGGACGGGTGTCGTGTGGTAGCCGATGATGTCATTCGTCAGCTTGGCCCAGCGTAACAGATCGTGGGCGCGGGCGTACGCGGTCACCGGCGCGATCATGTGCGCGGCGAGCCCTTCATGCAGCAGCAGGTCGGCGTCACGCGCGTGGAGGATCAGATTGTCGCTCTTGCGGGTGTCGCCGCTGATCACGGCAGAGCGGCCGCGATAGTCGAAGCGGTAGCCGTAGGCCGGTGTTGCCGGAGCGTGGTCGACGGCGAAGGCCGTCACCCGGAGGCCATCGGCTTCGAACACCACCGCCGACTCGCTGGCAGCCGGGAGCACCACGGTACGGGCGACCGCGCTGCCACCCGCGGCAGGCATGGCTTCGGCGCCGTGGTGCGCGACCCGGTATTGCGTGTCGAACGCGTAGGCCTGGCGGAAGCCGTCGACTACCTGCTCGACGCCCGGCGGGCCATACACCGTCAACGGCAGGCGGCGCCCCGAGACCCAGCTCTGCATCAGCGCTTCCCCCAACTCGCCGATATGGTCGGAGTGGAAGTGTGTGATCAGCACCGCTTCCAGACGCGCGCGCGGCAGGCGGTGCAGGGCGATCTGATGCCAGGAGCCGGGGCCGACGTCGACCAACACGAAATGCCCGCCCGCGATGACCGCCGTGCAGGCACTGGCGCCGTCCGCATCGCCCAACGGGCTGCCGGTGCCGCAGAGCACGACGTGCAGCTTGCCATCATCGAGCAGCTCGGTGTGATCGCCGGTCAGGGCGCGCGCGGCCATGCGCTCGATGATCCATGCCTCGATGCGCTCGCAACCGGTGGCGGTAACGCCGAGAAGGGCGAGCCAGCCCGCCATGAGAAGTCTGTACTTGTGCCGCATGGGCACCGTCCTTTCCTGACGAATGCGAAGCGGCGACGATACACATTGTTGCATTTTGAAAGCAACACAGCGCCTGCGGCCGGCGTCTCATCTATGGACGGCTCCTTCCTTCGGGACAGGATTGGTCGCTGGAAACTGCCAACTACCAACTACGGGAAACATCTCATTGCCAAAGGAGATCTGTTTACCCCTTTTCAGCCGCACTTCCAGTTGTAGGTGCGAGCAACCTGCCGCCGTTTTGGGCGCACGCCTAAAAGCGCGTCACTCCTGCGGAGGGCGTCTACGCGGCTTGCGATGAACGGGATACGCTCGGGCGTGTGCGACCATGGCATCCAGGTTGCTCTAGCGATGACCGCGAGAGTGATGATGATGCGGGGCACATGGTACGAGCGGCTATCGGTGTTGGATTACTCCTTCTTGGCTTTCGAAGGAGCCAATTCGTACATGCACATTGCGGCGGCTGCGGTCTTCGAGGCCGCGCCGGTGGCCACCAAGGACGGCGGCATCGACATCGCGCGCATCCGCCAATACATCGATTCTCGGTTGCCGAGCATTCCGCGCTATCGTCAGCGTTTGGCCTACATCCCTGTCGAGAATCACCCCGTGTGGATAGACGACGATCACTTCGATCTCGGCTACCACGTGCGGCACACCAGCCTCCCGCGGCCGGGCTCCGACCCCCAGCTGCGGGAGCTGTGTGCCCGTCTCCTGGAACGGCCGCTCAACCGCGCCAAACCGTTGTGGGAGATCTGGGTGGTTGAAGGCCTGGCGGGTGGGCGCTTCGCGCTGCTCATGAAAGTGCACCACTGCATGGTCGACGGCCTCGGGGGCGTCGAGCTACTGGCGGCACTCCTGCAACCGGTGCCGGATGCGGGCAGCGCGGGTGTCGTCAACGGTGCGAGTGATTGGCGTCCGCGGCCCGCCCCGAGCAGCAGAACGTTGCTGCGCGACGAAGTGGCGCGGCGAGCAAAAATGTCGATCGAGCTGGCTCGCCGGCTGCGCCGCAATGGCGCTGCCGGTGAGCCGGGTGAGGTGGGCTGGGGCGGCAGCCTGAAGGCGGTGTGGGAGTTGGTGCGTGAGGGGATTCGCCGCCCCGTCACCTCGCCGTTGAATCAACCCATCGGCCCGCACCGGCGCTTTCACTGGGCCACGTGTGACCTGGCCGCGTTCAAGGAGGTGAAGAATCAGTTCGGCGCGACCGTGAATGACGTGGTGCTGAGTGTGGTCACCGGTGCGGTGCGCGCGTTTTTCGAGCGCCGTGGATTCAACGCCGCGGGGATGGACTTCAAAGCGGCGGTGCCGGTCAACGTCCGCGCCGAAGCCGAACGCCATACGACCGGCAACCGCGTCTCCGCCTGGTTGGTCTCGCTGCCGATTCACGAGCGGCGCCCCACCCAGCGCTTGCTGGCCCTGCAAGAGATGAGTCGTCATCTCAAACAAACCAATCAGGCCATTGGCGGTCGCATGCTGACCCAAGCAGCCGAGTGGACCAGCACCAACGTGCTCACCCTCGGCGCGCTGCTGTCGAGCCGCGTGCAGCCGTTCAACCTCATCGTTACGAATGTCCCGGGTCCACAGTTCCCGCTGTATCTCCTCGGCGCGCGCATGGAGGCGATCTATCCGCAGGTTCCGTTGTTCGAAAACCAAGGCCTCGGCATTGCCTTGTTCAGCTACGACGGCAAGCTGTTCTGGGGGTTCAATGGCGATTGGGACGTGCTCGCCGACATTGAGGCGTTCGTGCAGGACATCGAGGCGTCATTCCGCGGTCTGTGCCGCGCGGCGCGCCGCCAGCGGATTGCGCCGACCCCGAAGGTGACGCGGCAGCAACCGCCGGACTTACAGCGCTTGCCGCGACTGCGGTCTGCTGCCAACTCGAAGTGGTGACGGAGGGTCTCCGAGGGTTTGCATCGCCGGACTGCGTTGATAAAGTCATGGCCGGATCGCCGACGCCATGACACTCCTGCGAATGCTGATCGCCTTTACTCTCTGGTCGCACGCGGCGGTTGTAGGGGCCGCGGACCAACCCGATTTCTTTCGCAGCTGGACGATCGAGAAGCCGGTGTGTCCGGGCCGCTGCGGCAAGTTCATCATGGACTACATCACCGGCTTCGTCGGTAAGCCGATCGATGTCGGGCACGATTGGTTCACCAACGATATGTACGAGTCCTGCCGGCGCGGCGCCCGCTACGACGAGATCAAAGAACAGGACGTGGCGCAGGTGCTGGCTCCATACAAGGTGAAGGCCAGCAGTCTCGGCATCCGCCAGAAGACGGTGTGGGCGGGCCGCGTCTTCTGCAGCAACACCCCGCTCGCAACGCTCATCTACGTCAATGAGAAGCGGATGTTCCTGGTGTTCGAGCAGGGCGTCTTCGTCCCCTTGAGGTGAGGGCCTGCGGCCGGCGTCCTCTCTATGGGCCGCTCCCCGTTGGGTCGCTGCGCGCTGCCAAGTCCAATAGCCTGCAAACCGTGGGATTCCTTCTATGCCCAGGCGATCGTGCGCCATTCCGGGCCGCGGCTGCGCGTGTGATACACTGCCGCTATCATGATCCTCGGACGACTGATCGCGGGTGTCTGTATCCTGTTTCTCGGCCGCCGGCTTTTCTGGCTGTTTGTCGGCGCGGTGGGGTTTGTGTTGGGGTTGGACGTTGCCGCAGCGCTGTTCCACGGCATGCCGCCGGCGGAGGTGCTGCTCATCGCGCTGCTGGGCGGATTGGTCGGTGCGGTGCTGGCCGTTGCCCTCGAAGAGTTGATGATCGGCGTCGCCGGTTTCGTGGCGGGCGCATACCTTGGCGCGCAGATCATGACGGCCCTCGTGCCGTACGCAGGTCGGAACATCTGGCTGGCGATGCTGGCCGGTGGCATCGTCGGCACGCTGCTGCTGGTCGCGCTGTTTGATTGGGCGCTGATTGCGCTGTCGTCCGTGATTGGCGCGGGCTTCATCATCCAGGCGGTGCCCGCCGCCAACGGCATGATCTCCGTCGTCTTCATCGTGTTGGTGATCATCGGCATGATGGTGCAGGCGCGCCTCAAGGATCGTGAGAATCTGCCGCGACCGATCCGCTGAGCCCGGAAACCCCAGTTAGGGAGAGTTGAAAGAAGCGCATCGTTCTGAAACCCGTGTCATCGTTGATCTCTCGCGAAGTTCGACGACGAGCAGGGAGGAACAGAACGATGCAGCGCAAAAGT
>Ga0265314_10000397_pt1 | contig 59137 bp, 49 predicted proteins | sample 4126metaG_FD_203106 | JGI IMG/M metagenome (GOLD analysis project Ga0265314, IMG submission 203106) | Rhizosphere microbial communities from Carex aquatilis grown in University of Washington, Seatle, WA, United States - 4-1-26 metaG | ecosystem: Host-associated > Plants > Roots > Rhizosphere >... | reverse complement strand
TCTGGCGCGAATGCACACGGTCATATAACACGCCGATGCACAAGAACAGCGCCCCGGAGACGAAACCGTGGGAGATCATCTGCAACAACGCGCCTTCCATGCCGTAGGCATTGAAGATGAAGAAACCAAGCGTTACGAAACCCATGTGCGATATGGATGAATACGCCACCAGTTTCTTCATGTCGGACTGGGTCAGTGCGACCAGACCGATATATACCACCGCGATCAGGGACAGCGTGATCATCACCGGTGCCAGATAGTGACTGGCATCCGGCGCGATAGGCATGGAAAAGCGAATAAAGCCATAGGCACCGACCTTCAACATGATCGCCGCCAGCACCACCGAACCGCCGGTGGGCGCTTCCACGTGCGCATCCGGCAACCAGGTGTGGACCGGGAACATCGGCACTTTCACCGAGAACGCCATGAAGAAAGCGATAAACACCAATATCTGCGCCGTCAGCGATGGCATCGGCAAGCGGTGGAAATCAAGTATCTCGAAACTGCCGCCGGACTGGTTATACAGGTACAACAATGCAACCAGCATCAACAACGAACCCATCAGCGTGTAAAGGAAGAACTTGACTGCGGCATACACGCGATTGGCCCCGCCCCACACGCCGATGATGATGAACATCGGGATAAGCATCGCTTCCCAGAAAACATAGAACAGCATCGCATCGAGTGATACGAAAACTCCATTGACCAAGCCGGACATGATGAGGAAGGCCGCCATATATTGCGCCACACGTTTTTCGATCACCTTCCATCCGGCGATCACCACCAGCGGTGTGAAGAAACTGTTAAGCAGGACGAATAGCACGGAGATGCCATCCACACCAAGATGGTAGTGGATGTTGAAACGCGTGATCCAGTCTTTCATCTCGACGAACTGCATGGCGCTGGTCATGCGATCGAAGCCGGTGTATAGCGGAATCGTCACCAGAAATCCCAGCACTGCGCCAACCAGGGCGATGACACGCGCCAGTTGCGCATTGCGGTCGTTGCCGGTCGCCAGCACCAACAGGCCGAAGACGATGGGCAACCAGATGGCGACGCTTAACAGGTGGTATCCGAAAATCATGCTTGTTCCTTCATTGTAGGTCGGGTTGCAACCCGACACCTTTACTATGCCGGGCTGAAGCCCGACCTACTGCCTTATTCGAACCATGTGCGCACTGTCAGCAGTGCAGACACGCCGATGATCATCCAAAACGCATAGTGATAAACGTAACCGGTCTGGAAAGTGCGCAAGACGCCGGAGAACATGCCGACCATCTTCGCCGAGCCGTTTACGAAGAAACCATCGATCAGTTTTACGTCGCCGAACTTCCACAACAGACGGCTGGCCCCGCGAGCGCCACCCGCGAAGAACCAGTCGTTAAAACGGTCGAAGTAGTATTTCTGGTCGAGCAGCGTGTAGATCGCCGAAAATCTCTTCTGGATGGCGGCGGGAATATCCGGGCGCTTCATGTAGAAGAACCATGCGCTCCCCGCACCCGACAGCGCCAGCCAGAACGGCAAGGTAGTCAGCGAATGCAGAGCCATGCCAAAAGCTCCGTGGAATTCTTCACGCATCTCGGCCAGCGCATGGTGGTCGTGACCGATGTAGATCGCATCCAGAAAATAGTCGCCGAACAGCATGGTATCGATGGTAAAGAAGCCGATCAGCACGGACGGGATGGCCAGTGCAATCAGCGGCCATGTCACCACCCAGGATGGCTCATGCGGCTTCTGTCCCGGTGCCAGGCCGTGATGGTGGTCGGTGGAAATTTCCTCGTCGGCGTGGTCGCCTTCATGGTCGTGATGCCCCTTGCCGAAGCGCTCCTCGCCGTGGAACACAAGGAAGTACATGCGGAAGGAATAGAAAGCGGTGACGAACACGCCCGCCACTACCGCGAAGTAAGCAAAACCGGAACCCGGCAGCGTCGACAGGCCGACCGCTTCGATGATGCTGTCCTTGGAATAGAAGCCAGAGAAGAACGGCGTACCGATCAATGCCAGCGAACCGATCAGCGAAGTGATCCAGGTGATCGGCAGGTATTTGCGCAGACCGCCCATGTTGCGGATATCCTGGTCGTGGCGCATGGCGATGATGACGGAACCCGCAGCAAGGAACAGCAACGCCTTGAAGAAGGCGTGCGTCATCAGGTGGAACACCGCCACCGAGTAGGCCGACGCGCCCAGCGCCACGGTCATGTAACCGAGTTGCGAAAGCGTGGAGTACGCCACCACGCGTTTGATGTCATTCTGGATGATGCCGAGGAATCCCATGAACAGCGCAGTGATCGCGCCGATGACCATCACGAAAGACAGCGCGGTCTCGGACAGTTCGAACAGAGGCGACATGCGCGCCACCATGAAGATACCGGCGGTCACCATGGTCGCGGCGTGAATCAGCGCTGAGATCGGGGTCGGGCCTTCCATCGAATCGGGCAACCACACATGCAGCGGGAACTGCGCGCTCTTGCCCATCGCGCCGATGAACAGCAGGATACAGATCGCGGTTAGCAATCCTACTGAAAGGCCGGGAATGGGCGCAATATCGTTGACATAGCGGTGCGCATTGGCGAATACGGAAGCGTAATCCAGCGTACCAAACACCATCAGCACCAAGCCGATGCCAAGCAGGAATCCGAAGTCGCCGACACGATTGACAAGGAATGCCTTGAGGTTGGCGTAAATTGCTGTTGGACGCGTGTACCAAAAGCCGATCAGCAGGTAAGACACCAGCCCCACTGCTTCCCAGCCGAAGAACAGTTGCATGAAGTTGTTGGCCATCACCAGCATCAGCATGGAGAAGGTGAACAGCGAGATGTAGCTGAAGAAGCGCTGATAGCCGGGGTCTTCTTCCATATAGCCGATGGTATAGATGTGCACCATGAGCGAAACGAAGGTCACCACCAGCATCATCATCACGGTCAGACGATCGATCAGGAAGCCGACCTCGAAGCTGGTGTCGCCGGAAACCATCCACTTGTAGACCGTGCCATTGAACAGATGTCCCGCCATCACATCCTGGAAGACCGCCAACGACGCAATGAAGGAAGCCGCCACCAACGCGATGGTGACGCGGTGCGACCAGGCGCGGCCCAATACCTTGCCGAACAGCCCGGCAGCGATGGCTCCGATCAAAGGAGCCAGGGGAACCAGCAAATATAGACTTTGCATTTCCATGTGCATCAACCTTTCAGGCTGCCCAGATCATCCACATTGATGGTGCGCAGATTGCGGAACAGCACCACCAGGATCGCAAGACCGATCGCCGCTTCCGCAGCAGCAACGGTAAGAATGAAGAACACGAACACCTGACCCGCCGTGTCATTCAGGTAATGGGAAAACGCGACAAAATTGGTATTCACCGCCAGTAGCATCAGTTCGATGGCCATCAACAGTACGATCAAATTCTTGCGATTGAGGAAGATGCCGACCACGCTGATGGCGAACAGCACCGCGCTAAGTATCAGGTAATGCGATAGACCCAGATTCAACATGCTCTCCCCTTTGCCTTAATCTGCATTATGTCCGTTCGTCGAGGCAGGGGATTCCTGCCCCTCTTCCGCCCTACCCGAGGATTTCACGGATATGACACGCAAGCGATCCTGCTTGGTAGCCTTGAGTTGTTTACCTACATCCTGCCGTTTGGCATCGCGACGTTTGCGCAATGTAAGCGCGATCGCGGCCACCATCGCCACCAACAATATCACCGCCGCCAATTCGAAGGGGTAGACATAATCGGTATAGATCAGGCGCCCCAGCTCTTTGGTGTTGCTGTAATCGGCAGCGTGCCTGATACCGATCTTGCCTGCGGATATCTGGTCGGCGCCGAGCACCCATACCATCTGTACACCGATCAAGGCGGCCAGCAACAACCCCACCGGGAACCAGCGCCAAAATCCCAAGCGCAGCTGCTCGACATTGATGTCCAGCATCATCACCACAAACAGGAATAACACCATCACCGCACCGACATAGACCAACACCAGTGCGATTGCGAGGAATTCCGCTTCCAGCAACAGCCAGATGCCAGCGCTACTGACGAAGGCCAATACCAGAAACAGCACCGCATGCAGCGGGTTGCGCGAAGTAATGACACGCAATGCCGCAAACACAGTGACGGCAGCAAAAAAGTAGAACAGGGCTTCAATGTTCATGGGGCATCCTCTAATTACCGATACTTGGCATCGGCAGCTCGATCCTTGGCAATCTGAGCTTCATATTTCTCGCCCATCGCCAGCAACATGGGCTTGGTGTAGTACAAGTCGCCACGGCTCTCACCATGATATTCATAGACACGAGTTTCGACGATGGCATCCACCGGACAGGACTCTTCACAGAAACCGCAGAAGATACATTTCACCAGGTCGATGTCGTATTGCGTGGTGCGACGCGAACCGTCCTCGCGCTCAGCCACTTCGATCTTGATCGCCAACGCCGGACACACCGCTTCGCATAACTTGCAGCCGATACAACGTTCCTCGCCGTTCGGATAACGGCGCTGCGCATGTAAACCGCGAAAACGGAAACCCTGCGGCGTCTTCTCATCCGGATACTGTACGGTGATGTGGCGCGCAAAGAAATACTTCCCGGTCACCGACAGGCCCTTGAGCAATTCGAGCAACAGGAAACTCTTGAAGAAATTGATGAGGTTTTTCATTGTCTATCCTCTGGCGATTACCATAGCCACCAAGGTGTCTGCATCCACGCAGCCACTACCACCACCCACACCAGCGTAAGCGGGATGAATATCTTCCAGCCCAGACGCATCAGTTGGTCGTAGCGATAACGCGGAAAGGTCGCGCGAAACCACAGGAAGATGAACAGCATGATGGACATCTTGCCCAGCATCCAGAATAGCCCCGGAATCTGGTTGAACGGCGCGATGTCGAGCGGAGACAACCAGCCACCAAGAAACATGACCGAGGTCAAGGCCGCGATCAGGATCATGTTGGCGTATTCGGCGAGGAAGAACAGCGCGAAGCCCATGCCGGAATATTCGACGTGGAAACCCGCCACAATCTCGGACTCGCCCTCGGCCAGGTCGAACGGCGCGCGGTTGGTCTCGGCCACACCGGCGATAAAATACACCACGAACATCGGGAACAAGGGAATGAAGTACCAACCGAGCAGGCCGTAGCCATTCTGCTGCCCGAGCACGATATCGCCCAGGTTCATGCTCTGCGCCGCCAACAGCACACATACCAGAGCGAAACCCATGGCCAGCTCATACGAAACGATCTGCGCAGCGGAACGCAATGCGCCAAGGAACGCATACTTGGAGTTGGATGCCCAGCCCGCGATGATGATGCCGTACACGCCGAGCGAGGTCATCGCCAGGATATAGAGCAGGCCCGCATTCACTTTCGACAGTACCAGCACATCGGAGAACGGCACCACTGCCCACGCCGCCAAAGCAGGCGTCAGAGCCAGTACTGGTGCAGCAAGGAACAGGAATTTATTGGAACCGGTCGGAATGATGACTTCCTTGCACAGCAGCTTGAGACCGTCCGCCACGGGCTGCAACAGCCCCCAGTAACCTACTCGGTTGGGACCGGGGCGCACCTGCATGAAGCCAAGCACCTTGCGTTCTACCAAGGTGAGGTAAGCCACGCCGCCCATGATGGGCAATACGATGACCATAATCTTGATCGCGGTCCACACAACATGCCAAACCGGTTCGATGATTCCGCGCAGCACATCCCATAGTCCGAACAGGCTCAAGAGGGATTCGACGATATGCAGGGCTTGAGCTTCCATCATGCGCGCTCCACGGTGATCGTTCCAAACATCGCGCCCAAAGCAGCAGTCACCGCATAGCCTGCCGCCACACGAGCCACACCCTTGGGCAACTTATCGTCTGCGGCAGCGATCAGCTTGACGCTGCCCTGCCCCTGACTGACCTTTACCACCGCACCAGCCTGTATACCCAGCTTCTTCAACTCTTCACTGTGCAACCATGCCTGCGGCATCGCCGCATCGACTGTATCCTGCAACGGAGCACAACGGCGCACGATGGCATCTGTCGCATAGATCGGTACGTCGCTGACGCGCTGCAGGCCGCTGGTTGCGGGTGCGGCTTTCGCTTCCACCCCGCCGATAGTGTTATTCAGCCTGGTAGTGACATCCACGCCCTTCAGTGACTCGTCTCGAACGGCTTCAGAAGTATCTTGATCGAACCCTTCCACCTTCAACAGGTTGCCTAACACACGCAACACCTTCCATGCCGGACGCGTTTCACCCAGAGGTTTGACCGCCCCCTTGAAGCTTTGCACTCGGCCTTCACAGCTGATGAACGTGCCGGAAGTCTCTGTGAACGGCGAGATGGGGAACAGCACATCGGCATACTCCGTAGCGTGGTGCTTATAGGCAGACATCGCGATCACCAAGTCGGCTGCCTGCATCGCGGCCAAGGCATGCTGCGGATCGGCGCAATCCAGTTCCGGCTCGACATTGAGCAACACATACGCCTTGCGCGGCGCTGCCAGCATGGATGCGGCGTTCATACCTTTGGTGCCGGGCGTGGCTTGCACCAGGTAGCCCCCGACACTGTTCGCTGCTTCACCCAGGAAACCGAACCTGCCCTTGCTCAATGCAGCGATTTGCTGCGCCAACGCTTGCAGTTGTGCGGCCTGCGGATGCTGTTGAGCGAAGTTGCCCAGCAGAACGACCGGGTGTTCTCCTCCGAGCAGGCTCTTGGCAATGGCTGCCGCCTCGCCGTTTGAGGATTGGGAGCCCTGTTTTTCAGCGGCCAGCGCCTTCGATATTTGCGTCAATGTCTCGACCAGAGCATCCGGCGCCACGATGGCCTTGTGCGCCACTCTCATCAGCAGGTCGTCATCGGCAGCATGGACGATGCTGGCTTGCGCACCCTTCCTCACCGCTTGACGGATGCGTGCCGCCAACAATGGATGGTCTTTGCGCAGGAAGCTGCCGACGATGAGGAAACGATCCGCTTTCCCAATATCGGTGAGCGACATACCCAGCCAGGGCGCGCCTTGCTGTTTTCCATCACTGCTGAAATCGGATTGACGCAGACGGAAATCCACGTTCTGGCTGCCGATGCCTCGCATCAGTTTTTGCAGCAGGTAGAGTTCTTCCAGTGTGGAATTCGCCGTGGCGAGCGCGCCGATCTGCTCTGCACCCGCTCCGTTGACGATGTGGCGCAAGCCATTCGCCGCATATTCCAGCGCGACTTGCCATTCCACCTCCTGCCACTTGCCGTCCTGCTTGATCATCGGCTTGGTCAAACGATCGGAAGCATTCAACCCTTCATAGGCGAATCTATCCTTGTCGGACAACCAGCATTCGTTGATGTCTTCGTTCTCGATCGGCAACACACGCAGTACACGGTTGTCCTTGGTCTGAACGGCCAGGCCGGAACCGAGGCTGTCGTGCGCGCTCACCGAGCGGCGGCGCGACAACTCCCAACTACGCGCCTTATAGCGAAACGGTTTGCTGGTCAATGCGCCCACCGGGCACAGGTCGATCATGTTGCCGGACAGTTCGGAATCCACAGAGCCGGAAACGAAGGACATGATCTCGGCATGCTCGCTACGGAATGCCTGGCCCAGCTCCATCTGTCCGGCGATCTCCTGGCCGAAACGCACACAGCGAGTACAGTTGATACAGCGACTCATCTCTTCCGCAGATACCAACGGACCGAGGTCTTTGGCCAGCACCATGCGTTTCTCTTCGTGGTAGCGCGAATGACCGCCGCCGTAGCCGACCGACATGTCCTGCAACATACATTCTCCGCCCTGATCGCAGATCGGGCAATCCAGCGGATGGTTCACCAGCAGGAATTCCATCACACCTTTCTGAGCCTTCACTGCCGACTCGGAATGGGTGAATACCTTCATGCCTTCGGTCACCGGCGTGGCACAGGCAGGCAGCGGCTTGGGCGCCTTCTCCACTTGCACCAGACACATGCGGCAGTTGGCGGCGATGGAAAGCTTCTTGTGATAGCAGAAATGCGGAATGGTGATCCCTGCCGAATGCGCGGCCTCGATCACGGTGGAACCGTTCTCTGCCTGGATCTGCTTACCGTCGATTTCGATGTTAATCATTGCTCACCTATCCGTCAGCCTTGCACCAAGCAGCGCTTGTGCTCGATGTGATATTCGAATTCCTTGCGGTAGTGCTTGAGCATTCCCTGCACCGGCCAGGCCGCCGCATCGCCCAGTGCACAGATGGTGCGTCCCGCGATGTTGCCGCACAGATCAAGCAACAGATCCAGGTCTTCCGGCCTGCCTTCGCCGTGCTCGATACGGTGAATGATGCGATACAGCCATCCGGTGCCTTCGCGACAGGGCGTGCATTGGCCGCAAGACTCTTCATGATAGAAATAGGACAGACGCTCCAGCGCCTTCACCATGCAGGTGGTCTCGTCCATCACGATGATGGCACCGGAGCCCAGATAAGAACCGGCCTTCTGCACGGAATCGAAGTCCATATTGGTTTCCATGATGATCTCGGCAGGCAGCACCGGCATGGAAGAGCCACCCGGGATCACTGCCTTCAGCTTGTGACCGTTACGCACGCCGCCCGCCATCTCCAGCAGTTTGCGAAAAGGGGTACCCAGCGGCACTTCAAAATTGCCTGGCTTGTTCACGTGACCGGAGATGGAGAACAGTTTGACTCCGCCACTGTTGGTCACGCCCATATCGGCGAATTTCTTTCCCCCCTCGCGAATGATGAAGGGAATACTGGCGAAGGTCTCGGTGTTGTTGATGGTGGTCGGCTTGCCATACAGGCCAAAACTGGCCGGAAACGGGGGTTTGTAGCGAGGCTGGCCTTTTTTGCCCTCGATGGATTCAAGCAATGCCGTCTCCTCGCCGCACACATAAGCGCCATAACCCATATGGTTATGCAGATCGAACTCGAAATCGGAACCCAAGATGTTCTTGCCCAGATAGCCCGCCTTGCGTGCAGCGTCGCACGCTGTCTCCATGATCTCGTAGGCCTCGAATATCTCGCCGTGCAGATAGTTGTAGCCGGTCTTCACACCCATGGCGTAGGCACCGATCACCATACCTTCGATCAGCATGTGCGGGTTGTAACGCAGGATGTCCCTATCCTTGCAAGTGCCCGGTTCGCCTTCGTCCGAGTTGCACACCAGGTATTTCTCGCCGTCGAAATTGCGCGGCATGAAGCTCCACTTCAGGCCGGTAGGAAAGCCCGCACCGCCGCGGCCACGAAGGCCTGACGCCTTCACTTCGGCGATGATGGCGTCGGGCGACATCTTCTCGCCCAGCACCTTGCGCAGTGCCTGGTAGCCGCCCGCTTTGACATAGTTATCCAGATCGGCCAGTCCGTCTGCTGCCGTAGCCAGAATGATATTCGCGCTCATGCTCGCCCCCCGCCCAGTTCAGACAGGATCTGGTCGATCTTCTCACCGGTCAAACGGCCGCACATCTTCTTGTTGTTGATGGTAAGCAACGGTGCATCGATGCAAGCACCCATGCATTCGCCTTCGCGCAAGCCGAATTTTCCGTCCGCTGTGACTTCGCCGAGGCCGATACCCAGGCGCTTGTTGAGATGCGCCAGCGTATCGCCGGAACCGCACAATTGGCAAGACAGGTTGGTGCACACGGTCAACGTGTATTTGCCCATCGGCTTCAGGTTGTACATATGGTAGAAGCTCGCCACTTCGTACACGGCCATCCGCGGCATACCCAAATAGATGGCGACATCCTCCATATCTTCGGGAGCGATCCAGCCTTTTTCATCCTGCACGAATCGCAATGCCGCCATCACGGCAGATTGACGCTGATCGGCAGGGTATTTCTTCAGCTCTTTGTCGATGAGCGAGGTGATCTGTTGGGATAACATCAGCGGTCTATCTCCCCGAAAACGATATCTTGCGTACCGATGATCGCCACCACGTCGGCGATCATATGCCCGCGCACCATCTCGTCCAGACTGGACAAGTGCGAAAAGCCGGGAGCGCGTATCTTCATGCGGTAAGGCTTGTTCGCTCCATCCGACACCAGGTAGATGCCGAATTCGCCCTTGGCGTGTTCAACGGCGGAATAAACCTCGCCTGCGGGTACATGGAAGCCTTCGCTGAACAGCTTGAAATGGTGGATCAGCTCTTCCATGTTCTGCTTCATGGATTCGCGCTTGGGCGGCGCGAATTTCAGATCGTCCGAGATCACCGGTCCGGGATTCTTGCGCAGCCAGTCTATGCACTGCTTGATAATACGGTTGGATTGGCGCATCTCTTCCACGCGGACCAGATAACGATCGTAGCAATCACCCTCTACGCCGACCGGAATATCGAAGTCCATACGGTCATATACTTCGTAAGGTTGTTTCTTGCGCAAGTCCCACACCACACCCGAGCCGCGCAGCATCGGGCCAGTGAAACCCAGCGCCAGCGCGCGTTCCGGTGATACCACACCGATACCGACAGTGCGCTGCTTCCAGATACGGTTGTCGGTCAACAGTGTCTCGTATTCGTCCACGTAGCCGGGGAATCGCCTGGTGAAGTCTTCCAGAAAATCCAGCAGGGAACCCTGACGGTTCTCGTTCATCTTCTTCACGGCCGCCGCGTTGTGTATCTTGCTCGGCTCGTATTGCGGCATGGAATCCGGCAGATCACGATAAACGCCGCCCGGTCGGTAGTAGGCAGCGTGCAAGCGCGCACCGGATACCGCTTCGTAGGCATCCAGCAAGTCTTCACGCTCGCGGAAGGTGTAAAAGAACATGGTCATCGCACCGAGGTCGATGCCGGATGCGCCCAGCCACAAAAGATGGTTCAGGATGCGCGTGATCTCGTCGTACATGACCCGGATATACTGCGCACGGATCGGCACCTGAATACCGGCCAGCTTCTCGATCGCCATCACATAGGCATGTTCGTTGAGCATCATGGACACATAGTCCAGCCGATCCATGTAGGGAACAGCCTGCAGGAAGGTCTTGTGTTCTGCCAGCTTTTCGGTGGCGCGATGCAACAGACCGATGTGAGGATCGGCGCGCTCGATCACTTCACCGTCCAGTTCCAGCACAAGACGCAACACACCGTGTGCAGCGGGGTGCTGCGGCCCAAAGTTCATCGTGTAGTTTTTAATCTCGGCCATTGCAGTCTCTCTATCAGCTCTTTAATTGCGACCGTAATTCTCTTCGCGCAGCGTGCGCGGCGTGATCTCGCGCGGCTCAACAGTCACCGGCTCGTAGATAACCCGCTGCTGTGCCGCGTCATAACGCATCTCGACTGTACCGGATAACGGAAAGTCCTTGCGGAACGGATTGCCGACGAAGCCATAGTCGGTCAGGATGCGGCGCAGATCAGGATGACCGACGAAGATGATGCCGTACAGATCGAATGCCTCGCGCTCATACCAGTTGGCTGAAGGCCAGATCCCGGTGACTGAACTCAGGACGGGCATCTCATCTTCTTCCGCGAAGACGCGGACGCGCAGACGGATGTTATGCGTCACCGACAGCAGATGGTAGACGACAGCGAACCTGGCTCCAGCACGCGGCGCATCCGGCAGATACTTGCCGTCCTCGCACAGTTCACTGCCGTAGGTCGAATAGTCGATGCCGCACACATCGACCAGCTCTTCGAAACGCAGATCGGCATCATCGCGCAGGCGCGTGAAAACGCCCAGCATGTCGCCCGCTTTCACCACCAGTGTGAGTTCGCCCAACCGCTCTTCAAGACTTTCCACTTTGCCCGAAAACGCTTCATTCAAATTCAAGGACAGTATGTTCAGGTGAGTAGCCATGTCATCCTATCGTGCAATGGTGTTGGTTCGTTTGATCTTGTTCTGCAACTGAATGACGCCATAGAGCAGCGCCTCGGCAGTCGGCGGACAGCCCGGTACGTAGATATCTACCGGGACGATGCGGTCGCAGCCACGCACCACGGAATAGGAATAGTGATAGTAACCGCCGCCGTTGGCGCAGGACCCCATAGAGATCACCCAGCGCGGCTCGGCCATCTGGTCGTAGACCTTGCGCAAGGCTGGCGCCATCTTGTTGCATAGCGTCCCCGCCACGATCATGACGTCGGACTGGCGCGGACTGGGGCGGAAGGCGCCGGCACCGAATCTGTCCAGGTCATAGCGCGGCAACGCGGCATGCATCATCTCCACCGCACAGCAGGCGAGACCGAAGGTCATCGGCCACAGCGAACCGGTACGCGCATAGTTGATCACCACATCCGCAGTGGTAGTGATGACGCTCTTGGGGAGTATGCCCTCTATTCCCATTCCAAGGCCCCTTTCATCCACTCATAGATGAAGCCGACTACAAGGATGGCGAGGAAGACCATCATGGAAACGAAACCGAACATGCCGATCTCCTTTAGCACAATCGCCCATGGAAAGAGGAAAGCAATCTCAAGATCGAAGAGGATGAACAGGATGGCCACCAGATAGAAACGCACATCGAACTTCATGCGCGCGTCTTCAAATGCCTCGAAACCGCACTCGTAGGGAGAGAGCTTCTTTTCGTCAGGGCGATGCGGGCCGACCAACATGCCCAATACCAAAGGCAGCACGCCCATCACTAACGCAATGACGATGAACAACAGAACCGGAAAATAATTTTCCAACATCTTTGAGTCCCCCTCATCTGTAGGCTCCCAATATAGCGGAGCACAGGATGCTACTCTGGTTGTTTTTTCGAACTTCGGCTCATAAGCCTTGGTTCATTCTATCTGGTGCGGGGCATGGGACTCGAACCCACACGTCCTTTCGGACACAGCCACCTCAAGGCTGCGCGTCTACCAATTCCGCCAACTCCGCCTGATTATTTTTATTTTGGTATTTGTTGCGACTTTGAATCGCCGGTATTCACGCCTGTCGGGGCGGGTACAACTTGCTGCGGCAGAGACTGCACATCCACTTTATCCATCACACCCTGCACTTGAGCCGGACGAGAATAGATATAGGTCAATGAAAGGCTGGTGATGAAGAACACCGTCGCAGCTACCGCTGTGCTGCGGCTCAGGAAGTTGGCAGAACCCCCGGACCCGAACAGGCTACCGGCAGAACCGGAACCGAAAGCGGCCCCCATATCTGCACCTTTACCGTGCTGAATCAACACCAGACCGATCAGCACCACTGCTGTAATCACATGTACTACCCAAACTATATTTTCCACAAACCACCCCGAAATAAATCAATCACCTACGATTATTGGCCTGCGCGGCAGATCCCCAAAAACTCTTCGGCAATCAAAGCCGCACCACCAATCAACCCGCCATCGATATCCGCCATGGCAAACAACTCGGGCGCATTCGCCGCCTTTACACTGCCGCCGTACAGTATAACCAAACCTTGCGCAACTTGCGCATCATGTCCGGTCACGCGTTGGCGGATAAAGGCATGTACTGCCTGCGCCTGCTCCGCTGTCGCTGTCTTGCCAGTGCCGATCGCCCACACGGGTTCGTACGCCACCACCGCCTTGCTTAAAGCCTGAACTCCGGACATGGCGAGTACCGCATCCAATTGTTCGGCGACCACTGCTTCTGTCGTGCCGCTTTCGCGCTGTTCCAGAGTCTCGCCCACGCACAGGATGGGGGTCAGACCCGCCCGTTGCGCGGCGGCGAACTTCTCCGCCACCAAGTGACTGCTCTCGCCATAGATGCTGCGGCGCTCTGAATGTCCAACGATCACATAGGCACATCCGAAATCTGCCAGCATGGCAGCTGAAACCTCACCGGTGAACGCGCCCTTTTCGAGCTGGTGCACGTCTTGCGCGCCCCACTTGACGGTCGAAGCCGAGAGTTCCTGCTTGAGCTGCGCCAGATAAGGAAAAGGCGCGCAAACTGCAACATCGACATGGGACAGTTGCGCCACACCGGTTTTCACGGATTTCAATAAGGACTCGTTCTGAACCAGCGAGCCATGCATCTTCCAGTTACCGACCACCAGCTTGCGACGCATCAGGATTAGCCTTACGACGTTTCAGAGGCGGCGATACTACCGATGAAACGCCAAATGGTCAATCCGCCGTCAGGAACATTCCGGAGAGGCCCATTGCAAAGCCGTACCAAGGCATCCGCTCAACGCATCGCCGATTGTTGCATTGTGTAATAATTATGTAACAACTAGTCATTAAGATGCACTTCGCTGGCAAACGGCGAGCACAACGAACAATCCTTTGGGAGAAAATGAAATGAGCAAACTGAATCGAATTCTTGGCAGCATAGGCCTGTCCGCTGCTTTGTTGTCCGCTGGTGTTGCAAACGCCGTGGACATCACCGGCGCAGGCGCGACCTTCCCCTACCCGATCTACGCCAAATGGGCGGAAGCCTACAAGGCCCAGACCGGCACCGGCATGAATTACCAGTCCATCGGTTCCGGTGGCGGCATCAAACAGATCCAGGCCAAGACCGTGGACTTCGGCGCAACTGACGCCCCGCTGAACGAGAGCGAACTCGGACTGGCCGGACTGACCCAGTTCCCGGCCGTGATCGGCGGTGTGGTTCCGGTGATCAATGTTGAAGGCATCACTCCCGGCCAACTGAAGCTGGACAGCCAGGTTCTGGCCGACATCTTCCTGGGCAAGATCACCAAATGGAACGACCCGCGCATCGCTGCCGACAATGCTGGCGTTTCTTTGCCAAATGACGCCATCACCGTGGTGCACCGCGCTGACGGTTCCGGCACCACCTTCATCTTCACCACCTACCTTTCGCAGGTCAGCGCCGACTGGAAGCGCAGCGTGGGCGGGGATAAAGCCGTAGCCTGGCCGGTCGGTACGGGTGGCAAGGGTAACGAGGGCGTAGCTTCCTATGTGCAACACATCAAGAATTCCATCGGTTATGTGGAATATGCCTACGCTTTGCAGAACAAGATGAACTTCACCCAAGTCAAGAACCGCGATGGCCAGTTCGTCAAGCCGGATGACGACAGCTTCAAAGCCGCCGCTGCCAACGCCAAATGGGATGCAAGCAAAGGTTTCTACGAGATCCTGACCAATGAGCCGGGCAAGGGCAGTTGGCCCATCACTGGCGCGACCTTCATCCTGGTCTACAAGAATGCAGAAAAGGCCGATAACGCCAAGGAAGTGCTCAAGTTCTTCGATTGGGCCTTCACCAACGGCGACAAACTGGCCTCGAATCTGGACTATGTGCCCCTGCCAGCCAGCCTGAAAGCGCTGATCCATGACGCATGGAAGGCTCAAATAAAGGATGCATCCGGCAAGGCATTGTGGAAGTAAGCAACACGCTCTAAACTGCACGCGCGGGGGCTATCAACGCCCCCGCGATTATTAAAACCCATCGAATTGAATTATGCCGACGTTCCTGCATGAAGCGCGCCTCAAACGACAGATCATACTCGACCTGTTGTTCCGCAACCTGACTCGTCTGGCGGCATTCGCCGTGCTGGGCCTGCTCGCTGCAATCATCGGCTCGCTGGTCATCGGCAGCCTGCCTGCGATCCATGCCTTCGGATTCGGCTTTCTGACCAGTGCGGAATGGAATCCGGTCACCGAGCGCTATGGGGCTTTGGTTCCCATCGTCGGCACCTTGGTCACTTCCGGCATCGCGCTCCTCATAGCGATCCCGGTCAGCTTCGGCATCGCCATCTTTCTGACGGAACTATCCCCACGCTGGCTGCGTCGTCCGCTGGGCATCGCGATCGAATTGCTGGCGGGCGTTCCCAGCATCATCTACGGCATGTGGGGCTTGTTCGTGTTCGCCCCACTTTTCGGCGATTACGTCGAACCCTGGCTCAACAACCATTTCGGCACAATGCCCTGGATCGGCCCGTTCTTCTCCGGCCCGCCGATGGGGATCGGCATGCTCACTGCCGGGATCATACTGGCGATCATGGTCATCCCATTCATCGCCTCGGTGATGCGCGACGTGTTCGATGTCGTGCCTGCCATGCTCAAGGAGTCGGCCTATGGACTGGGCGCAACCACCTGGGAGGTCATGTGGAACGTGGTTTTGCCTTACACCAAGATCGGTGTGGTCGGCGGCGTCATGCTCGGCCTGGGCCGTGCGCTGGGCGAGACGATGGCGGTCACCTTCGTCATCGGCAATGCGAACCAGCTCAATAAATCGCTGCTTATGCCCGGCAACAGCATCGCCTCGGCATTGGCCAACGAATTTGCCGAAGCCGTAGGAGAGCTTTACACCTCCTCACTCATCGAGCTTGGCCTGATATTGTTCTTCATCACACTGATTGTCCTGTCTCTCGCTCGACTCATGCTGCACAAGCTTGGGCAACGCGAAGGAAAAGGGAGCTGACATGCTGGGTCTTTACACACGTCGCCGTATCATCAACCGGGTCAGCCTGGGCATCTCGGTGCTCGCCATGGTATTTGGCCTGTTCTGGCTGGGCTGGATACTCTGGACATTGCTGGAACACGGCCTGCCTGGCTTGGGTATGCATGTCTTCACGCAGAGCACTCCGCCGCCGGGTAGCAGTGGCGGTCTCATCAACGCCATCGTTGGCAGCCTGATGATGGTCATCATCGCTGTGCTCATCGGCACCCCGATCGGCATTCTGGCTGGCACCTATCTTGCCGAATTCGGACAGCGCGGCTGGCTGGCGCCCGTGACACGCTTTATCAACGACATACTCCTGTCCGCGCCATCCATCGTCATCGGCCTGTTTGTTTACGCGGTATATGTGATCAAGGTCGGCCATTTCGCCGGCTGGGGGGGGGCCTTCGCGCTCGCCATCATCGTTATCCCGGTAGTCATCCGCACCACCGAGAACATGCTGCGCCTCGTACCCAACAGCCTGCGCGAAGCCGCAGCAGCGCTGGGCGCGCCGCAATGGAAAGTTATCAACTTCGTCACCCTGCGCGCTGCGCGCGCCGGGATATTGACCGGCGTATTGCTCGCGGTCGCGCGCATCAGCGGCGAGACCGCCCCGCTGCTGTTCACCGCACTAAACAACCAGTTCTGGAGCAGCAACATGAACCAGCCGATGGCCAACCTGCCGGTGGTCATCTTCCAGTTCGCAATGAGTCCCTATGATGACTGGCACAGTCTCGCTTGGGCCGGTGCCCTGCTCATCACCCTGAGCGTACTCACCCTGAATATCGTGGCGCGCGTCATGTTCCGCCAGAAAGCAAATTCACAATGAGGATCCAAGAAATGACCGCAGAACAAATCATCTCAGCCCCGAAAGTGACTGTACGGAACCTGAACTTCTACTACGGTGCGGATCGGGCGCTGAAAGACATCAATCTGGTCATCCCGGAAAAGATGGTCACCGCCTTCATCGGCCCCTCAGGTTGTGGCAAATCCACTCTGCTGCGCACCTTCAACCGCATGTACGAGCTGTATCCCAAGCAACGCGCCGAAGGCGAGATTCTGCTCGACGGGCAGAACCTGCTCGACAAGAAGCAGGACCTTAACACCCTGCGCGCCAAGATCGGCATGGTGTTCCAGAAACCCACGCCGTTCCCGATGTCCATCTACGACAACATCACCTTCGGCGTGAAACTGTATGAGAACCTCGGCAAACACGACATGGATGAGCGTGTCGAATGGGCACTGAAGAAAGCCGCGTTATGGAATGAGGTGAAGGACAAGCTGAATCAAAGCGGAACCGGCCTCTCGGGCGGTCAACAGCAACGTCTGTGCATTGCCCGCGCCATCGCGGTCAAACCGCAAGTGCTGCTACTGGACGAGCCGACCTCCGCGCTCGACCCTATCTCCACCGCTCACATTGAAAAATTGATCGATGAATTGAAGCAGGATTTCACGATCGTCATCGTCACCCACAACATGCAGCAGGCAGCGCGGGTTTCGGACTTTACGGCATATATGTATCTGGGGGATCTGATCGAGTTTGGGGATACCAGTACGGTGTTCACTAATCCGAAACGGAAAGAGACGGAAGACTATATTACGGGTCGTTTCGGCTAAGCGTCACCTAAGCTTCCACACACACCCTGTTGCGCCCGTCCGCCTTGGCCTGATACAGCGCCTTGTCGGCCTGATTCAGCAGGATATCAAGATTGGTATCCTTGTTGTTCAGCGCGGTTACACCGATGGACACCGTGAAATGCAACGGCAGCCCGGCTTCCAGCACGACATCGGCAGCAGCGATTTTTTCCCGAAGTCGTTCCGCCACCTCGGTCGCCTGTTGCAGGTCGGTCTCCGGCAACAGGATGGCAAACTCCTCGCCGCCGATACGGCCGATGATATCCACCGTGCGCAGTGCATCCCGCAGCACATCGCTCAGCCTTTGCAGAACAACATCGCCCACCTTGTGACCGTGGGTATCATTGATGATCTTGAAATGGTCGATATCGAGCATGAGCAATGCGAGCGTATTACCGTAACGCTGTACGCGGGCAAGTTCAGTTTGTCCCTGATCCATGAAATAGCGTCGGTTGAACAATCCGGTCAGAAAATCCTGGCGCGCCTGTTGTTCTAGCTTCCCCTGCAGTTCCGTACGCTCCGTAATATCTTCGTTGGTACCAACCATACGTACCGGTTTGCCCAGTTCATCGAAATACACCTTAGCCCGCACATGGATCACCCGCACTGCACCATCGCCACGGCGGATACGGAAGTTCAGTTCATAAGGAGCGCCGGTTTCGAGCGTAGCCTTCAATGCCGCTTCAGTTGCGGAAATGTCTTCCGGCAATAAGCTATCGCGCCAATTATCGTATGTGGGCGTAGTAGTTCGTAGAAGCCCGTGCAGCGCATACATAGCATCGTCCCAGACCAGTTTTCCCGTCGCCAGATCGTAATCCCATACTCCGATCCGCGACGCCTCGGTGGCAAGCTGGAGCCGTTCCTCGTTTTGGCGCAATGCTTCCGCCACCTCGGCGATCTGCTGATCGAACGCTTGCCGGTAACGTTGATAGACGTACAGCCCGATGATGGAAACAAGGGAGTCCAGCGCGAACAGCCCCCCCTCGATCAGCACATCACGCCGCCACTCCTCGAATATCTGATCGTAGTTGCGACTGGTCCCTGCCACCAGCGGCACATCCATCCTGAGCGTTTCCGGCTGCACGGTATGCAGCGCCATCATCCTGAAGTCATTGGTGACCAGCACCATCCCGGTCAGCACCGAGGCCACCTGCCCGCTCTTCATATGGCGCGAGAACATGGTCTGCGGCGAAGTCAGGTCGGTGTTCTGGTTGCCTTCCCACTCAGGTACCAGCAGGTACAGTTTGCCGCTCCCGTGGCTGATGCTGCTCCACATGTCCGGCGCATACAGCACGGATGACATCAATGTCCTAAAATAGTCCGGGTCGAGCGAGGCGCTGATGATCCCGGCGAACTCACCATGCCGTCCGGGGATCATCCTGATCAGGTTGATGGAATAATAGCCGGAAGCATTTAGAAAAGGCGGCGTAACGTATAGCTTGTTTGCATCGGGATGCTGCTTGACGTTCCGGAAATATTCGCGATACGCGAAATTGCTGCCGATGAACTGCGTCATATTCGCCGCCACCATCGTGCCAGCAGCATCCAGGATGCCGATGAAGCGCACGCCCGTCATCGCATCGGCCAGTGCCTTGAGGCGACGCACCACCCCTTTCCTGCCAAGTGTGGTCTTCAGTTCGGGAAGGTCGGCGATCACCCCCTGCAGCACCAGATCGGTACTGAACAGTTGCCGATTCAGATTGTCGGCGATCACGCGCGCCTGAGTCGCCAACCTGTCCTGCTCACGCGCCTCTACGCGGCCATGTTCAAGATACAGATCGAAGGCGACCGCACCTCCCAGCGTGGCCAAGGCAAGCGCCATCCCCACCCAAAGGAGGACGAGAGGTTTGCTTGACTCTGTGCCCTGTATGACCATGATTGTTGCGATATCCCCCGATGCTCTTTGCTGACGTCTTGGGGGTGAATGCTGACGCTTGGATTGTACGCCCGCACACAGCCGTGAGGACCGGACTATCAGGCCGCTACGCCCTTCACGACTGAGGCAATCTGCTCTGCCCAGTGTTTGACCTGCGCCCCGTCATCGCCTTCCACCATCACTCTCAGTAATGGCTCGGTACCGGACGGCCGCAGCAGCACGCGCCCCTTGCCGCCCAAAGCTCGTTCGGCTTCTGCCAACGCGGCTTTGATATTTGCATTCTCAATGAGCGTCGCGGCCTTATCAACCCGCACGTTGATGAGGACTTGCGGGTACATGTGCAGATCGCCCGCTGCCTGCTCCAGCGTCTGCTGTTTCATGCGCAAGGCGCACAGCACTTGCAGTGCGGACACGATGCCGTCGCCGGTGCTGTGTTTGTCCAGACAGATGATATGGCCTGAATTCTCGCCGCCGAGTTGCCAGCCTTTCTGCTGCAACAGCTCCATCACGTAACGATCTCCTACCTTGGCGCGCGCGAACGGGATGCCGAGTTTCTGCATGGCATGTTCGAACGCGAGATTGGTCATCAGCGTGCCTACAACACCACCGTGCATCCTGCCCAGCGCCTGGCGATGCTTGGCAATGACGTAGAGCAACTGGTCGCCGTCGTAGAGCTTGCCCGCCGCATCGACCATAATGAGACGATCGCTGTCTCCGTCCAAAGCGATGCCGATATCCGCCTTGTGTTCGACTACCGCCTTTTGCAGGTTCTGCGGCTTGGTCGCGCCGTAACCATCGTTGATGTTCTTGCCGTTTGGCTCTGCGCCAATGGCGATCACGTCAGCGCCCAACTCGTGGAAAACATGGCGCGCGATATGGTAGGCCGCACCGTGTGCGCTATCCACCACGATCTTCATGCCGCGCAGGTTCATCTCATTGGGGAAGGTGCTTTTGCAGAATTCTATGTAGCGGCCGACCGCATCGTCGATGCGTTTGGCCTTACCCAGATTCTCCGAAGCATTGGTCTGCATCGGCTCGTCCAGCGCCGCCTCGATGGCGGCCTCGACCGCATCCGGCAGTTTCTCGCCGCTGCCGGAGAAGAACTTGATACCGTTGTCCTCGAACGGGTTGTGCGAAGCGGAAATGACCACACCCGCCTGCAAACGCAATGCACGGGTGAGATATGCCACCGCCGGTGTCGGGATCGGCCCCGCCAGATAGACGTCGATGCCGGCCGCGATGAGTCCGGCTTCCAGCGCCGATTCCAGCATGTAGCCGGAGATGCGGGTGTCCTTGCCGATCAGCACTCCGGGACGCTCGGCCTGCGAGTGTTCCGCTTTCGCCAGAACTTTGCCTGCGGCGTAACCCAGATGCATGACGAACTGCGGTGTGATGGGATGTTCGCCCACTTTGCCGCGTATGCCATCGGTACCGAAATATTTTCTGCTCATCGCTCGCTCTCGCTCAATGCATTCAAAATTTTCAGGGCATCCACCGTCTCGCGTACGTCATGCACCCGCACAATAGCTGCGCCGCGTTGTACAGCCAGCAAGGCCGCCGCCACACTCGCTGCCAAGCGCCCTCCCACATCATGCCCGGTGAGCGTACCCAGCATCGATTTGCGCGATAACCCGGCCAGCACCGGCACGCCCAATCCACTCAATTTGCCCAATTCCCGCAGCAGGTCGAGATTATGCGCCAGCGTCTTGCCAAAACCAAAACCCGGATCGATCACGATGCGGTCGCGTACGATGCCCGCCGCTTCTGTCGCGGCGATACGGCCGCGCAGAAATTCACTCACCTCGGCGACGACATCCCGGTAATGCGGCTGCTGCTGCATGGTCTGCGGCGTACCTTGCTTGTGCATGAGGCATACCGCAGCATCTCTACTCGCAACAGCCTCCAGCGCACCAGCAGCTTGCAGCGCGTTTATATCATTGACCATGCTTGCACCTGCCGCCAGTGCGGCACGCATCACCTGTGGCTTCCAGGTGTCTATCGAGATCGGCACGGTGACGCCACTCAGCCCCTCGATCACCGGCAACACACGATCCAGCTCCTCCTGCGCACTCACGGATGCCGCGCCCGGGCGTGTAGATTCACCGCCGATGTCAAGGATATCAGCGCCGTCCTCGATCAGTCTCAGGGCTTGAGCTATGGCTGCGGCAGACGAAGCGAACTGACCACCATCAGAGAATGAATCCGGAGTGATATTGACGATGCCCATCACAAGTGGATGTGCAAGGTCGAACTGGAATTTACCGCAATGCCACATAGAGAAACGGGGGCATTGTGCCCCCGTGGAAGTATCGTTATACGCCTTCAGCAGGCTTATTGGTCACCGGAGCGGTCGGAGTCTCATCTTTCGGAGTCTCAGCCGCTTTGCTGCTCGGCGTCGGCTTGGGCGGACGCGGCGGATTACCGGACATGATGTCGTCGATCTGATCGGCATCGATGGTCTCCCATTCCAGCAAGGCTTTGGTCATTGCCTCGATCTTGTCGCGGTTCTCTTCGATCAGTTTGCGCGCCAATGCATATTGCTGGTCGATGATGCGGCGTATCTCGGCATCCACCTGCTGCATGGTCGCTTCGGAGATGTTCTTGTGTGTGGTCACCGAACGGCCGAGAAAAACTTCACCTTCGTTTTCGGCATACACCATGGTTCCGAGCGCCTCGGACATGCCCCATTGCGTAACCATGCTCCGCGCCATTGCTGTGGCGCGCTCGAAGTCGTTGGATGCGCCGGTGGTCATCTGATTCATGAACAACTCTTCGGCGATACGTCCTCCGAACAGTACGGCGATGGTGGACAGGATACGCACCTTGTCCATACTGTAGCGGTCTTCCGACGGCAGCTGCATGGTCAGTCCCAAGGCACGACCGCGCGGAATGATAGTGACCTTGTGCACCGGATCGGTCTTGGGCATCAGCCTCGCCACCAATGCGTGGCCGGACTCGTGATACGCCGTGTTGCGGCGTTCCTCTTCCGGCATAATCATGGACTTGCGTTCCGCGCCCATCATGATCTTGTCTTTGGCCGATTCAAAATCATCCATCTCGACGAAACGCTTGCCGCGCCGTGCGGCAAACAGTGCCGCCTCATTCACCAGATTGGCCAGATCGGCACCGGACATACCGGGCGTGCCGCGAGCCAGGATATCAGCCTTCACATCGGGCGCTACCGGCACCTTGCGCATGTGCACCATGAGTATCTGCTCGCGACCACGGATATCGGGCAACGGCACCACCACCTGGCGGTCGAAACGACCGGGGCGCAGCAATGCGGGATCGAGCACGTCGGGACGGTTAGTCGCAGCGATCACGATCACGCCGGAAGCGCCTTCGAAACCGTCCATCTCAACCAGCAAGGCATTCAATGTCTGCTCTCGCTCGTCGTTACCGCCGCCCAGACCGGCGCCGCGCTGGCGACCGACTGCGTCGATCTCGTCGATGAACACGATGCACGGCGATTGTTTCTTGGCCTGCTCGAACATGTCGCGTACACGTGCCGCGCCGACGCCGACGAACATCTCGACGAAATCGGAACCTGAAATCGAGAAGAACGGCACTTTGGCTTCGCCCGCGATGGCCTTGGCCAGCAAGGTCTTGCCGGTACCGGGACTACCCACCATCAACACGCCGCGCGGAATGCGCCCGCCCAGATTCTGGAATTTGGTGGGGTCACGCAGGAAATCAACCAACTCGGAAACTTCCTCCTTGGCTTCGTCGCAACCGGCCACGTCGGCGAACGTCACGCGCTCCTTGGCATCATCCAGCATGCGCGCCTTACTCTTGCCGAACGAGAACGCGCCGCCGCCCTTGCCGCCCTGCATCTGGCGCATGAAGAATATCCACACACCGATCAGCAACAGCATGGGGAACCATGACACGAAGATGCTCATCAGGAAAGATTGTTCTTCTTCCGGCTTGGCCTCGATCTTCACACCGTTCTTGAGCAGATCGGAGACCAACCAGATATCGCTGGGAGCATAGCTGGTGATGCGCTTGCCATCGGAAGTGGTCGCCTTCAGGGTGCGGCCCTCGATAGTCACCTTGGCGATATGCCCGGATTTCACTTCGTCCAGGAATTGGGAATAATCCAGTTGCGCCTGCGCCGTCGATTGCTGGCGCGAATTGAACTGGTTGAATACAGTCATCAGCACCAAGGCCACGACCAGCCATATTCCTACACTTTTGAAAAGATTGTTCACACATGCTCCTTATGAGCGGTAATACCAAATTGCATTAGACACGTTCCGAGCCTATTACTCAAGCTTGCCCAGCCCCACCAGATACTGTTCACTACTGCGGTCGCGAGAGGCTTTCGGCTTGCGCGTAACCACTTTTGAAAAGTGGTTACGCGCAAGCTTCAGATAATCCTCAAAACCCACCCCTTGGAATATCTTGACCAGAAACGAACCTCCGGGCGTCAAATGGTTGACTGCAAAGTCCAGCGCCAGTTCCGCCAAATGCATGGCTCGTGCCTGGTCCGCCGAGCCGACGCCACTGATATTGGGCGCCATATCCGAAATTACAAGGTCGATCCGGCGTCCAGCTAGAGTTTGTTCGAGTTGCGCCAGCACGCTGTCTTCGCGGAAATCGCCCTGGATGAACTCCACGCGCGGCAACGGATTCAACGGCAACAGGTCCAGCGCAATGATGCGCCCATGATCACCGAGCTTGCTTACCACCACCTGACACCAGCCACCGGGCGTCGCGCCCAGATCCACCACCACCATACCGGGCTTGATCAAATGGTCGCGCTCGTCTATCTCCAGCAGTTTGTATGCGGCACGTGAGCGATAGCCATCCTTCTGCGCTCGCTGCACATAGGGATCGTTCACATGCTCACGCATCCATTGTTTGCTGGTTTTGGAGGCCTTCATCGTTTAGAATGCCCGCCCTGATTGGAGTACCACATGTTAAACCTCACCGTTGCACAACGCCTCGAATTCAAAGGCCGCGCCCATACACTCAAACCTGTCGTCATCATCGGCAACGCCGGACTGACGCCAGCCGTGCTGGATGAGATCGAGCGCAGCCTGAAAAGCCACGATCTGCTGAAGATCCGCGTGATGAATGACGACCGTGAAGCCCGCGCAGCCATGTTGCAGGAGATATGCACAACGCTGAAAGCCGGCCCGGTACAACACATCGGCAAGATACTGGTCATATACCGCCCGCTGGAAATCGCCATCGCAAAAGCGCCCAAGCGTCGTCCCGGAAAATCCCTCACCAAGAAACAGATCGGCAGCAAGGTTCGTTAGTTAACTTGCAGTATTGGGCACTTGAAACGTGCCCAACCCGCAAATCTAGATGTACTGCACTTCCACCACTTCGTATTCGCGTATTCCGCCCGGCGCTTGAACTTCAGCGATATCTCCCTCCACCTTGCCGATCAGCGCGCGCGCGATCGGTGAACTGATGGATATCTTGCGCTGTTTGATATCCGCCTCGTCTTCGCCAACGATCTGATACGTCACCACGTCGCCGCTATTGGGGTCTTCCAGTATCACGGTCGAGCCGAACACGCAGCGTCCGTCCGCATTCAGTGTCTTGGGGTCGATGATCTGGGCGCTTCCCAACTTGAATTCCAGCTCGACGATACGGCCTTCGACAAAGGACTGGCGCTCCTTGGCGGCCTCGTACTCGGCGTTCTCCGACAGGTCTCCCTGTGCTCGTGCTTCCGAGATCGCGTTGATGACCGATGGCCTTTCGACTGTCTTCAAACGGTGCAATTCGCTGCGCAATCGCTCTGCGCCGTTCACTGTCAATGGTACCTTGCTCATGCTGTACTTCCCTTCTTATTTCTTCAACCGACGGTGCAAAGACTGCACGTCGTAGACCTGCAACTCAGCCAGATGCTGCATGCCCAGACAAGCGGCACGCGCCCCGGCGAGCGTAGTGTAGTACGTCACTCGGCCCTGCAAGGCCGCATGGCGGATGGAGTAGGAATCGCGCATCACGGAAGGACGGCTATCCACCGTATTGACGATGAGATTGACCTCACCGTTCTTGATCATATCCACTATATGCGGACGCCCTTCGGCAACCTTGTTCACGATGGTCACTTCCACTCCGGCGGCGGCAATGGTCGAGCCTGTGCCGCGTGTCGCCAGGATGGTAAAGCCCAACTGTTTCAGTGCTCGCGCAACTTCTACAGTTCCGGTCTTGTCCTCTTCACGCACACTGATGAATACCTTGCCGCTCTTCGGCAGTTTAACGCTGGCAGCAAGTTGCGATTTGACGAAGGCCTCGGCGAATGTATCGCCCACGCCCATCACTTCGCCGGTGGATTTCATCTCGGGACCGAGGATGGTGTCGACGCCGGGGAACTTGATGAACGGGAACACGGCTTCTTTCACCGAGTAATACGGGGGGATGATCTCTTTGGTCACGCCCTGCGAAACCAGTGTCTGCCCCGCCATGCAGCGCGCGGCGATCTTCGCCAGCGGCACGCCGGTGGCCTTGGAAACATACGGCACGGTACGTGAAGCGCGCGGATTCACTTCGAGTACATAAACCGTCTCGCCCTGGATGGCGAACTGCACGTTCATCAGGCCGACCACGTTGAGCTCTTTCGCCATCGCCACTGTCTGGCGGCGTAACTCGTCTTGCAGTTTGACAGACAGCGAATATGGCGGCAGCGAACAGGCCGAATCGCCGGAGTGTACGCCCGCCTGCTCGATGTGCTCCATGATGCCACCGATGATGACCTGCTTGCCGTCGGACACCGCATCCACATCCACTTCGATCGCGTCATTGAGGAAACGATCCAGCAGGATCGGCATACGTTCCGGCCACGTCTTGGACAACTCTTCCGCATCGCGCATATAACGCTCAAGGTCTGGCTGCGCATGGATGATCTCCATGCCGCGACCGCCCAGCACATTGGAGGGACGCATCACCAACGGATAGCCAATCTCAGCGGCACCGGCCACGGCATCGGCCACGTTGCTGGCCGTCCGGTTCGGCGGTTGCTTCAGGTCCAGCTTGCGCAGCATGGCCTGGAAGCGCGCACGGTCTTCCGCGCAATCGATCATATCCACCGAGGTGCCGATGATGGGCACGCCATTCTTGGCCAAGCCGTGCGCCAGCTTTAGCGGTGTCTGGCCCCCGTACTGCACGATCACACCGATGGGCTTCTCCACTGCCACCACTTCCAGCACATCTTCCAGCGTCAGCGGCTCGAAGTACAAACGGTCGGAAGTATCGTAATCGGTGGAGACGGTCTCCGGGTTGCAGTTGACCATGATGGTCTCGTAACCATCCTCACGCATCGCCAGCGCGGCATGCACGCAACAATAATCGAACTCGATGCCCTGCCCGATACGGTTCGGCCCGCCGCCCAGCACCATGATCTTCTTCTTGTCGGAAGGCTGCGACTCACACTCTTCCTCGTAGGTCGAATACATGTAAGCGGTATTGGTAGAGAATTCCGCAGCGCAGGTATCCACGCGCTTGAATACCGGACGCACACCTCTTGCGTGACGATAGGCGCGCACTGATTCATCATCGATGCCCAGCAACTTCGCCAGACGTGCATCGGCAAATCCGCTGCGCTTCAAGGCGCGCAACTCGTCGGCAGTCAGACTTTCCAGCGTACGCCCATCCAATGCCCGTTCCTGACGGATGATGTCTTCGATCTGCACCAGGAACCACGGGTCGATCTTGCTGACATTGAAAACCTCTTCCACGCTCATGCCGAGACGGAAGGCATCACCTACCGCCCAAATACGATCGGGGCCGGGATTGCCCATCTCGGATACAACAGCTTCGCGGTCACTGTATTTGGTATCCAATCCCTGCACGCCCACTTCCAGTCCGCGCAGGGCTTTCTGAAACGATTCCTGAAAAGTACGGCCGATGGCCATCACCTCGCCCACCGATTTCATTTGCGTGGTCAGGCGATCATTGGCTTGCGGGAATTTTTCGAAGGCGAAACGCGGGATCTTGGTCACCACGTAATCAATGGTCGGCTCGAACGAAGCCGGAGTCGCGCCACCGGTGATGTCATTCTTGAGTTCATCCAGCGTATAGCCCACAGCGAGTTTGGCTGCGACTTTCGCGATGGGGAAACCGGTCGCCTTGGAAGCCAGCGCCGAAGAACGCGACACGCGCGGATTCATCTCGATCACCACCATGCGCCCGTCAACCGGGTTGATGGAGAACTGCACGTTGGAACCGCCGGTCTCCACGCCGATCTCGCGCAGCACGGCCAGCGAAGCGTCGCGCAAAATTTGATATTCCTTGTCGGTCAGCGTCTGCGCAGGGGCGACGGTGATCGAGTCGCCGGTATGCACCCCCATCGGGTCAAGGTTTTCGATGGAACAGATGATGATACAGTTGTCGTTGCGGTCGCGCACGACTTCCATCTCGTATTCTTTCCAGCCGAGCAGCGATTCCTCGATCAGCAATTCGCGCGTGGGGGATGCTTCAAGACCGCGCTCACAGATCTCCACGAATTCTTCGCGGTTGTAGGCGATGCCACCGCCGCTGCCGCCCATGGTGAAGGACGGACGAATGATGGTCGGAAAGCCCAGCGCCTGCTGCACCTGCAGCGCTTCTTCCATGCTGTGCGCAATGGTAGAACGGGCCGAAGCCAATCCGATGCGCGTCATCGCTTGTTTGAATTTTTCGCGGTCTTCCGCCATGTCGATGGCGTCGCGCGATGCACCAATCATCTCAACGTTATACTTCTCCAGCACGCCATGCTTCGCCAGATCCAGCGCACAGTTCAGCGCGGTCTGTCCGCCCATCGTGGGCAGAATCGCATCGGGACGCTCCTTGGCGATGATCTTCTCAACGATCTTCCAGGTAATCGGCTCGATGTAGGTCGCATCCGCCATGTTCGGGTCGGTCATGATGGTGGCCGGGTTCGAGTTCACCAGAATGACGCGATAGCCCTCTTCGCGCAGCGCCTTGCAGGCCTGTGCGCCGGAATAGTCGAACTCGCACGCCTGCCCAATGACGATGGGGCCGGCGCCGATAATGAGGATCGATTTAATGTCTGTACGCTTCGGCATTTACTTCTTCTCCATCGACGCAACGAAGCGATCGAACAACGGCGCCACATCATGCGGCCCTGGACTGGCTTCTGGATGCCCCTGAAAACAGAACGCGGGCTTATCGGTCAATTCAAAACCTTGCAGCGTGCCGTCGAACAACGAGATGTGCGTAACGCGCGCATTCTTGGGCAATGTCGCAGCATCCACGGCAAAACCGTGGTTCTGGCTGGTGATCATCACGCGCCTTGTTTGCGTATCCTGCACCGGATGGTTCGCACCGCGATGGCCGAACTTCATCTTCACGGTCTTGGCACCCATGGCCAGCCCCATGATCTGGTGTCCGAGGCAGATGCCATACAAGGGGATACCGACCTCGATGAATTTCTTCGCCGCCGTGATCGCATAATCGCAGGGCTCGGGATCGCCGGGGCCGTTGGACAGGAACACGCCATCCGGCTTCAGCGCCAGCACTTCTGCGGCGCTGGTCTTGGCCGGCACCACGGTGATGCGGCAACCGCGCTCGGCCAGCATGCGCAGGATGTTGCGCTTCACACCAAAGTCGTAGGCCACCACATGGAATTTCGATTCGGCCGCGTCTCTATAGCCAACACCCAGCTCCCACTCGCGCTGCACCCACTCATAGGCTTTGCTACAAGTCACCACCTGCGCCAGATCCATCCCCGCCAAACCGGCGAAACCGCGCGCAGCAGCCAGAGCCGCTTCCACATTGTCGCCGCTGGCGATACAGCCGTTCTGCGCGCCCTTGGTACGCAGAATCCGCGTCAGCTTCCGCGTATCGATACCGGCGATGGCGACTACATTGTTGGCCTTGAGGTATTCAGGCAGGGATTGCGTTGCGCGGAAATTGCTCACCGTCATCGACAGGTCGCGGATGATCAAGCCGCTGGCGAACACCTGACGGGACTCGACATCTTCCGGATTGCAACCCACGTTGCCGATATGCGGATAAGTCAGCGTGACGATCTGTTTGCAATAGGACGGGTCGGTAAGGATTTCCTGGTAGCCGGTGATGGAGGTATTGAAAACCACTTCGCCGACACTGCTACCCTCCGCCCCGATGGAAATGCCGCGAAATACCGTCCCATCGGCTAAAACAAGGATGGCTGGCTTCGTCTGCGACACAGGATGCTCCTTCAAGCTGGACATAAAGAAGCGGGAAGAACGTTGCGCTCATCCCGCTTTTGGATTGTCGCGCATTATAGCGGATTAGCAGTGCGGCATCAAACGCAAGCGCGGCCCGCACGGCTACTGCAAACAGGCAGGTGCCGTATAATCCCGCGCTGCCGTACTGGCAGCAACCAACCGGACCGGAGCCTCACAGCATGTTTGAAGTGATCGTATTGGCCATCGCACTGAGCATGGACGCTTTCGCCGTTTCCATCGGCCTGGGCTCCAAAGGCAACGTCAAGGGACTGGGGCTGAAGGCCGGCCTGTTCTTCGGCATCTTCCAGGCACTGATGCCCTTCATCGGTTATCTGGGTGGCAAAGGAGTGCTGGGCTGGGTCGAGGCGTATTCTCACTGGATCGCCTTTGGATTACTGGCGCTGATCGGTGCCAAGATGATCTACGAAGGCCTGCACGAAGGCATAGAAGAAGACATTACTGAGACCACCAACAAGATGATGCTCATGCTCGCCATCGCAACCAGCATTGACGCCATGGCCGCCGGGTTCAGCCTGACGTTGCTGGACATCAACGCTTACCTGGCTTGCCTCATCATCGGCGTGACCACCTTCGCTTTCAGTTGGGTCGGCGTGCGCATCGGCGAAAAGAGTGGAACCTGGCTGGAGAGCAAAGCGGAAGTCTTCGGCGGGGTGGTGCTGATACTGATGGGGGTCAAGATGCTGTTCTAATGAACCGGGTTAGCCGGTTATTTCAACCCCAGCACATCCTGCATGTCATACAACCCGGCCTTGTTGGCCTTGAGGAAGCGCGCCGCGCGTAATGCGCCGATGGCAAAAGTGGCACGGCTGCTGGCTTTATGGGTGATCTCGATACGTTCGCCGATGCCCGCATAGAGCACGGTATGGTCGCCAACGATGTCGCCACCGCGCACAGTGGCGAAGCCGATCGTGGAGGGATCGCGTTCGCCGGTGACGCCTTCGCGGCCGTACACGGCGCATTTGTCCAAGTCACGCCCGAGAGTGCGGGCGATGACTTCGCCCAGCCCCAGCGCGGTGCCGGAGGGGGCATCCACTTTATGACGATGGTGCGCTTCGATGATCTCGATGTCGTAGCCTTTGTCCAGCACGCGCGAGGCAGTCTCCAGCAGTTTGAATATCAGATTCACGCCCACGCTCATGTTGGGCGCGAACATGATGCCGATATCCTGTGCAGCTGCGCCGAGGCTGGCCTTCTGTTGCGCATTAAGGCCGGTGGTGCCGACCACCATGTTCACGCCGAGCTTGCGGCAGACTTCCAGATGGCGCACAGTACCCTCGGGACGGGTGAAGTCGATGAGCACATCCGCTCCCTTGAGCGCGGTCTCCATGTCTGCGGTGATCTTCACGCCGTCCGCGACCACGCTGCACAGCAGCGGGCTACCCGTGTGTTCCAGCGCGGCATGCAATACCAGATCATCGGCCTGCGCCACGCATTCCAGCAGCACCTTGCCCATGCGTCCGCCGCAACCGGCGATGGCGATCCTAATCTTTTCCATGTGTCGTCTGCTCCTGGATGGCGTGCCCTGACGCAGTCAGTGGCGTGGCATCTTCGATGCGCACCAGACTATCCTTATCGAAGAATAGCGTCAGGCGCTGGTTCTCAATCAACTCGCCCTTTTCATTCAGACGATAAATATAATCCCAGCGGTTGGCGTGATAGACATCATTGATCAGCGGCGCCCCAAGCACCAGCTTGACTTGCGATTGCGTCATGCCCAGTTTGAGCTTGTCGCGCATCTCCTGCGTGATGAGGTTGCCCTGCCGCACTTCGATCTTGTACGGCGTGAAGGTCGGGATGTAGGAAGAAATATCGCTGCACGAAGCAAGCAACATGGAAACGAAGACGATCTGGATGCGCATTTGAATTAATCTTTCACGAAACGGCCTGCATGATACCTCAAGCAGCCTTGCCCAGCAGTTCTGCTGCATGTTTGCGCGTGGTCTCGGTGATCTTCACGCCGCCCAGCATGCGGGCGATCTCTTCGGTGCGCTCTGTTTCGTCCAGCACGCGGATGCTGCTCAGGGTCTTGCCGGCATGCGCCGCCTTGCTCACCTGCCATTGCGCATCCGCCTGCGCCGCCACCTGCGGCAGGTGGGTGACGCACATGACCTGATGCCGCTTGCCCAGTTGTTTGAGCAGGCTGCCGACGATCTCGGCCACGCGCCCGCCGATGCCGCTGTCCACTTCGTCGAAGATCAATGTCGGCACAGTGGCGGCACGGCTGGCCGCAACCTGGATCGCCAGACTGATGCGCGACAACTCGCCGCCGGAAGCGACCTTGGCCAGGCTGCGTAGCGGCGTGCCTTGGTTGGCCGCAACCTGGAATTCGACCGTTTCCAGCCCGTGTACATTGCCTTCGCCCAATGGCAACAACGCCACCGCGAACTGTCCGCCTTGCATCGCCAGCGTCTGCATGGCGCCGGTGATCTCCGCGGACAATATCTGCGCGGCCTTGCCTCGCGTCGCACTCAATTTCTTCGCGGCAGACAGATACACCGCATGGGCTGCCTCATCCTGTTGCGCCAATTCCGCCAGATCGGCGCTGCCGCCCAACTCATCCAGACGCGAGACGATACCCGCCAGCGCTTGCGGCAGTTGCTCGGGCGGTACCCGGTATTTGCGTGCAGCTTCCACCACGTCCGCCATGCGCTGCTCCTGCTTGAGCAGTTGCTGCGGATCGACATCCAGTCTTTGCTGGTAATGCCGCAGTGCATACACCGCTTCCTGCAGTTCGTTCTGGGCGCTCTCCAGCATGGTCAGCGTGTCTTGCAGGCCGCGATCGAACTCCAGTCCGGCGCGCAGACGTGCAGTCAACGCATTCAATTGTGCGAGACAGGCCGAATCGGCCTCGGACAGGACTTCCACACCGAACTGGGCCGTCTCCAGCAAACTTGCGGCATGCGACAGGCGCGCATGATCTGCCTGCGCTGCGACCCACTCGTTCGCGGAAAAATTCAAAGACTCCAGTTCGCGGCGCTGGAAGGATAACAGCTCGCGCTCGGCGGCCACCGCTCCGGCATTCTGCTCCAGTTGCAGGCGGCGACGATGCAACGTCTGCCATGCTTTGAAATCAGCCGCGACTTGCTCTGCCTGCTTGCCCAGTCCGGCATGGGTATCCAGCAAGTCACGCTGTGATTCGGTACGCAACAGCGACTGGTGTGCATGCTGGCCGTGGATGTCCAGCAACTGTTCGCCTGCCTCGCGCAGTTGTTGCAGCGTGGCGCTGCGGCCATTGATGAAACCGCGCGAGCGCCCATTGGTATCGAGTGTGCGGCGCAGCAGGCATACACCCTCGTCGCCATCCAGCTCCTGTTCGCGCAACCATGACTGCAATTGCGGCAAGGCGGTGATATCGAATTCGGCACCGATGTCGGCGCGTTCGCAACCGCTGCGCACCATGCCTGCGTCGCCGCGTTCGCCAAGCGCCAGAGACAACGCATCGATCAATATGGATTTGCCCGCGCCTGTCTCACCCGTCAACGCGGTGAATCCGGATGAGAAATCGAGCTCCAGAGTGTCGACGATGACAAAATCGCGAATGATGAGGAACTTGAGCATTTAATACCTACGCAAGCGTAACGAGCAGGGCAATATACAAGGCGCAGCACAACGAACGACGAGACATACCGCTGTTGGTAGGCGAGGAGCGAGTGAGCATTCAACGCCGTAGATTGTCCGCGCAGTAGCTTGCTTCACAATGTCTGGTTCCAGAGCAGCTTTTCGCGCAAAGTATGGTAGTAACTGTGCCCGACCGGATGCAGCAGGCAAACCGATTCGGCATAGCGGGTGACGGCCACCTTGTCATGGAGGTTCAGATCGAAATAAGTGTGTCCGTCGAAGCGGACGCGCGCGGCCGAGGAGCGGTGCATCGATATCTCCAGTACGGATTCGCTCTTCAGCACGATAGGACGATTGCTCAAGGTATGCGGGGCGACCGGCACCAGTGCGATCAGATCCAGCGCCGGGTGCAAAATGGGCCCGCCTGCCGAGAGCGCATAAGCGGTCGAGCCGGTAGGGGTCGCCACGATCAGGCCGTCGGCGCGCTGATTGTAGAGATATTCGCCGTCGATGCGCACCTCGAATTCGAGCATGCTGCTGTTATTGCCGCGATGCATGACTACGTCGTTGAGTGCCAGCGAATCAAAGATATGCACACCTTCGCGCATCACTGATGCGCTCAACAACATGCGCTTCTCGATGACGTATTCACCGCGCAACATGCCGGATATGGTGCGCTGCATGGTGTCGATGGAAATATCCGTCAGGAACCCCAGCCGCCCCTGATTGACTCCAACCAATGGGATGCCCAATGGAGCCAGTGTGCGAGCGACGTCAAGCAGCGTACCGTCTCCGCCGAGCACGATCGCGAGATCGACATTACCTCCCATCTCCGCCAAGGCTCGCACGGTATAGGGGTGCTGCCCGAGGTGTTCTGCGGAGAGTGCGTCCACTACGACAGCCAGCCCTGTGCCCGCCAGGAAATCGGCCAGTTTGAGCAGCGGTTCGGCAATCTCAGGCGACTTGTATTTGCCGATCAGCGCAACGGTTCGAAAGGTGGTTTTCATAACGCCGGATTAAACCATAGGCACGATTCAATGACAAAGCGAATGGTAGAATGCGGCATGCTCAACGACCGCGCACAGGTACTACTCAAGACACTGGTGGAACGCTATATCAGCGAAGGCCAACCGGTCGGTTCGCGCGCCCTGCAGCAATTCTCGGGTCTGGAAGTCAGTCCCGCCACGATCCGCAATGTGATGGCCGATCTGGAGGCGATGGGTCTGGTCGCCAGCCCGCATACCTCCGCCGGACGCGTGCCGACCGCTCTGGGTTACCGGCTGTTCATCGATACCCTGATGGTGGTGCAGCCGCTCTCGGAAGAGCACGTGCAGCAACTGGAAAGCCAATTGCAGCCCACCAGTCCGACCCGCTTGCTGACGCAGGCTTCCAATGTGCTGTCCGATCTCACCCGCTTCGCCGGGGTGGTGGCCACACCGAAACGCAGCAGCATCACCGTGCGCCAGATCGAATTCCTGCGCATGTCCGAAAAACGCGTCTTGCTCATCATCGTGATGCCGGACGGTGAAGTGGAGAACCGGGTGTTGGTGACGCACAAGGACTACAGCCAGACCCAGCTCACCGAGGCCGGCAACTTCCTCAGCCAGCATTACGCCAACCTCGCTTTCGGCGACATCCACCAGCGCATGCAGAACGAGTTGCGCCAGTTGCAGCATGACATGACCGCACTGATGAGCGCTGCAATGGCTGCCAGCGACGAGGCGATGGCACGCAAGAGCGAGGACTACGTCATCAGCGGCGAACGCAATCTGCTGAACATCAACGACATCACCACCAACATGAACCAGCTGCGCAACCTGTTCAACATGTTCGAGCAAAAGACCGAGTTGCTGCAACTGCTGGACGCCGGACGCCAGGCACCCGGGGTGCATATCTTCGTCGGGAATGAATCGGGACTGGCCGGACTGGATGAATTCAGCGTGGTCAGCGCGCCCTACACGGCAGACGGTCAGATCGTCGGCACCCTCGCCGTGGTCGGCCCCAAACGCATGAACTATGAACGCGTGGTGCCCATCGTGGACATCACTGCGAAGCTGTTGAGCAATGCACTTTCACAACATTAAAATTGCCGACCTCGTGACTTCTTTACTCCGATTGCAACCCCTCCCCCCTGGCCCCTCTCCCGCAAGCGAGAGAGGGCTGGAGTGAGGGTTGTTCAACCTCGCACACCAGTCAAACAAATGACCTACCAACCCGAACCCGCTTACACCCACGGCACACCCGAGAAGACCGGCATCCTGCTGGTCAATCTCGGCACGCCCGATGCTCCGACGACGCAGGCGGTGCGTGCCTATCTCAAGGAATTCCTCAGCGATCGGCGCGTGGTGGAGATGCCGCGCGCCATCTGGTGGCTGATCCTCAATGGCATCGTGCTCAATACGCGCCCGCAGAAATCCGCAGCCAAGTACGCCAGCATCTGGCTCAAAGAAGGCTCGCCGCTGCGTGTCCACACCGTGAAACAGGCCGTGCTATTGCAGGGTTATCTCAGTCAGCGCACCAAGGCACCGCTCGTGGTCGAATACGCCATGCGCTACGGCAACCCTTCGATCCCCGATGTGTTGCGAAAACTGAAAGCGCAGAACTGCCAACGCATCCTGGTCGTGCCGATGTATCCGCAATACGCCGCCAGCACCACCGCCACAGCGAACGACATCGTGTTCGGCGAATTGCAGGCGATGCGCAACGCCCCGGCCCTGCGTACCATCAAGAACTTCCATGAGCGCCCCGGCTACATCAAGGCACTGGCGAACAGTATCAACGAACATTGGATGAAGAACGGCAGACCGGAAAAGCTGCTGATGAGTTTTCATGGACTTCCGCAATTCACGCTGGACAAGGGCGACCCCTACCACTGCGAGTGCCTCAAGACAGGTCGTCTGCTGGCGCAGGAACTGGGGCTGAGACCTGAGCAATTCGCCATCAGCTTCCAGTCGCGTTTTGGCAAGACCGAATGGCTCAAACCTTACACCTCCACCACCCTCAAGGAATGGGGCAAACAGAAAATCAAACGCGTGGATGTGGTCTGCCCCGGTTTCGTGGCCGACTGTCTGGAGACGCTGGAAGAGATCGCGCAGGAATGCAAGGAAGACTTCCAGCACGCGGGCGGCGGCGAATACCACTATATCCCCTGCCTCAATGACCGCAACGACTGGATACACGAGTTAACAGACCTGGTGCTGGACAATCTGCAAGGTTGGTTGATCGAGCCGGATGCGGGAGAACTTGAACAAGGCCGGCTGCGCGCGATGGCAGCCGGGGCAAAATCCTAAGCAAAGAATTTGTAGTTGTTCCGTCCGCCCTCCTTGGCCAGATACATCGCGTCATCCGCACGTTTGATCATCTCGTCGTCTGTCACACCTTCTGTGCTGACGCTGACTCCGATACTAAAGGTGATGACCAACTCTTGGTCCCCGATGTGATGCGGCGCTGACATCGCATCAATGATCTTGCGCGCCACCCTCTCCGCATCTTCCGGCCCGCTCACTTCCGGCAGCAGGATCATGAATTCGTCCCCACCCTGACGGCACAGTGTGTCTGATTCGCGCACGCAGGAACGCAGCCGTTCGGCGACCGATTGCAACAGCATATCCCCGGCCAGATGGCCCATCGTGTCATTCACCGATTTGAATTTATCCAGATCGAGGAACAGCAACGCCGTCTTTTTGTCATTGCGCACACCCGCCAGCAGCGCATGTTTCAGACGATCAGAGAACAACGCGCGGTTCGGCAGGTGCGTCAACGAATCATAATGCGCCAAGTGCTCGATGTGCGCTTCCGCTTCCTTGCGCTTGGTGATGTCGGATGCCACCGCGATGTAATTGATGATCTCGTTCTGCGCATTCTTCACCGTACCGACAGACAGCCATTCCGGATAGATCTCGCCGTTCTTGCGGCGATTCCAGATCTCGCCCTGCCACACGCCCGAGTCGTTGATGGCTTTCCACATCTCACGGTAGAACTGCTCGTCCTGCCGCCCGGAACGCAAGATGTTCGGGTTCTTGCCGATGACCTCCTCTTCGGCGTAACCGCTGATCTTATAGAAAGCCGGATTCACCGCGATGATCCGCTGCCGCGCATCCGTAATGAGGATGGCCTCGCCGCTGTTGTCGAACATCTTGACGAACAGCTGCAAGCGCTCGTTGGCACGTTCCAGCTTTTCGACCAGCAGGTTGAAGTTTTGCGCCATCTCACCGACATCCTGGTTGTTCGCATCGACATAGGCGCGGCGGGACAAGTTCATGTCTTGCTGTATCTCCGCCATCGTACTCTGGAGATTCTTGATGGGGCGCGTGATGTTACGCACAACGACCATGCGCACGAAAAGCGAGATCGTGATCAGCAGCAACACCTGCACGACGATATGCCCGATCCACAACCAGTCCTCGATCTCGTGCAACTGCACCTGCTCTTCGGAAAGGTCGATGGTCACACTGGCCGCGCCGTTGATGCTGCCGGATTGCGCGATGTGGCACAGCATGCAATTCGTTCCGCGAAAGTCCTGCTTGGCGATGAAGGGAACCACCACGCGCAAGGCGGAGCGACCATTCTTGTCGTTCATCTTGCTGAACAAAGTCCTGCCGGTACTCAATACCTCGCGATCCATATCGTCCGTCGCGGCCTCTTCCGGCAGACCCGGCCCGAATTGCTCGGTGACGGTATGGCCCCGAATGATGCGCAACTCGATGATGCCGTGCGATTTCGCCATCTTGCTCAGTAACATCCTGCGGTTGTCGGGATCGGATATCTGTCCGGTGAGCATCAGCATGTTCATGCCGTTGATGAGTCCGTCTGCCGCGCCCTCGGCACGCGACTCGGCAGCGCGCTCGATCTGCATCTCGAAACGTCCGACTACCCATTGCATCAGAACGAAGAACAGGAGGATGAGCACACCCTGGATCAGGACATGCAATTTCTCCTGCACCCCAGTTTCGCGCCAACCTCTAACCAGGATGTTCATATTCCCCCCCGTAACCCTTCAAGGACGCGCAAGTATGGCTTGCTAAATTTTGAGAAAATGCTCGCGGTAATGTTTCATCTCGGCGATGGATTCATAGATGTCCGCCAACGCCTCGTGCTTGCCGTGTTTCTTGATCCCGTTCGCCACTTCCGGCTTCCAGCGTTTCGCCAGCTCCTTGAGCGTGCTCACATCGAGATTGCGATAGTGGAAGTAATCCTCCAGCTTGGGCATCCAGCGCGCGAGGAAGCGCCTGTCCTGACAGATCGAATTGCCGCACATGGGCGAAGTGCGAATCGGAACATGCTCCTTGAGGAACTCGATCATCTGCACCTCGACCATCGCCTCATCCAGCATGGAGGCTTTGACCTTGTCGATCAGACCCGATTTCGCATGGGTGGACTTGTTCCAGTTATCCATGCCGTCGAGCACGCTATCGGGCTGGTGCACCACCAGCACTGGCGCTTCGGCGATGGTATTCAGATCGCCGTCGGTCACCACCAGCGCGATCTCGATCACGCGATCCGTGTCAGGCAATAGCCCCGTCATCTCCATGTCTATCCAGACAAGGTTGTTTTGGTTTTGTGCCATAATCCACTGCAGTCCCTATTAGAAGTTCGGCGCATTGTCGCACAGCCGCGCTACGCAATCCATCGACCATGACCCCATCCCAATTCACCGCCCTGTTTGTCGCCGCCCTGCTCTTGAACCTGGCGGTAAAACTCTGGCTGGCGTATCGCCAACTCGCGCATGTCGCCGCGCATCGGGGCGAAGTTCCCGCCGCCTTCCGCGAGAAGATCGACCTCGCCGCCCATCAGAAGGCGGCCGATTACACCAGTGCACTGCTTCGTTTCGGCCTCGCCGGCGTCCTGTTCGATCTGTTGCTGTTGCTGGTTTTCACCTTGGGCGGCGGCATCCAGTGGCTGGGCAACTGGTCATCCGCCACGTTTGGCAGCCCGCTGCTACAGGGTGCCGCCATCATCGTCGCCGTGCTGTTGCTGCAATCGGTGCTGGAAGCGCCTTTCGATCTTTACCGCACCTTCAGGCTTGAAGCTCGCTTCGGTTTCAACAAGATGACGCTCAAGCTCTACCTGATCGACACCCTCAAAGGTTTGCTGCTCGGCGCCATCATCGGCCTGCCGCTGCTGCTGGGCGTGCTGTGGCTGATGTCCGCGATGGGCGAGCTGTGGTGGCTTTACGTGTGGGGCGTGTGGGTGACGTTCAACCTGCTACTGCTGTTCATCTACCCGACCTACATCGCACCGCTGTTCAATGATTTCGAACCGCTGCAGAATGAAGCGCAGAAGTCACGCATCGAAGCGCTGCTCGCCAGATGCGGCTTCGCTGCCAGCGGCCTGTTCGTGATGGATGGCAGCAAACGCAGCACACACGGCAACGCCTATTTCACCGGCTTCGGCAAGACCAAGCGCATCGTGTTCTTCGATACGCTTCTGGAGCGCCTGACGCCAAACGAGATCGACGCCGTGCTGGCGCACGAGTTGGGACACTTCAAACATCGCCATGTACTCAAGCGCATCGCCTTCACCTTCGCCATCAGCCTTGGCTTCCTGTGGCTGCTGGCGCAATTGCTGCACACCACATGGTTCAATGCGGGTTTGGGCGTGACGACGCCATCGACTGCGATCGCCCTGCTTCTGTTCTTCATGGTCTTGCCGGTATTCACCTTTTTGCTTCACCCCATCGCATCCGCCTACTCGCGCAAACATGAATTCGAGGCGGACAGATACGCCGCACAGCAGACTGATGCGCACGAACTGGTGAATGCGCTGGTCAAACTGTATCAGGACAATGCCAAGACGCTGACCCCTGATCCGTTGTACGCCACCTTCTACGAATCGCATCCACCCGCACCGATCCGCATCGCGCACCTTCAACAGATGGGAGTGAACAAATGAAAAAATATTTCTTCCTGCTTCTGATCGCCGCCAGTACTGCCCAGGCCGCACCGTTTGACAAAGGCAATGCCGAGAATGGCAAGAAACTGTTCGCCAAATACGACTGCAACAGTTGCCACAAAGGCAAGGTGGGCGGCGACGGCAGCGCTATTTTCACCCGCCCCGACCGCATCGTGCGCAATGCTGACGATCTCATTCCACGCATCAAGATTTGCTCAGGCGCAGTAGGCGCCAATCTCAAGCCGCAGGAAGAACAGGACCTCGCGGCACACCTGAACCGGACTTACTACCAATTCAAGTAGGAGGCTATCATGACCGACATCTGTGATCTGAACACCAAACACTGCAAACCTTGCGAGGACGGCACGCTGCCGCTGACCGAGAGTCAATCACGCGAACTTCTGCAGCTACTCAACGAGTGGGAATTGAACAATAACTGCATATGCAAGAATTTTGAATTCAAGAACTACTACCAGGTGCTCGCCTTCGTCAACGCCGTGGCCTGGATGACGCATCGCGAGGACCATCATCCCGACATGAACGTTAGCTACAACAAATGCCGTGTGGAATATTCCACCCACGCCATCGGCGGCTTGTCCGAGAACGATTTCATCTGCGCCGCGAAAGTGGATGCGCTATTCAAGCAGTAATATGAAATTCGCTAAGCGCTCGTTCGCCCCCTCTCCCTCTGGGGTAACCAACGACTTGGCTGACGTTGTTTGGCAGCCTAGTCGAATGGCTAGTTTGTTCATCAGAGGGTTGGGGAGGGGGAACGAACAACAAATGACTCGAACGGATATTGCGTGAATAAACTGCGCGGACTCATCATCGCCGCCTACGGGCGTCACTATCTGGCCGAGTTGCCCGACGGCGAGATCCTGGAATGCGTCCCGCGCGGAAAGAAAAGTGAAGTCGCTTGCGGCGACACTATAGAACTGGAACGTACCAGCAGCGATCAGGGCGTCATCGACAGCATCGCACCGCGCTCCACCCTGCTCTACCGATCCGACGCCTGGAAGCAAAAGATCATCGCCGCCAACGTCACCCAGATCATCGTCGTCGTCGCCACCGAGCCCTCGTTCAACGACGAACTGCTGGCGCGCTGCCTGCTCGCCGCACACGACCAGAATCTGGACATCCTCATCGTGCTGAACAAATGCGACCTGCCACAAGTCGAATCCGCACGCGCACAACTCGCCCCTTATGTGAAGATCGGCTACCGCGTGCTGGAACTCTCCGCCAAGCTGGATGTGGCACCGCTACTGCCTTACCTGCAAGGCCACACCAGCGTCCTCGTCGGCCAGTCCGGCATGGGCAAATCCACGCTCATCAATGCCCTGATCCCGGAAGCGCAAGCCGCCACGCGCGAGATCTCCACCGTACTCGATTCCGGCAAACACACCACCACCCACGCCCGCTTGTATCACCTCAATGAGAACAGCCGCCTTATCGACTGCCCTGGCGTGCAACTGTTCGGCCTGCATCATCTGGATTTTGCCGCGATGGAAAGAAGCTTCCCCGAATTCCTGCCCTACCTCGGCCAGTGCCGCTTCGCCAATTGCAGCCACTCGCACGAACCGGACTGCGCGATACGCAAGGCAACGGAAGCAGGAAACATCGACCCGCGGCGCTTGAAGTTGTTTCAGCAGATCACGGCACACTAGACCCAGACATATTCGGGTCGCGCACCATGCAAACGGGTTGAACCGGCTCCGACCGCATAGGCATCCAATCAAAACACACTCTTCCCAAGTAAGTGCTTTGCTATAGAATTACCAAAAAAGGCATGCCCTCTTCCGGATCGATATCAATTCATCGGCTAGGCGGAGGGACAGCAGAAGGTTGCGACCGATTTATATCTTTCACTTTCAATATTAATTGATCGATCGATGGATACCGGTGTAGTGCACTTTTGAACTATACTATTTTCGCAGTCAGACAATTACTAAGGAGGAGAAAACCGTGAAGAACCTAAGCGTGTTGTGCAGTGCCTTGTTGTTGAGTCTTTCGTTTGCAGTATCCGCAGACCCCATCGTCATCAAATTCAGCCACGTCGTGGCCAATGCCACCCCCAAGGGCAAGGCGGCGGATTTCTTTGCCAAGCGCGCCGCTGAGCTGACCAAAGACAAGGTCAAGGTGGAGGTCTATCCAAACAGCGCCCTTTACAAGGACAAGGAAGAGATGGAAGCGCTGCAGATCGGCGCTGTACAGATGCTGGCACCATCTCTTGCGAAATTCGGCCCGTTGGGCGTCAAGGAATTCGAGGTCTTCGATTTTCCTTTCATCTTTGACGGCTACGCCGATCTGCATAAAATCACCCAAGGCCCGATCGGTGCCAGCCTGCTGGCCAAGCTGGAACCCAAAGGCATCAAGGGACTGGCTTTCTGGGATAACGGCTTCAAGTCCTTCTCGGCCAACACCCCCATCAAGACTCCAGCCGATCTGAAGGGCAAGAAGATGCGCATCCAGTCCTCCAAGGTGCTGGAAGAAGAAATGCGCTCCATAGGTGCGATGCCGCAAGTGATGGCCTTCTCCGAGGTGTATCAGGCCTTGTCCACAGGCGTGGTCGATGGCACAGAGAACCCGATCTCCAACCTCTACACGCAAAAGATGCACGAAGTACAGAAATACCTGACCCTGACCAATCACGGTTATCTGGGCTATGCGGTGATCGTCAACAAAAAGTTCTGGGATGGTTTGCCGTCTGATGTGCGCGGCCAACTCGAACAGGCGATGAAAGAAGCCACCGTTTACGCCAACAAGATCGCACAGGAAGAGAACGACACCTCGCTGGAAGAAGTGAAGAAGAGCGGCAAGACTGTAGTCTATACGCCGACCAAAGAAGAAAGACTGGCATTCAAGAAGGCCATGGCGCCAGTGCATACCAAGATGGCGGATCGCGTGGGAGCCGACTTGCTGCAATCCATCTACAAAGAGACCGGCACCGATCCGGGCAAGCTGTAATCCATCAGCAGGCTGAATGCCGCCGGAGCGCAAGTGCTTTGGCGGCGTAAAGCCGGTTTCGCCAGCAAGTTTGCGGTAATAAAGGGGAGTACCGTTCGTGAAATTTCTTGATCATCTTGAGGAATGGCTGATTACCTTTCTCATGGCAGGAGCGACTCTGATCATTTTCGTGTCTGTCGTCCACCGCTACGCTGCCGGTGTGCATATTCCCGTTGTGCAAGACTGGCTGCTGACCCTCAATTTCACCTGGGCGCAGGAACTCACCATCATCATGTTCGTGTGGATGGCGAAGTTCGGTGCGGCCTACGGCGTGCGCACCGGTATCCACGTCGGGGTGGATGTGCTGATCAACAGGCTCGACGACAAGATGCGCTCGAAGTTCATTATTTTCGGGCTGCTCGCCGGAGCGCTATTTACCGGTATCGTGGCCACTCTGGGAGGATACTTCGTGTGGGAGAACGGTGCCCATCACGCCTTCCTTGGCTTGTTTGGCATGCCATATGGCGATGTGCCGGAAGGTCCGACCACGCCGGATCTGGAATGGCAGACCTGGATGGTGTATCTGGCCATTCCGCTCGGCAGCGGCCTGATGTGCTTCCGCTTTCTGCAAGTGCTGGTCAGCTTCATCAAGACCGGAGAATTGCCGCATCACGATCACGGCCATGTTGACGGGCTCGAAGAAGACAACAAGCCGTCAGTTGATGTCAATGTGTATGCGATGGGCGACAACCTGCATCCGAGCGAGCTTGAGCATACGGACAAGAACAAAGACGGGGGGCCAAAATGAACGCCTCCATCATCTTTTTCCTGCTGCTGGGACTCATGTTGACCGGGATGCCGATCTCGATCTCGCTCGGACTCACCGTCCTCAGCTTCCTGTTCATGTTCACCCAGGTGCCGATAGAATCGGTAGCCCTGAAACTGTTCACCGGCATCGAGAAATTCGAGATCATGGCGATCCCGTTCTTCATTCTGGCCGGTAACTTCCTCACCCACGGTGGGGTGGCGAAACGCATGATCAAATTCGCCTCGGCCATGGTGGGCCACTTGTATGGCGGCCTCGGTTTGTCCGGCGTGCTGGCCTGTGCCCTGTTTGCAGCCATTTCCGGTTCTTCTCCGGCCACGGTGGTGGCGATCGGCTCCATCCTGCTGCCGGCCATGGTCAAGGCCGGTTTCCCCAACAAGTTCGGTGCCGGCATCATTACCACCTCGGGTGCGCTCGGTATCCTGATCCCGCCCTCCATCGTGATGGTGATGTACTCGGTAGCGACCAACACCTCGGTCGGAGCCCTGTTCATGGCCGGTGTTGTGCCCGGTATCGCCCTGGCGCTGGTCTTGGGCGGCGTGACATATTACCGGGCGCGCAAATTCGATTATCCGCGCTTGCCCAAGGCCAGCTGGGCCGAACGGTTCAAGACTTTCCGCGAGTCGGTGTGGGGCTTGCTGCTGATCATTATCGTCATGGGCGGCATCTACACTGGCATGTTCACGCCGACAGAAGCCGCGGCAATGGCTGCGGTTTACTCTTTCTTTGTGGCCGTGTTTGTGTACAAGGACCTGAGCTTCAAGGACGTACCGCGCGTGCTGCTCAATTCGGCCAACATGTCGGCGATGCTGCTTTACATCATCACCAACGCCATGTTGTTCTCGTTCATCATGACCAACGAGAACATCCCGCAGTCGCTGGCCAACTGGATGCTGGGTAACGGCCTTGGCGTGATCACTTTCCTGCTGGCCTGCAACGTCATCCTGCTGCTCGCGGGCAACTTCATGGAACCCTCGTCCATCGTGCTGATCTTCGCCCCCATCCTGTTCCCGGTGGCGATGAAGCTGGGCGTCGACCCGGTGCATTTCGGCATCATCATGGTGGTGAATATGGAAGTCGGGATGTGCCATCCACCAGTGGGGCTCAACCTGTATGTCGCTTCGGGGATCACCAAGATGGGGATCACCGAACTGACTGTCGCGGTGTGGCCGTGGCTGCTTTCCATGCTGGGTTTCCTGCTGGTGGTGACCTATTGGCCCGCTTTGTCGCTGTGGTTCCCGCACTTGATAAAAGCAATGTAGCCGCCCTCCCTCGACCAGAGGGAGGAACTTCGTTACGCATCTGCTGCCAACCTTGTGGGAAAGAACGCCAGGCTGAGGCTTTAGCCCCAAGCAATTCGACCTGAAATACACCATAACCCTTTGAGAGAGATTCAATCATGGACAAGCAACTGCGCGAAGCCGCCCTGCAATACCACCGCCAGAGCCCTGCGGGAAAGATCTCGGTCAACGCCACCAAGCCGATGATCACCCAGCGCGACCTCGCGCTGGCCTACTCGCCCGGCGTGGCATCGGCGTGCGAACTCATCGTGAAAAACCCCTCCGAAGTACGCAACATGACCGCCCGCGCCAACCTGGTCGCCGTCATCACCAACGGCACGGCGGTATTGGGGCTGGGCAACATCGGGCCGCTGGCGGCCAAGCCCGTGATGGAAGGCAAGGGTGTGTTATTCAAAAAATTCGCCGGCATCGATGTGTTCGATCTGGAGATCAGCGAGAACGACCCGGACAAACTGGTGGACATCATCGCCTCGCTGGAGCCCACCTTCGGCGGCATCAACCTGGAAGACATCAAAGCGCCGGAATGCTTCTACATCGAGCGCAAGCTGCGCGAGCGCATGCACATCCCGGTATTCCATGACGACCAGCACGGCACTTCCATCATCGTCGGCGCGGCACTGCTCAATGGATTGAAGGTCGTCGGCAAGAAGATCAAAGACATCAAACTGGTGGCGAGCGGCGCGGGCGCAGCAGCACTGGCCTGCCTGGACATGCTGGTCAGCCTCGGCGTGCGCATGGAGAACATCATCGTCACCGACATCAAGGGCGTGGTTTACAAGGGCCGCACCGAAGAGATGGACGACAACAAGGCACGCTATGCCGTGGAAACTTCCGCGCGCACGCTGGGCGAAGTCATCGCCGGGGCGGACGCGTTCCTGGGGCTGTCCGCGGGCGGCGTGTTGAAACCGGAGATGGTCAAACTGATGGCGGACAGGCCACTGATCTTCGCGCTGGCCAACCCGACTCCGGAGATCATGCCGGAAGAAGTGAAAGCCGTGCGTCCCGACGCCATCATGGCGACCGGACGTTCCGACTATCCGAACCAGGTGAACAACGCCCTTTGCTTCCCCTACATTTTCCGCGGCGCGCTGGATGTCGGCGCCTCCACCATCAACGAAGCCATGAAAAAAGCGGCGGTGCATGCCATCGCCGAACTGGCCGAAGCCGAACAGTCGGATGAAGTGGCCTCGGTGTATGGCGAAGAGAACCTCTCTTTTGGCCCCGAACACCTGATCCCCAAACCCTTCGACCCGCGCCTGATCACACGCATCGCCCCTGCCGTGGCGCAGGCGGCGATGGACAGCGGCGTGGCCGAACGCCCCATCACCGACATGGATGCCTACCGCGAGAAACTGTCGCAGTTCATCTACCACTCCAACATGCTGATGAAGCCGGTGTTCAACATCGCCAAGAAAAATCCGAAACGGCTGGTGTACGCCGAGGGCGAAGACGAGCGAGTGCTGCATGCAGCGCAAACCGTGGTGGACGAAGGTATCGCCTTCCCGATCCTGGTCGGCCGGCCGGCGGTGATCGAGAAGCGCATCGCCAAGCTGGGCCTGCGCATCCGCGCCGGAGAACATTTCGAACTGGTGAACCCGGAACAGGACGATCGCTATCGCGCCTATTGCGACGAATACCATCGCCTGATGGCACGCCACGGCGTAACACCGGATGCAGCCAAACGCGAGATGCGCCGCCGCAACACTCTGATCGCATCCATGCTGGTGCGCATGGATGCTGCCGATGCCATGTTGTGCGGCACCGTATCGCAGCCGCTAAGCCACCTGCGCTACATCGACGAAGTCATCGGCCAGCACCCCGGCGCGAACGTGTATGCGGCGATGAACATCCTGCTGCTGCCCGGACACACCGTGTTCATCTGCGATACGCATGTGAATCTCGACCCCACCGCCGAACAGATCGCCGAGATGACACTGCTGGCGGCGGAAGAAGTGAAACGTTTCGGCCTGACGCCGAAAGTCGCGCTGCTGTCGCATTCAAACTTCGGCAGCCACAGGGATGCGTCTGCGCTTAAGATGGCCAATGCGCGCGAACTGCTGGAAGATATTGCGCCGCAACTCGAGGTGGAGGGCGAAATGCACGGCGATGCGGCACTGTCGGAAACCCTGCGGGTTAGGGCGTTCCCGGCTTCGCGTTTGAAGGGAAAAGCGAACCTGCTCATCATGCCGAATCTGGACGCGGCCAACATCGCCTACAACCTGCTCAGGATCACCGGCGGCGAAGGCATCACCATCGGCTCCATCCTGCTGGGAGCGAACAAATCGGTGCACATCCTCACCACCACCGCAACCGTGAGACGCATCGTAAACATGAGTGCGCTGGCGGTGGCGGGGGTGAAAAAACATTAGGGGGTGGTTACATCGTCATATGCGAGCGCAGATAAAGGCTGCTTCAGCAGGTCACTACTCACTAATAGCCCGTTGGTGAGAAATGCATAAAATCTTTTTGCTGACCTGCGATTTCCCCGCCCCAAAGAAAACCGTTGCGCTTGAATTCAAGAACGATCATGGAATCTTTTGTCAAACTGAGCTCCCGGCCCGGCTCCCATGGGCCTCCCTTGATCAGGCGGCAGGATGAACCAAAATTGACGCAGTTGTCATACAGGCCGTTTTGGTCGGCATTCACATCCAGTGCAAGGCCAAACGAGTGATTGCTGAATCCGCTGCGATTCCCTGAAGCATCTATGTCCCCTCGCGTCATGCCGACGCGATAACCTACCACCTCCAGCAACGGCGCATGCTCTCTCAGCAACGTTTCAATGATTTGCCGTACACGCGGCGCAATGAGCTTGCAGACCTTGAACGGACGCAGCCCGGCAAAACTCAAGACAACCTGATCCTCATCGCATACTGTGCAGCCACTCTGCGCATCCCGCTCCTCGTCAGTCAATTCGCTATAGGCTTTGACGACCTTGCGATGCCCCACCGCTTTCCTGTCACGCGCACTCCATTGGTAGGTGGCATAGGTGCATTGTTGCTCGCCTGCAGCTGCGACGCTGTACGCCAGAGAGCACAATAAAAGCCAAGTTCTCATCTTGAACTGTCTTCGAAAGGCCTCCCTGGCAGCTTGCTCCCGCAATCTGCCAGAGGAACCAAGGTCAAGTAACCGTGCTATCCGCGCTTGTACACAATCTTTTTGTTACCGGCTTCGCAACTGCCGACCACCTTCGCGTTTTTCGCCTTGTCGGCCGTCAAGACTTCCAAAGTGTAGTCTTTCACCCCCTTCTCCTTGAGCTTCACAGCTATCTCGCTCTTCAGTGTTTCACAATCCTTCTGTGCCATCGCCGAAGTCGCAACCAATGCCAGCCCCAACGCCAATGCTATCTTTTTCATTGCAGTCCCCTTTGGTAAACAAGAAATGTCACTGTCGGATTCGATGAATGCCAGTCTCGCGAACCCGACCGGATTATAAACACACTCGCGCCGACCAACCCCTGGTTCGGCAGAATTGCCAAATATCCGGAAGAGAAATTGACAACAGGAGAACCGGCACAGCACAATCCACCTACTTGCAACTTGGCTATTCCTCGGCACCGCAATCACAACAATCATGCGGGGAGGATAGCAAAGGCCCAGACATCAGGAGGCTGGAGCAAAAGTATCAACTGGATGAGATCGCCACAGCATGGTTCTCGTCCTAGTGATATACATCGGCCAATACTTCTGGGAGTGCAACATGGTTTTTGCGTTCAACCGTTTCCGGTTCGCTGTTTTCTTTGTCTTCGCCATTCTTTCCCCTCTGCTCCAAGCCGCCGAAGTCGAGTTCTTCTCGCCAACAGGCGAAGTGAAAAAGGTTCGTCAGGTCGCGGTTCGATTCTCGGAGCAGATGGTGGCTTTCGGTGATCCGCGCGAGGTTAATCCTTTTGACGTCACCTGCCCGGCCGCGGGCAAAGGGCGTTGGGCGGATCAGCGCAACTGGATATACGATTTCGAGCAGGACCTTCCGGCAGGTGTCGCCTGTTCGTTCGCGGTCAAGAAAGGGCTGGCCTCACTCAAGGGCAGCGCGATCAAAGCTGCGAGTAATTCTTTCAATACGGGCGGCCCGGCCGTGATGCAAAGCGAGCCTTATTCAAACTCGTATTCCGAAGTAGACGAAAACCAGATATTCGTACTCGGCCTAGATGCGCCTGCCACGGCCGATTCCATACAAGCGCATGTGCATTGCGAAGCCGACGGCATTTCGGAGCAGATACCGGTCAAGTTGATCATCGGCAAACTGCGCAATTCGATTCTGGACTGGCGCGAGGCTTTCCTGACGCGCTATTACCAGGTCATCTTCAAGCGCGGTGCCCACGAGGGGCAAAGTTTAATTTTCGGCATTGAAGAACGCGGATCGGACCGCGAGAAATTCCTCAAGCTGCGCGATGGTGCCAATTCGCCCATCGTCGTGCTGCAATGCTCGCGCACTTTCCCGAATCAGGCCCACATCAAGCTGGTCTGGGGCAAAGGCGTCACCTCGGTTTCCGGCATACCCAGCAGTCAGGACCAGATACTGGAATTCCGCGCACGCCCTGCCTTCGAAGCCAAGTTCAGTTGCGAGCGTGTCAATGAAGACGCTGGCTGCATACCCGTACTTCCCATGCGGCTCAATTTCTCTTCTCCCATCACCGTCGAGAATGCACAACGCATCATGCTGATTGCGCCCGGCGTGAAACCTGTCAAGCCGGAGATCCCCGAGAAAGTTGTAAAAGCCGGTTTCGTTCAATCGATCTCTTTTCCTGCGCCGCTGCCGGAAAAGACCAAGTTCAAGATCATCTTGCCGGAAGTCTTTACCGACGATGCGGGCAGATCGTTGAGCAACGCCTCCAATTACCCACTGGAAGTCCGCACCGACGAGAACCCACCGCTTGCCAAGTTCGCCGCCAAATTCGGCATTCTCGAATTGAACGCAGCGCCCGGCACGCCCCCACTGCTGCCAGTGACCTTGCGCAATGTGGAATCCTCGCTGTCGTCAAACCTGTCCAACCCACCCATCGCAGGCAAGACCATGCACGACAATTCGGAACTGAGCGTGCTGGAATGGTTGAAGCGCTTGCAGAATATCGACGAGTACAACTATCAAGACAAGAGCACAGGACCGGGCAAGGTTTCGATCTTCGAACAGGGAGAAGTCACCAAACCCTTTACCATCCAGAAGCCACTGAGCGAAAAAGAATTTGAGGTCATCGGTATCCCGCTGCAGGAACCGGGATTCTATGTAGTGGAATTGGCCAGCCCGCGCCTGGGTGCTGCCTTGTTCGGCGAAACGTCCCTTACCGATCAAGCCACCTCGCTCGTCAAGAACATGATGAACTCGGCCAAGCTGAGCAACACCCGGCCGTACTACGCGCATGCTGCCGCGCTTGTCACCAATCTATCCGTCCACTTCAAGCAGGGACGCGAATCCTCGTTAGTATGGGTCACCAATCTCGATATGGGGAAGCCGGTAGCCGCTGCCGATGTCGCCGTGCGCGACTGTAGCGGCAAGATATATGCACAGGGAAAAACTGATGCGCAGGGGCTGTTGCAGATCAGGCAGGAGTTGCCGGACTTGAGCACGCTGCCCGGCTGCATGAGCAACTACGACCACCAATATTTTGTGACGGCACGTCTGGGCAAGGATTTCTCGTTTGTGCTGACAAACTGGAACGAAGGCATCGCACTGTGGCGTTTCAATGCCTTCCAGAATAGATGGGAGGGAAACGAAGTCGCGCATGCGATCCTGGATCGCACGCTGCTGCGCGCCGGGGAAACCGTGCATATGAAGCTGATCGTTCGTCGCAAGACAGGACCGGGCTTTGATAAACCACGGAGCACCCTTCCGTCCAATATCATGATCATGCACCAAGGTGGCGAAGACAAATTCGAGCTCCCTGTCACTTGGGATGACCATGGAATCGCCACCCTGGATTGGGTCATTCCGCAAGATGCCAAACAGGGGACTTACCTCGTCCATATGCCGGGATATGGCCGCACAGCAACCGAAGACGGTGAGGATTCTGAATTTGTGAGTACCGCTGATATAGGCAGCTTCCGTGTCGCAACCTTCCGAGTGCCCTCCATGAAGGCGATCCTGCAATCCGCCGACAAGGCGTTGGTCAATGCCGAACAGGCAGCACTGAACATCCAGGTTAATTATCTGGCGGGCGGCGGCGCATCTTACCTGCCGGTCAAACTGCGCGGGCAAATCGCGCCCAAGGCCGTCAGCTTCGCCGACTACGAAGATTTCGTCTTCGCCAACGGCGGCGTCAAACTCGGCATACAAAAGAACACCCGCCAACCCTGGAATTATGGCGAATACGAAATGACCGATCCAGATGAGGAAAGCAGTGCACCGTCGCCCGGCAACGCCACCAGCAGCATTGCGCTGACCATGCAGGAGTTGCGCCTGGATGCGGCAGGCGCTGGGCATGCCATCTTCAGCAAGCTGCACAAATCGGCAACGCCACAAGACATACAGGCCGAACTGGAATACCAGGATCCCAACGGAGAAACGTTGACCGCCTCCACGCACATTCCGCTGTGGTCGTCGCAACTGATCGTCGGCATCAAACCGGATGGCTGGATGGCAACTGCCGAACACATCAAATTCCATGCGGTGGTGCTGGACCTCAACGGTAAACCCAAGGCAGGCGAAATGGTCGTCGTTAAAGCCATGCAGCGCGAGTACTTCTCGCACCGCAGGCGTCTGATCGGTGGATTTTATGCCTTCGACAATCACAGCGAAATCAAAGCCGCCGGTGATATCTGCCAAGGCATCACCGATGACAAGGGCTTGCTGATCTGCGACGTGAAAGCACCCGCGAAAGGCAACATCATTCTGCAAGCCGAAGTGAAAGACTCCGCAGGCAATGCCAGTGTGGCCAATCACGAGATCTACGTAGCCGGCAACGAGGATTGGTGGTTCGATGCCGCGGACAACGACCGTGTTGACCTGCTGCCGGAAAAGAAGAGTTACGAGCCGGGCGACAAGGCGCGCTTCCAGTTGCGCATGCCGTTTAAGGAAGCGGACGTACTGGTCACTGTCGAGCGCGAAGGCATCCTCGACAGTTTCGTGTCGCACGTGACGCGAGCCAACACGACCATCGAGGTGCCAATCAAGGGAAGTTATTCGCCCAACATTTTTGTCTCCGCGCTGGTAATACGTGGCAGAACAAATGAAGTGCAACCGACTGCGCTGATCGACCTCGGCAAGCCCGCCTTCAAGATGGGCCTCGCCGAGATCAAGGTCGGCTGGTCGGCACATGAACTCAAGGTCAAGGTCGCCACGGACAAACAGGCTTACCGCGTGCGCGAGAAAGCCAAAGTGTCGATCGACATCAAACGCGTGGACGGCTCCTATCCGCCGCGCGATTCCGAGGTCACACTGGTCGCCGTCGATGAAGGGTTGCTTGAACTCAGGCCGAACGATTCGTGGAAATTGCTGGAAGCCATGATGACGCGGCGCGGCATCGAAGTTTCGACCTCCACCGCGCAGATGCAGGTGATCGGCAAACGCCATTTTGGTCGGAAGTCGCTCGTGGCGGGCGGGGATGGAAGCGCAAAATCTGCTCGCGAATTATTCGACACGCTGCTGTTCTGGCAGGCGCGCGTCAAACTGGACGACCACGGCCATGCCGAGGTATCAGTTCCGTTGAATGACTCGCTCACGTCGTTCCGCATCGTCGCGGTTGCCAACGGTGCCATGGACGTGTTCGGCACGGGTTCCGCAACCGTGCAGTCGACGCAAGACCTCATGCTGTTCTCAGGCCTCCCGCCCGTGGTGCGCGAACAGGACAAGTACCATGCGGGTTTCACGGTGCGCAACGCAAGCGACCGCTCCATCGATGCAGTGGTAAGTGCAAGGCAGCTGAGCGGCATGGCCGACAACACCCTCGCCCCTATCGAGATCAGCCTGCCTGCCGGAGAATCGCGCAGCGTCGGCTGGGATGTGTCCGTACCCCTCGATAACGACGCGATGAAATGGGACATAAGCATCCGCGAAAAAGGCTCAAGCGAAGACGGTGATCGTCTCAAAGTCACGCAGAAGGTCATCGCCGCCGTTCCGGTGCGCACGCTGCAAGCCACTATTATGCAGCTCGATGCCCCGCAATCCATCATGGTGAAACTGCCGGACGGCGCCATACCCGGCCGAGGCGGGATCAAAGTCACCTACCGCAAACACCTGGGTGACGGCATGGGCGGCGTGCAGGAATACATGTTGCGCTACCCCTATACCTGCCTGGAGCAACAGACCTCGCAAGCCATCGCGCTGCAGGACGAAGATCGCTGGAAAGGTTTGATGAAGAAACTACCGACCTATCTGGATGGCAACGGCTTGGCCAAGTATTGGCCTGGCATGCTGGAAGGCGACGACACGCTGACATCCTATTTGCTTTCCGTAGCCAATGAAGCAGGATACGAAATCCCGGAATATTTGCAGAGCAGGATGCGCAAAGGCCTGATTGACTTCGTAGAAGGCCGCACCATCCGCTACTCCGCGCTGCGCACCAGCGATTTATCGATACGCAAACTGGCAGCCATCGAGGCGTTGGCACGCACCGGCGATGTTCAGCGCAACTGGCTGGACAGCATCACCATCGAGCCCAACCTGTGGCCGACTTCAGCTGTGCTCGACTTGCTGTCCATCCTGCAGCACAAGCCGGAGATTTCCACACAGTCAGGTCGCCTGGCCGAGGGAGCGCAGCAAATCATCCGCAGCCGTCTCAACTTCCAGGGCACCACCATGGGCTTCTCCACCGAACGCAACGACACGCTGTGGTGGCTGATGATCGACGGCGACGTAAATGCCAACCGCGCCTTGCTCGCGCTGTTCAACGACCCGAAATGGGAACCGGACGTGTCACGCCTGGTGCGCGGCTCTCTGGGCCGCCAGTTGCGCGGACACTGGAGCACCACCGTGGCGAATGCCTGGGGCGTGCTGGCGATGAAGAAATTCTCCGCCAAGTTCGAAGCCATTCCGGTGACGGGCAGCACCAGCGCCGTGCTGGGCAAGGACCGCTTCGTGGCCGAATGGACGGGCGACACCAATAGCGCTCAACAACTGCTGGGCTGGCCATCAGGCAAGGCGCCCGTGGAGTTGTCGCACAACGGCAACGGCAAACCCTGGACCATCCTGCAAAGCCTCGCCGCATTGCCGCTCAAGGAACCGCTATCCACCGGCTATCGCGTCACCCGCCAGATCACCCCTGTGAGCCAAAAGACCAAGGGCGAATGGCACAAGGGCGACGTGGCGCGCATACACCTGGAAATCGACGCGCAATCCGACATGACCTGGGTCGTGGTGAACGATCCCATCCCGTCGGGTGCATCGATACTGGGCACCGGCCTGGGCGGCGATTCCAAACTGCTCGCACAGGGCGAAAAAAAGCAAGGTTGGGTGTGGCCCGCGTTTGAAGAAAGAACGTTCGATGCCTTCCACGCCTATTATCGCTTCGTGCCCAAGGGCAAGTTCACGGTGGAATATAGCGTGCGATTGAACAACGACGGCACCTTCCAGTTGCCCACGACGAGAGTGGAAGCGATGTATGCGCCGGAGATGTTTGGCGAGTTGCCGAATGAGAAGGTGGAAGTGATGCCGTAACGCGACCGAGAACTGCGGGACTCTCCTTCCCCCTCGCAGGGAGAAGGCTTGGGATGGGGGTCAAAATTCTGATTGTGTTCCTGCGTGGTTTCTACCCCCACCCTAACCCTCCCCCTGCAAAGGGGAGGGAACTTCCCGACCTACAGCGTAGCTTTGATTTGCTGGCGATTAATTTTTGAACAATTGAATACTCCAACCACCCTCCGCAAACAAATCCGCCTCTTCCTGCTCCTCGCCGGAATAGCCACCCTGCTATTAGCCGCCAGCACCCTGCTGACACCCGACCACCCCATCCCCACCTTCGCCGAAGCCAAAGCCAAATACCAACCCTCCGAAGCCTGGCTGCTCGACCGTAACGGCGAAGTCATCGCCGTCAAACGCATCGACGCCAAGGTGCGCCGCCTGGAATGGACAGACCTGCACGACATCTCCCCCGCCACGCAGAACCTGTTGCTGCTGTCGGAAGACAAACGCTTCTACCAGCACAGCGGCGTGGACTGGCTAGCTCTAACAGCATCAAGCGGAGCCAACCTGTGGCACCTCCTCGACGGCAAACGTCCGCGCGGCGCCTCAACGCTGACCATGCAACTGGCGGGCTTTCTCGATCCCACACTGGCCCCCGCCTATGCCAAACGCACGCTGACGCAAAAGTTGAAGCAGATCGCCGCCGCGCGCGAGATTGAAAAAACCTGGAGCAAACCGGAAATACTCGAAGCCTATTTCAACCTTGCTGCGTTCCGCGGCGAGATCGTCGGCATCAATGCCGCTTCGTCCGCACTATTCGGCAACCAGCCTTCCGCGCTGAATCGTTCGCAGTCCCTGCTGCTCGTGGCCCTGCTGAAAGGGCCGATGGCAAAACCAGATCAGGTCGCCAGCCGCGCGTACGCGCTGCTCAAACACACAACAGCCGCCGACTCCCTTCCCCTCCAAGGGGGAGGGAGTTGTGATGCCAACGAACAATCCGGAATAAATTCCCCATGCGCAGAACTGCAGGCGCTGGCATTACAAGCACTCGACCCAAACAACCAGCACATCCCGCAAGACAGCATCGCCCCTCACCTCGCGCAAAAACTGCTGGAGCAACCCGGCGCGCGCGTCGCCACCACGCTGGATGCAAACCTGCAGCGCGTCGCCATCCAGTCCATGCGCGAACATCTGCTGTCGCTCGACGGACAGAATGTGAAAGACGCTGCCTCCATCGTGATCGACAACAAGACCGGCGATGTGCTGGCCTACGTCGGCAGCAGCGCAGAGCTTTCCGATGCGGCCAATGTCGACGGCGTGTCTGCCTTGCGCCAGGCCGGTTCGACGTTGAAGCCGTTTCTGTACGGCAAGGCAATTGATGAGCGCCTGTTAACGGCCGCTTCCGTGCTGGACGACTCGCCTATCCAGTTGATCACGCCCATGGGGCTGTACATCCCGCAAAACTACGACCGCGATTTCAAGGGCACCATCAGCGTGCGCACTGCGTTGGCTTCATCGCTGAACGTTCCCGCCGTGCGCACGCTGGGCTTGGTCGGCGTGGACCGTTTCACCCGCACCTTGCGCACTTATGGTTTGACGAGCCTGACCGAGGACGGCGACCACTACGGATTCAGTCTTGCGCTTGGCGGTGTGGATGTGCGCTTGCTTGAATTGACCAACGCCTACCGCGCGCTGGCCAACCAGGGCGAATGGCGGCCGCTCAGGTTCACCACTGCTGAACGCGCGAAGGGCAGCAAACAAGTGCTTTCCAGACAGGCCGCTTTCATCGTCGCCGACATCCTCGCCGACAAAGGAGCGCGCGCATTGACGTTCGGCCTGGAGAACCCGCTCGCCACGCGCGTGTGGACTGCCGCCAAGACCGGCACCAGCAAGGACATGCGCGACAACTGGTGCATCGGATTTTCCAGCCGCTACAGCGTCGGCGTATGGGTGGGCAACTTCAACGGCGAACCGATGCGCGACGTTTCGGGCGTGAGCGGCGCCGCGCCGATCTGGCGCGACCTGATGGATTATCTGCATCGCGGCAACGCCAGCACTTCACCCAAACCGCCCCGTGGCATCGTCGCGCAGCAAGTGCGCTTCTCCCCCGCCATCGAATCGCCGCGCAACGAATGGTTCGTAAATGGCACTGAGACAGATGAGATCAAACTGGTCGCCAACAACAGCGAGAACCATACGCATGCCCGCATCCTCTATCCGACCAACGGGACGATCATCGCCATGGATCCAGATATCCCCGTCAACCATCAACGCATGCAGTTCAGCTCACGGGGAGCTGACAATATCACTTGGCAAATTGATGGAACATCTGTCGGTAATGGCTTGGATGTCAGTTGGGTCCCCACTGCTGGACGTCACAAGTTAGTATTGATCGATTTCCGGGGAAACGAGCTTGATACAGTGAGCTTTGAAGTACGAGGATCGCTAACGCCCTAGCCCAGCAGATTCGCCACCGTCAGCAGCAACAGCATGATGAGCCAGAACACCAGGGCGCGCCACACCAAGCCGATAGCACTTTGCATGTACTCGGCATCGGCTTCATCATCAAGGCCGATCTCGGGACGGAACTCGGGGCTGCTGTCGAGCACGATGGTTTGCCCCAGTTTGACGCCGAGTGCGCCTGCTCCGCTTGCGAGCAGGATGCCCGCTTCCGGGTCGGGCCAGTCTGCGGCCTGGTTGCGCCAGCAATAGGCGGTGTCTTCGAAGTTGCCGACGATGGCGAAGGTGCACGCGGTGAGGCGCAGCGGCAGCCACTCCATGATGTGATACGCGTTGAGAGCAAATTCGCCGAACTTGCCGAATTCGGTTTCATCCTGCTTGCCCCAGCGGTTGTTCAGGAACAGGGCGAGGCGGTACAGGATGGCACCGATCGGCCCCAGGCCCAGCATCATGCAGACGACGAACCAGAACACGACGCCGAATACGTTGCGGTGCGAACAAAGCAAGGCCTGCTCGATGGTGACGCGTGCGACCTCTTCGTTGCTCAATTCGTGGCATGACTTGCCCAGCCACTTGCCGAGTAGTTCGCGCGCAATATCCAGATGCTTGTCGCGCAGCGCGAGGTGGATGTCGGTGTAGTAATGGCTGAACTGGCGGAAGCCCATGGTGAGGTAGAGCACCAGTATGCTGAACGCAAGTGCAAAGACCGGGTGGACACTCAACAGCAGGTAGTGCACGGAAACCACCAGCACCAGAGGCGCTGCCACGGCCAGCAGCCATGCGATGCGTCCGTGTTTCTGCTGGCCCGCATTGAAATTGCGCTGGAAGAATTCCACATAGCCGGAAAGCCATGTGTAGAGGTATTTGCGCGAGGATAGCGGATGTATCTGTTCCAGCAACAGTGCGGCGATCAGTGAAAGCAGGCTCATGTTCTCAACTTGATGGTCAATAGATCTTTTCGTCTGTCCATAACTCGGGGGTGAAACGTATCACCCGGTTGCGTCCTGTCTCCTTGGCGCGGTATAACGCCACATCGGCGTATTTGACCGTCTGCCAGAAGGTGTCGCTATCGGTCGGGAACACCGCCAGACCGATGGAGATGGTCTTTTGCAACACCGTTCCGGTCAATTGTACCTTGAGCGCTTCCACAGCCGCGCGGATCTTCTCCGAGACCAGTTCTGCACCGTCGCCATCCGTGTCCTGCAGGATGATCATGAATTCTTCGCCGCCGTAGCGGATCACCATGTCCGAGCTGCGCACCGATTGCGTCAGCACCTTGGCCAGCGCTTTGAGCACGGTATCGCCCGCATCGTGGCCATGCGTGTCGTTGACCATCTTGAAGAAATCGAGGTCGAGCATGAGGATGGACATCTGACTCTTGCGGCGTTGCGTGGCGGCCACCAGCGTCTCGGTGTATTCCTCCAGGAAACGGCGGTTGTGCAGGCCGGTCATGGCGTCGCGCATGTTGGATTCGCGCAAGGTGTCCATCAGGCGCTTCGCCTCGAGCACCGGCGCCGCTTCGCGCAGATAGACCCGCACATAGGGGACGACTTCTTTCATGCGCCCGATCTCGTCGATACCGAACATCAGTTGCAGCACGCCGCCGACCATGCCCGACTGCATGATAGGGAAGCACACATGCCGGTATTCGTTGCCATCTTGCGGCGGGTGGAA
>Ga0265314_10000396_pt1 | contig 59238 bp, 56 predicted proteins | sample 4126metaG_FD_203106 | JGI IMG/M metagenome (GOLD analysis project Ga0265314, IMG submission 203106) | Rhizosphere microbial communities from Carex aquatilis grown in University of Washington, Seatle, WA, United States - 4-1-26 metaG | ecosystem: Host-associated > Plants > Roots > Rhizosphere >... | reverse complement strand
CGCAGGACATCGTACTCGATGCCTATCGGCGCGAGATCCTCGCCGACAGCGAGCTCGGCCTTGGCAATTCGATCCATGTCAACGCGTACCGCATCGCGGGCCTCGTGCCCGGTTCGCTGTCATTGATACTGGCCGACATCCTGCCGTGGAGCAGCGTCTTCGTCATTACGGCGCTCTTCATGCTGCCGGGCATCGTAATGACGCTCGCGATCGCCGAACCCAAGCTCGCCGGCGCGCTGCCGCGCACGCTACGCGATGCCGTCGTCGAACCGTTCCGCGAATTCATTTCACGCGCCGGCGTGCGCTCCGCATTGCGCATGCTCGCATTCATGGTGCTCTATAAGCTCGGCGACAGCATGGCGACCGCGCTCGCAACGCCGTTTTATCTCGACATGGGCTTCACCAAAACTGAGATCGGGCTCATCGCCAAGCACGCGGGACTGTGGCCCAGCGTGATCGGCGGATTACTGGGCGGAATCTGGATGCTGAAGCTCGGCATCAACCGCGCACTGTGGCTGTTCGGCGTCGTGCAGGTCGTCTCCATCCTGGGCTTCGCGCTCTTGACCGAATTTCCGGGCGATCGCGTGATGCTCGCTGCCGCCATCAGCTTCGAAGCGCTCGGTGTCGGCCTGGGCACGGTCGCGTTTGTCGCGTACATTGCGCGCGCCACGCATCCGCTTTACACCGCGACTCAGTTCGCGTTGTTTACGAGCCTCGCCGCGGCGCCGCGCGTGGTGATCAATTCCGTCACGGGCGTGCTGGTCGAACAGACCGGCTGGCTGAATTTCTTTCTGATCTGCACGCTGCTCGCGCTGCCGGGCATGCTGCTGCTGCCGAACGTCGCGCCGTGGAATGGCGATCAGACCGCGCGACGGGGCCAACCCGCTGCGGCATGATCGAGGCAAGTTTTATTTCTTCTTGTTGAACAGGCCTTCGATGGCCTGCCCCACCTTCGCGCCGACGCCGGTGCCCACGCCAGGCATCAGCACGGAGCCGATGGCAGCACCGGCCATGGTGCCGCCGGTCGGATAAAGCAGTGGTGAATGAACCGTGCCCGCGACATTGAGCGGGACACCCGTGCTGGTGCCCAACGCCCTGACCTGCGCGTTGACGCGCCCGGACAGTTCCTGCTTTGCGGAGATGTTGACGTTGCCGTCCGCGGCCAGCGCGCCCGAGGAAATTTTGAGTTGAGTGAATTGGTGGGCGCCGCGGTCCCTGACGAGATGTCCCGACAGCTGCTCGAAGTGCGTCTCACCGCCGGTCGCGCCCTGCTTGATCAGGCTGGTCGCCGCCTTGGCAATGTCGACGCCGTGCAAAATTCCGTTTTGCACGTTGAACGGTGTTTCGAGGTGCAGCGCACTCATGAGTTGTCCCGCATCGGCGACCGACGCCGAGAATACCGGTTTCGCGCTGAAACGCCCGCTCATGTTCGTGCCCGGCGAGACCAGCGGCACCAGCGATTTCAGTTCGACCTGGTTGATATCGAAGCTGCCTTTGACCTGCAGTCCTTTCTGCCAGCCGGCGGTCGCCTTGCCGTTGACCGTTCCGCCGTAGAGTTTGGCGGAGATCTGGCTGAAGTCGGCGCCGTTGAGCGTCGCCACACCCTTGATGATCAGTTCGTCGAACTCGATGGGCGGGCCCACCGGCGGCTTCCACCCTTTCGCAGCCGCGTCGACCAGATAATTCGACTTGTCGGGCTTGATCGAGGCCTTGAGTTTGCCGTCCTGAGTTGTAACCAGCGCGTCGACCGGCTCGCCTTTGCTGTCGAGAGTCACATGCGCGTCAAACGGACCGAAACTCGTCTTGTCGAGTTTGACCAGCGCATCGTCGAGATGAATGCTTTCGATCCTGACCAGCGGCGGCGATGCGGCGCCGTCCGGTTTGCTCCACACCGGAATCTTGTCGATGGCCTTTTGCGTCAGCACCAGCGACTTCAGCTCGATGGACTTGATGACTTTTGGCGTGGACATCAGCGAGAGCAACGCGGGCGTGACGGTGACCTTGCCGAGCTTGATGTCTTCGGTCTTGCCAACCGCGATGCCGTCGACCGTGATATGCGGCACCGGCAGCATGCCGAACTTGAGGCTTTTTATCGTTACCGGCTCCTTCAATTTCGCCGACGCCTCGCGTTCGATGCGCGGGATGAGATCGTCGAGCGAAACGAACAAAGGCACGGCCGCCGCAATCGCCAGCAATACTGCCAGCGCAATCGAGATGCGTTTTAGCCATTTCATATCAATGTCCTGGAAGTCTGCACCGGCAATAGCATGGACCCTTCGCTTTCCGCGTGCAACGTGCGGCGAATCCGCCACCCGCAATGTCGCGGGGATTAAGGTTAACTTTTGACCGCGTTTCCGGCATACTTTTAGCCCTGCGGGCGACGACCATGCCCGCGCGCTAATCCTGCGGGGAGACAGCGAGCCATGAAAAAAATTCTGCTTGGAATCGCGGTGGTGATGGCACTCGGCATCGTGGGCGGCGCGTGGTGGCTATACAGTTCGCTCGATTCGCTGGTGGCATCCGCGATCCGCACCTACGGTCCGGACATCACCGGCGTCTCGGTCAAACTGTCGAGCGTGAAAATCAAGCCTGCCGATGGCAGCGCCACGCTTAGCGGCCTGGTAATCGGCAATCCCAAAGAGTTCAAGGCCTCGCACGCGATCGCATTGGGCGAGATCAGCATGGCGCTGGACATCAATTCACTCACCAGGGACGTCATCGTAATCAGGGAAATCCAGATCATCAAGCCGGATGTGTCGTATGAATATACGTCGCACGGCACCAATCTCGATGTGATTCAGCACAATATTGACAACTACCTCGCGAAAACCCTGGGCGGCAAGACCGAGCCCAAAGACAAGGGGCCCGGCAAGAAAATGATCATCGATCATTTGTATGTAAAAGACGGCAAGATAAATTTCAGCGCAGATATGCTGAAGGGCAAGGACGTAACCGTGCCGCTGCCCAACCTGCACCTGACGGATATCGGCAAAAAATCGAACGGCGCGACCGCCGCTGATGTTACCAAGCAGATACTGGGCGCCATTACCCAAAGCGCGACGAGGGCCGTCAGTTCGATCAATGTCGGCGGCATAATGGAAGGCGCGAAGGAGGGCGTGACCGGCAAGCTCAAAGGGCTGTTTAAGTAAACAAGCGGGAGTACTCATGACAAACCAAACGCATAACCATACGACGCGCAGGACGTTGCGACCCAAAGTAATTTGGCAATCGGTTCTGCTGGCGGTATTGCTGGCCGTGCTGCCGGCATTCGCCGCCGACGCGCCCAGGAAAGACGCGGACAAGGACACCTACGACCAGGATTCGATCCTCAAAGACGCGGCCGATTTTTTCGGCTCGACCACTGAAGGTCTGGCGAAGGTCATCGAGAAAGCGTTCAAGGATCATGGCCGGCCCAACGGCTACATCAAGGGCGAGGAGGCGGGCGGCGCGATCACCGTGGGCCTGCGTTACGGCAACGGCACGCTGCAAATGAAATCGGGTCCGACCAGGAAAGTCTACTGGTCGGGACCGTCGATCGGATTCGACCTCGGTGCCAACGCATCGAAGGTTTTCGTGCTTGTCTACCACCTGCCCAACACCGAAAAAATCTTCATGCGGTTCCCGGCGGTGGACGGCAGCCTGTACTACGTAGGCGGGGCCGGCATCAATTACCAGCAGCGCGACAAGATCATCTTGGCACCCATCCGGCTCGGCGTGGGCCTGCGCGCCGGCGCGAGCATCGGTTACATGCATTACACCAAGAAGAAGACGATCAATCCGTTCTGAGCGCCGGCGCCGGCGCCGCGCTCGCGTACCGCGGATTACAGCAACGCGCCGCGCGCGGTGATCGGCCACAACGCCTCCACGCGGCCGTTGCGCATGCATACGTAATAGTCGTAGAGGTTGACCGTCGGATCGCAATGCCCGGGAATGAGCTTCAGCTTGTCGCCCACCGCAAAGCGAGTCGCGCCTGAAATCTGCAGGACGCCGTGCTCGTCCGAGGCTTTCACGTATTCCACGTCGGCGTAATCGGCCACCCTCGGCATTCCGGAATCGATGCTCGAGGCCTTCAGCCCCGCATCGACGACCACGCGGTTGGACGCAGGCGCGCTCATCACCGTCGCCCACACAAAGAGACTGTGCTCGAACTGCGGGATGCCGCTCTCGGTCCACTCGTTCTTCGCGTAGTCGGCATCCATAAATATGTACGAACCTGCCTGCAGCTCGTGATAGACGCTGCTTGCCGCTTCGAACATATAACTGCCGGTGCCGGCGCCGGTCACGTAATTGCACGGGATGCCGGCCTCGTTCAGCAAGCGCGTCGTCAAGCGCACATGTTCGACCGCGCGCATGATGGCTTCGCGCCGCTCGTCGACTTTGCGAATATGTTGCGCGGAGCCCTGATACGCCTGCAGCCCGGCGAATCGCAGATTGCGGCAGGCGGCGATCTGCTTCGCGAGTACCACGGCCGGAGCGCCCGGTTGCGCGCCGCATCTGCCGGCGCCAACATCGATTTCGACCAGCACGTCGAGCGTGACGCCACCCGCGCGCGCCGCTGCATCGAGCGCCGCGACGTTACCCGCGTCATCGGCGCACACCGCAACGTGGGCGCGCTGATTGAGCTCGGCCAGCAGTTTCACCTTGGGCGCGCCGACGACTTCGTTGGCGACCAACACGTCTTTGACACCTCCGGCGACGAGCATCGAAGCTTCGCTGACTTTCTGCACACACACGCCGGCCGCGCCGAGCGCGATCTGGCGCAATGCAATCTCCGGACATTTGTGGCTCTTAGCGTGCGGCCGCAAGCGTATGTTCCTGCCGCGTATTGAATCGGGCAGCCGCTGCATATTGCGCTCGAACGCATCGAGCTCGAGCATCAGGCAGGGCGTATCGACGTCGGCAAGCGGCATGCCGATTTCAGCAGCCAATCGCAAGCCTATAGTTGCCTCGGCGGGGCCGGTCTTCATAGCGAATAGTCGTAGTCGATCGTCAACGGCGCGTGATCCGAATAGCGGTTCTCAATATAAATTTTGACCTTGCGCGCGCACGCCGCGATTTCCGGGGTTGCAATCTGGTAATCGATCCGCCATCCGACATTCTTCGCCCACGCCTGGCCGCGGTTCGACCACCACGTGTATTGTTCCGCGCGCTGATCGATGCGGCGGAACACGTCGGCAAACTTGAGCTCGTCGAAAATGCGCGTAAGCCACTCGCGCTCCTCGGGCAGAAATCCGGAATTCTTGCGGTTGCCGCGCCAGTTCTTGAGGTCGATTTCCTTGTGTGCGATGTTCCAGTCACCGCACACGATAAATTCGCGCCCCTCGCGCGCGAGTTGCGCGAGGTAAGGGTAAAACTCGGCCATGAAGCGAAATTTCGACTGCTGGCGGTGCTCGCCGCTCGACCCCGACGGCAGGTACACCGATATCACCGAAAGCTTGCCGAAATCCGCGCGCACGTAGCGTCCTTCCGCGTCAAACTCGCGCACGCCGATGCCTTCGCTTACGCGGTCGGGCTTTTGCTTCGAATAAAGTCCGACGCCGCTATAGCCTTTTTTCTCGGCGTAGTGAAAAAACCCGTGAAAACCGTTCGGCGCGAGCATTTCTGCAGTCATGTCCGCCGCCTGCGCTTTCAATTCCTGCACGCAGACAATGTCGGCCTTCTGGCGCGCAAGCCAGCGCAGGAATCCTTTGGAGGTGGCGGAACGGATGCCGTTGAGGTTCAGGGTGATTACGCGTAACATAATGTTTTGGCTGTGTTTCGGGTTCTCGCGGAAAATTCATGCCAGACAATTTCAGACACGAATTCATCCGGTTCGTGGTGGCGAAAAAAGTGCTTAATTTTGGCGAATTCAAAACCAAGGCCGGCCGCCTGTCGCCGTACTTTTTCGATGCCGGCCTGTTTTTCGACGGCCAGTCGCTCAAGCAACTCGCGCAATTTTACGCCAAAGCGATACTCGCGTCCGGCGTCGGATTCGACATGCTGTTCGGTCCCGCATACAAAGGTATCCCGCTGGTCGCCGCGGTGGCCATGGCGCTCGCGGACGCAGGGCGCAACGTGCGCTACAGCTTCAACCGCAAGGAAGAAAAAGATCACGGCGAAGGCGGCTTCATCGTCGGCGCACCGCTCGCGGGCCGCGTGCTGATCATCGACGACGTGATCTCGGCCGGCACATCAGTGCGCCAATCCGTCGAGATCATCAAAGCCGCGCAAGCCGTCCCGTGCGGAGTGGCGATCGCGCTTGACCGGATGGAGCGCGGCACGGGCGAATTGTCAGCGGTTCAGGAAGTCGAGCGTTATTACGGCATGCCGGTGATCAGCATAGCCAGGCTGGACGATGTGGTGATTTATCTGCAATCGGACGGCAAAATGTCCGCCAATCTGACGGCGGTTAAAAAGTATCGGGAACAATACGGAGTTACAGCAAATGCATAGCCTACGAGCGGTATCGCTGATTGCACTCGTCTTCGCCATTGGGTCGTTTCAGGCGCAGGCACAAACGGGCAAAATCGTCTGCTGGAAGGACAAGGCGGGCAAAACCGTCGGTTGCGGCGATAAAGTGCCGCCCGAGTATCAGGACAACGCGACCAAGGAACTCAACAAGCGCGGTGTGACGGTCAACGCGTCGGATCCAGCGTTGACCCCCGAGCAGAAAAAGGCGCTGCAGGCCGAGGCCGATCGCAAGGCTGCGGAAAACCAGCTGGCGGCCGAGCAAAAACGCAAGGACAAGGCGCTGCTCGACACCTTTACCACTGCCAAGGAAATCGATTTGAAGCGCAATCGCGACATCCAGTTGATCGAGTCGAACATTGAAGCGCAACAAACCAACCTGAAAAACGCCAACGACCGCCAGGCCGACGCGCGCAGTCGCATGGAGCAATTCAAGAAAGAGAACAAACCGGTGCCCACACCTATCCAGGACGATTTCGATCGCTCCGAGGCGTCCAAAGCCAAAATTCAGGCGCAAATCGCGCAGAAGAAAAAAGACATCGCCGACCTGAACCAGCAGTACGACGACATGAAAAAGCGCTTCATCGAACTGACGGGCCCGGCCGCGCCCAGCGCAGCAGCTCCCAAGAAATAGGTTTTCTCTAGCGCGCGCCGAGCTTTTGCTTGAGCAGCGCGTTGACCTGCGCCGGATTGGCTTTGCCTTTTGACGCCTTCATGATCTGGCCGACCAACGAGTTGAAAGCCTTTTCCTTGCCGCTCTTGTAGTCGGCGACCTGCTGCGCGTTGGCGGCGAGCACTTGGTCGACGATTTTCCCGATCTCTCCGCTGTCGGAAATCTGCTTGAGACCGCGTTTTTCGATGATCGCATCGGGATCACCCTCGCCTGCCCACATGGCAGCCAACACCGTCCCGGTTGCCGCCGAATTGGATATTGTTCCATCCGCAACACGCATCGATAGTGTTCGCAGTAAGTCAGGAGTTACTTTGCATTGCGAAATCAAAACATTTTCCTGATTCAGCTTGGCGTTTAGCGGCCCCACAATCCAGTTTGCAAGCATCGGCACATTTTCGGCCGGTGCGCCCGCGAAGGTTGTCAATGCAAACGTCGATGTCTCACGATTTGCCGTCAACATATTCGCCTGCTTCACTGGGATGCCGTACGCAACAAACTTTTTTTGCTGCTCTTTAGGCAACTCGGGCATCGTGGCTTTGACCTGCGCGATCCACTTTTCAGACACCTCCAGCGGGAGCAGATCGGGATCGGGAAAATAACGATAATCCATCGCGTCTTCCTTCGAACGCATCGACCGCGTCTCGTCCTTGTCCGGATCGTAAAGCCGCGTCTCCTGCAGAACCTTGCCGCCGTCCTCGATCAACTCGGTTTGGCGCCGCACCTCGTATTTGATCGCCTGCTCCATGAAACGGAACGAGTTGAGGTTCTTGATCTCGCAGCGCGTGCCGAGCGGTTCACCGGGGCGCCGCACCGACACGTTGGCGTCGCAGCGGAAACTGCCTTCCTGCATGTTGCCATCGCAAATGCCGATCCATTGCACCAGTGCGTGCAGCGCCTTCGCGTAAGCAACAGCTTCCTCGGCGCTCGTCATGTCGGGCTCGGTGACGATTTCCAGGAGCGGCGTGCCGGCGCGGTTGAGATCGATGCCGCTCATGCCGTGGAAATCCTCGTGAAGTGACTTGCCGGCGTCCTCTTCGAGATGCGCACGCGTCAGCTTCACAGTCTTCTCGACGTCGCCGACCATGATCGTCAGAGCGCCGCCCTGCACGACCGGCAGCTCGTACTGGCTGATCTGGTAGCCCTTGGGCAGGTCGGGATAAAAATAATTCTTGCGCGCGAAAATCGAACGCGGGCTGATGGTGGCACCAACGGCGAGTCCGAAGCGGATCGCGCGCTCGACCGCGCCGCGGTTCAGCACCGGCAGCACGCCGGGCAGCGCGATGTCGACCGCGCTCGCCTGCGAATTTGGGCTCGCGCCGAATGCCGTGGACGCGCCGGAAAATATCTTCGAACACGTCGACAACTGCGCGTGCGTTTCCAGCCCGATGACGACTTCCCACTTCATTCGATCCCCTGCGGCATGCGCATATGCCAGTCGCTCGCCTGCTGGTACTGATGCGCGACGTTCAGCATGCGGGCTTCGTCGAAATAATTGCCGATGATCTGCAAACCGACGGGGCGGCTTTTGTCGCCGAAGCCCGCGGGTATCGACATCCCCGGCAGCCCCGCGAGATTCACCGCGATCGTGTAAATGTCGGACAGGTACATCTGCACAGGATCGCCGGCCTTCTCACCGATATTGAACGCGGTCGTCGGCGCGGTCGGTCCCATGATTACGTCGCATTTCTTGAACGCCTCGACGAAATCCTGCGCAATCAGGCGACGCAGCCGCTGTGCCTTCAGATAATAGGCATCGTAGTAGCCGTGCGAAAGCACGTAGGTCCCGATCAGGATGCGGCGTTTCACCTCGGCGCCGAATCCCTGCGCACGCGACTTCTTGTACATGTCGGCAAGATCGGTGTACTCCGGCGCGCGATAACCGTAGCGCACGCCATCGAACCGCGACAAATTGCTCGATGCTTCCGCTGGCGCCAGCACGTAGTACACCGGCACCGACAGCTTCATATTGGGCAATGACACTTCGACCGTCTCGCAGCCGAGCTTCCTGAATTCGGCGACCGCCTGATCGACCTCTTTTGCGACGTCCGGCGCCATGCCCCGGGCGAAAAACTCCACCGGCAATCCGATGCGCAGGCCGCGCACGGATTTGGCGAGATCGCGCGTGTAGTCTTCGGTTGGGCGTTCGAGGCTCGTCGAATCGCGCGCATCGAAGCCGGCCATCACATTCATCATCAGCGCAAGGTCTTCGCTGGTTTTCGCGAATGGACCCGCCTGATCGAGGCTAGACGCGAAAGCGATCATGCCGTAACGCGATACCACGCCATACGTGGGCTTCAGGCCGCAGACGCCGGAGAGTGCCGCAGGCTGGCGGATCGAACCGCCCGTGTCGGTGCCGGTCGCCACCGGCACCAGGCGAGCCGCAACGGCGGCCGCGGAGCCTCCCGAACTGCCGCCCGGAACCGCGGCGGCGTCCCACGGATTCTTGACCGGCCCGTAGTACGAGGTCTCGTTCGACGAACCCATCGCGAATTCGTCCATATTGGTCTTGCCCGCGATCACCGCACCCGCGCGATTGAAGAGCTCGATCGCATGCGCATCGTAAGGCGCGACAAAATTCGACAGGATTTTCGACGCACATGTCGTAAGCCAGCCTTTCGCGCAGAAAATATCTTTGTGCGCGACCGGAATGCCCGTCAACGGGCCGGCCAAACCTTTTGCCCGCAGCTCGTCGGCGGCGCGCGCAGCGGTAAGGCTGCGCTCGTCATCGACGCTGATAAACGCATTGAGCGCTTTGCCCACCCCATTGATTCTCTTCAAAAAATACTGGGTGACCTCGACACTGGACACGCGTTTCGCGGCAAGCTCGGCGGCCAGTTGTTTAAGCGTCAGGTTCAGCATGAAATCGGCAAGTCTCGGAGGTTGCGCGAGGCGGTTGCGTCCCGCCCGCGCCGGGTCACTCGATGACCTTGGGCACCAGGTAAAGGTCCGCCTCGACTTGCGGCGCAATGGATTGGAACAACGCGTGCTGATCGCTCTCGGTCACCGTGTCGTCGCGCAGCCGCAGCATCACGTCCTGCGCGTGCGACATCGGGTCGACACCCGTGGTGTCGACGGCCTGCATCTCTTCGATCAAGCGGAAAATTCCGGTCATGCGGTCGAGCACCTCGCCCGCCTCGTCCTGCGCGACTTCGATCCGGGCCAGTTGCGCGATGCGCTTTACGTCGTCCAGCGTGAGGGCCATGGGCAGCGTGCTTTTTTGCTTAAAAAATCACTCGTAATCAGGTATTATACAACGCTAATTTAGAGCATTTTTTCCTTTCTTCGGAACCAGTTATGTTCGGTTTTTTGAGCGGCTACTTCAACAACGACCTGGCGATCGATCTCGGTACGGCCAACACCCTCATCTATGTGCGCGGAAAAGGGATCGTGCTCGACGAACCGTCGGTGGTCGCGATCCGGCAGGAAGGCGGTCCCAACGGCAAGAAAGTCATTCAGGAAGTCGGTCTCGCCGCCAAGCAGATGCTGGGCCGCACGCCCGGCAATATCACCGCGATACGTCCGATGAAGGACGGCGTGATCGCCGACTTCACCGTAACCGAACAAATGTTGAAGCACTTCATCAAGAAGGTGCACGATTCGCGGTTGTTCTCGCCCAGCCCCCGCATCATCATTTGCGTGCCATGCGGTTCCACGCAGGTGGAACGCCGCGCGATCCGCGAATCCGCGATCGGGGCGGGTGCATCGCGCGTTTACCTGATCGAAGAACCGATGGCTGCCGCGATCGGCGCCGACCTGCCGGTCGGCGAGGCGACCGGCTCGATGGTGGTCGACATCGGCGGCGGCACCACCGAAGTCGGCGTGATTTCGCTCGGCGGCCTTGTTTACAAAGGCTCGGTGCGCGTCGGCGGCGACAAGTTCGACGAAGCGATCATCAACTACATCCGCCGCAACTACGGGATGCTGATCGGCGAAACCACCGCCGAACAGATCAAGAAGGAAATCGGCTCGGCGTTTCCCGGTTCGGAAGTGCGCGAAAAGGAAGTCAAGGGACGCAATCTCGCCGAGGGCATACCGCGCAGCTTCACCATTTCATCGAACGAAATTCTCGAGGCGCTGACCGAGCCGCTCAACAGCATCGTTTCCGCCGTCAAATCCGCGCTCGAGCAGACCCCGCCCGAACTCGCGGCAGACATCGCGGAAAAAGGCATGGTCCTGACCGGCGGCGGCGCCCTCCTGCGCGACATCGACCGCCTGCTGATGGAGGAAACCGGCCTGCCCGTGATCGTCGCGGAAGATCCGCTGACCTGCGTCGTGCGCGGCTCCGGCATGGCGCTCGAGAAAATGGAAAAACTCGGCAGCATCTTCACTGATGACTGATCCGCGCAAGGGGTGAGGCGTGAAGAGCGCGGCGACCACGACCTACCGCACTGACGCCCGCACCGCCACCCGCTTCACGCCGCCCCGGTAATGGAACATTCGCCGCCGCCGTTTTTCAAACGCGGTCCCACTCCCCTAGTCCGCCTTTTGCTGTGCTCCCTGTTGTCGATCGCGCTCTTGATTTTGGACGCCCGCTACGGCTATCTCGAGGGGATACGCAAAGTCGTCTCCGTGATCGTTTACCCGCTGCAGCGGCTCGCCACCGCCCCGCGTGCATTGCTCGGCACGCTCGGCGAGTTTTTCGTCACGCAAAGCTCGCTGCGTACCGAAAATGCAAAACTTACCGCGCAAAGCCTCAATGACGCTGTCATGCTCAGAAAATACGCGGCATTGGCGGCGGAAAACGCGCACTTGCGCGACCTGCTGGCGGCGCGGCAGCGTTTTCCAGAGAGCACCCTCTTCGCCGAAGTTCTCTATGCGGGCCGCGACCTCTTTACGCGCAAAATAGTCATCGACAAAGGCCAGCAGCACGGCGTGAAGCCGGGCCAGCCGGTCATCGACCAGATCGGCGTCGTCGGTCAGGTGACGCGTATTTATCCGTGGCTGTCCGAAGTCACCCTCATTACGGACAAGGAGCAAACCGTGCCGGTGCAAAATCTGCGCAACGGGCTGCGCGCCGTACTCGGCGGCACCGGCAACGACGGCCAGCTCGAATTGAAATTCATCCCGCTGAACGCGGATTTTCAGAACGGCGACCAGCTCGTGACGTCGGGCATCGACGGAGTCTATCCGCCCGGACTGCCCGTGGCGGAGGTATCCAACGTGGAGCGCAACGCGGCCTACCTCTTTGCCACTATCACGTGCAAACCGCTCGCCGGCGTTACCAGCCATAGCCAGATACTGGTGCTGAATTGGGAAAACAAGCTGCCGGAACGGCCTGTCGAGGAACCCAAGACACCGCGCGCGAAAAAATCGCGCAGGGAGCGCTGATGCAGGCGCGCGACACGTCGCTGCACGAAATTCTGCTGCCGGTCAGGACCGGCTTCATCGTATTCACATTTATCGCGGCGCTGCTCGTCAACCTGCTGCCGTGGTCGGGCTGGTGGGTGTACGTGAAACCGGACTTTGTCGCACTGGTCGTGCTGTATTGGTGCATACAGCAGCCCCGCAAGGTGGGCTTCACCTCTGCCTGGCTGCTGGGCCTCATGATGGATGTCGCCGAAGGCAGCCTGTTCGGCCAGCATGCGCTCGCGTACTCGGTGCTCGCGTTCGCGGGCATCGTCCTGCACCGCCGCGTGCTGATGTTCACCATGCGCGACCAGATCCTGCACGTGGTGGTGTTGCTCCTGCTGAACGACGTCATAGTGCTGGGCGTACGCATGTTCGCGGGCGCCGGCTTTCCAGGCTTGCGCTATTTCGCAGGCAGCCTCACCGCAGCGGCGCTGTGGCCCGTGCTTACTTACCTGTTTAAACTGCCGCAGCGGCCGGCGCCCGATCCCGACCGTGTCTGAACTGACGATCAACCCCGGCGTCGAGCTCAGGAATTCGCGGCTCGAGATATATCACTTTCGCGTGCGGCTGGCGATTGCGTCGGGTTTCGTGCTGTTCATGTTTTTCCTGCTGTTCGTGCGCTTCTTTTACCTGCAGGTGGTGAAGCACGATTACTACACGACGCTCGCCGAGGCCAACCGCATCTCGATCGTGCCGATCGTGCCCAGCCGCGGCATCATCGTCGACCGCAACGGCGTGCTGCTCGCCAACAACTATTCCGCTTACACGCTCGAAATCACGCCGCGCAAAGTCGAGGACGTCGAGGCCTTGATCGACGATCTCGCAACCGTGGTCGAAATCACGGCAAAAGACCGGCGGCGCTTCCGCAAGCTGATCGAAGAAAGCAAAAGTTTCGAGAGCCTGCCGATCCGCAACCGCCTCTCGGACGAGGAAATCGCACGCTTCGCTGCCAACCGCTACCGCTTCCCCGGCGTCGAGATCAACGCGCGCCTCTTTCGTCAGTATCCCCAGGGCGAATTGTTTTCGCACGTGGTCGGCCACATCGGGCGCATCAACCCGCATGAAATCGAGCAACTCGAGGAGAAGGGTCTCGATGCCAATTATCGCGGTACCGACTACATCGGCAAGGTCGGGCTCGAGCAGAGCTATGAGACAAACCTGCACGGCACCACCGGCGTCGAAGAAGTCGAAGTCGATGCAGGCGGCCGCGCCGTGCGTACGCTCTCGCGCTCGGCGCCGGTTTCCGGCAACAATCTCGTGCTGAATCTCGATGCCGGGTTGCAGGAAGTGGTCTATCGCGCATTCGGCGAATACCGCGGCGCGCTCGTCGCCATCGACCCGAACACCGGCGGGGTGCTGGCGTTCGTCTCCAAACCCGGATTCGATCCGAACCTGTTCGTGGACGGCATCGATCCGCAGAACTGGAAGGAACTCAACGAATCGATCGACCGGCCGATGGTGAACCGCGCGCTCGCCGGTACTTATCCTCCGGGCTCTACGTTCAAACCGTATATGGCACTTGCGGCGCTGACTTACGGCAAGCGGCGACCCGAGCAGACAATCAGCGATCCCGGCGGATTCAATTTCGGCGGCCACTTCTTCCGCGACGACAAGGTCGGCGGCCACGGCATGGTGGACATGTACAAATCGCTCGTCGTGTCGTGCGATACGTACTACTACATGCTCGCCAACGATCTGGGCATCGACAACATTTCCACGTTCATGCAGCAATTCGGTTTCGGCAGCCGCACCGACATCGATATCACCGGCGAATCGCGGGGCATCCTGCCGTCGCAAAAATGGAAAATGGACCGTTTCCGGCAGAAATGGTACGCGGGCGAAACCATCAGCGTCGGCATCGGCCAGGGCTACAACTCCTACACGCCGCTGCAACTCGCGCAGGCGATCGCCACCCTCGCGAATGACGGCGTGATGTACAAACCGCATATCGTCAACTACGTCGAAGACATCGTCACCCGCAAGCGCACGGTGGTCGAACCCCAGCCGGCGCGCACAATAGACCTCAAACCCGAGTACCTCGCGATCGTCAAGAACGCGCTGGTCGGCGTCAACAAAGAGGGGACCGGCGCGCGCGCATTTGCCGGCGCGCCCTACGTGAGCGCCGGCAAGACGGGGACCGCGCAGGTGGTGGCGATCAAACAGGGCGAGAAGTATGTCGAAAGCCGCGTGGCGGAACGGCATCGCGACCACGCGCTGTTCATCGCGTATGCGCCGGCCGACAAGCCGAAGCTGGCAATCGCCGTGCTGGTCGAAAACGCCGGGTTCGGCGCGCGCGCCGCCGCACCCATCGCGCGCCAGGTGTTCGATTACTATCTGCTCGGCAAACAACCGACGCCGGTCAAACCCGACGACGACGAGGCCGGCCGTGATTAGACGCATCACACGGATCCTGACCGCGCATATCGACAACCAGCTGCTGGTCGCGTTGTTGCTGTTGATGGGGGTGGGGCTCGTCACCATTTTCAGCGGCTCCAACCAGAGCGTCCCGCGCATCTCGAGCCAGGTCGCCAATATTCTGGTGGCACTCGGCATTATGTATGCATTTGCAAACGTGCCGCCGCACTACCTGATGCGCATCGCGCTGCCGCTATACGTGCTCGGCGTGCTGCTGCTGGTATGCGTTGCGCTGTTTGGCGACATCGTCAACGGTGCGCGACGCTGGCTCTACATCGGAGTCACGCGCATCCAGCCGTCCGAACTCATGAAAATCGCGGTGCCGCTGATGCTCGCCTGGTATTTCGACCGCTATGAAGCAACCCTCAAGCTTAAGAATTACATCGTTGCAGTCGTGCTCCTGATCGTGCCGATCGGGCTGATCGTGCGCCAGCCCGACCTGGGGACCGCGCTGCTGATTTCCGCCGCCGGCGCTTATGTGCTGTTTCTCGCGGGACTGTCGTGGCGGATCATATTGGGACTCGGCATCGGCGCCGCCGCCTGCATGCCGTTCGTGTGGGGGATGATGCACGACTACCAGCGCCAGCGCATATTGACACTGATCGATCCGACGCAAGACCCCCTGGGCGCCGGCTATCACACCATACAATCGACCATTGCGGTCGGCTCGGGCGGCATAGTCGGCAAAGGCTGGCTGCAAGGCACGCAAACACACCTCGATTTCATCCCCGAGCGCACGACCGATTTCATCTTCGCGGTGTTCTCGGAGGAATTCGGCCTGTTCGGCAATATGCTGCTGCTGGTCCTGTTCCTCCTCGTAATCGGGCGCGGCGTCGTGATTACCGCGAATGCGCCGACCTTGTTCACGCGGCTTTTTGCCGGCGCCATCACGCTCACGTTCTTCACGTACGCGTTCGTCAACATGGGCATGGTCAGCGGCATTCTGCCCGTCGTCGGCGTGCCTCTGCCGCTCGTGAGTTACGGCGGCACTTCGCTCGTCACGATCTGCCTCGGGCTCGGCATACTGATGAGCATAGGGACGCATAAAAAACTGGTGCAGACATGAAACCAAGGATGAAGAAAGCCGCGTCGCGAAAACCGGCGTCGCCGTTGCTTTCACATTTCATCCTTCATCCTTCAGGCCTACGTTGCCTTGGGCCACTCATCCTTTGCCTGGCCCTCGCCGCCTGCGGCACCATGAGCACGCGCGAAACGCCATCGCCGGTCGCGCGGGCGCCCGACGGCACGCCGGCGCCGGTCAAACCACCCACGCCGAAAGGCGGCGGTTACTATTTGAACGACGGGCCCGGCGACAATCCACCGCCCAATCTGGACCAGGTTCCCGATGCGGTGCCTAAACTCGAACCGCTGGCACGCGGCGCGATGCGCCCGTATGCAGTGATGGGACAGAGCTACACGCCGATGACGCAACTCGCACCCTACAAAGCGCGCGGCATTGCGAGCTGGTACGGCCGGCGCTATCACGGCCAGCAAACTTCGTCGGGCGAAATCTACGATATGTACGGCATGACCGCGGCGCACCCAATATTGCCGATCCCGAGCTTCGCACGCGTGACCAATCTCTCCACCAACAAATCGGTCGTGGTTCGCATCAACGATCGCGGGCCTTTTCACTCCGACCGCCTGATCGATCTGTCGTACACGGCCGCCTATAAGCTCGGTGTGCTGGGCGGCGGCAAAGCGATGGTCGAGGTCGAGACGATCATTCCCGACGCCGGCACGCCGACCGCGCCTACACTGGCAGTAGCGCCCGCACGCGTTCCGACAACGGCTACGCCGTCTTCGACTGTAGCGATACCCCTGCCGCCACCGACAGTTCCGGTAGCCACGCCACTACCGGCCGAGCCGGTGGCCCCGACCGTCAACGCCGCTACGGTTACGCCGCCAGTCATCGCGGCAGACGCAGCTACGCCGATCGTCGCGGTGACTTCCGAGCAAAAGGGCCTGTTTCTGCAACTCGGCGCATTCGGTTCGCAGGGCAACGCGGAAAGCTACCTTGCGCGGCTCAAGTCGCAAGTCGACTGGCTGGCGCCGGCGCTGCACGTTTATCCGAAAGACGGGCTCTACCGCGTGCACGCGGGGCCTTATGCAAACCAGGCCGATGCGCGCGCCACCGCGGACCGCATCAGTCAGGCGCTGGGCATCAAGGCGATAGTGCTGACGCGCTAGCCGCGTGATCCGTTACGCCGGTTAAAGCACGTAGCGCGCCAAATCCTCGCTTTGCGCGAGGCCCTTCAGCCGGATATCGACATAGGCTGCGTCGATGCCGATCGCCTCACCCGCGTGTTTGGCCGCGTCGTATGAAATTTCCTCGAGCAGCTTTTCCATCACGGTATAGAGCCGGCGCGCGCCGATGTTTTCCGTCTTCTCGTTGACTTGCCATGCGATCTCGGCCAGCCGCTTGATGGCGGTCGGCTGAAATTCGATCTTCACACCCTCGGTGGCGAGCAGCGCTTCGTACTGCCGCGTCAGGCACGCGTCGGTGTTGGTCAGGATCTGCTCGAAATCGGTCACCGACAGGCTGGCGAGTTCGACACGGATCGGAAAACGCCCCTGCAATTCGGGTATCAGGTCGGACGGTTTCGCCAGATGGAAGGCGCCGCTCGCGATGAACAGAATGTGGTCGGTCTTGATCATCCCGTACTTGGTCGACACGGTCGTGCCTTCGACCAGCGGCAACAGGTCGCGCTGCACACCCTGGCGCGAAACTTCCGCGCCCGAGGTTTCGCCGCGGCTCGTGATTTTGTCGATCTCGTCGAGAAACACGATGCCGTTCTGCTCGACGTTGGCGACGGCCTGCAATTTGAGATCCTCATCGTTGACAAGCTTCGCCGCCTCTTCTTCCGCGAGCAGCTTCATCGCCTCGCGGATTTTCAGCTTGCGCGATTTGCGCCGGGCGCCGCCCAGGTTCTGGAACATGCCCTGGATCTGCGAAGTGAGGTCTTCCATGCCGGGCGGCGCAAAAATCTCCATGTGCGGCTGCTGCGCGGCCACGTCGATCTCGATTTCCTTGTCGTCGAGCTCGCCTTCGCGCAGGCGCTTGCGGAATTTCTGGCGCGTCGCATTATCGGCCTCACTCAATGCGGTGACGCCGTCGCGCGCGGACGGCAGCAATACGTCGAGGATCCGTTCTTCGGCCTGGTCCGTCGCCTGGTGGCGCACTTTGCGTGTCGCCTGCTCGCGCGTCTGCTTGACCGCGGTTTCGACGAGATCGCGGATGATGGTATCGACGTCGCGGCCAACATAGCCGACTTCGGTAAACTTGGTCGCCTCCACCTTGATGAAGGGCGCATCGGCGAGCCGCGCAAGCCGGCGCGCGATCTCCGTTTTGCCCACACCGGTGGGGCCTATCATCAGGATGTTCTTGGGCGTGATCTCGTGACGCAGGGGGTCCGCGACCTGCTGCCGGCGCCAGCGATTGCGCAGCGCGATCGCGACCGCACGCTTGGCGGCATCCTGGCCGATTATGTGTTTATCCAGCTCGTGGACGATTTCCTGCGGCGTCATCTGGCTCATGGCTTTAGCCTGGGAAGGGTGAGGGGAGAATGAGTGAAGGGTGATGGCGCGATCGATTCGCGCCTTGGATTCTTCCCTTCCCCTTTACCCATTCCCCCTTCATTCAAGAACTTCAATCACGTGCTGCTGATTGGTGTAGATGCATATATCGCCCGCAATGGTAAGTGCTTTCTTGACGATCTCTTCGGGCGGCATCGGCGTGTTTTCGAGCAATGCCCGCGCCGCGGCCTGCGCATAGGGACCGCCGCTGCCGATCGCCACGAGCCCCTGCTCGGGCTCGAGCACGTCGCCGTTGCCGGAGATGATCAACGAGCTCTGCGCATCGCACACGACGAGCATCGCCTCGAGCCGGCGCAGCATCCGGTCGGTGCGCCAATCCTTCGCGAGTTCGACCGCGGAGCGCAACAGGTTGCCCTGGTGCTTTTCGAGCTTGGCTTCGAACCGCTCGAACAGCGTGAACGCATCCGCCGTGCCGCCGGCAAAGCCCGCGAGTATCTTGTCTTCGTACAGGCGCCGCACCTTGCGCGCGCTGGCTTTCAGCACGACGTTGCCGAAAGTCACCTGGCCGTCGCCGCCGAGCGCCACACGCGCGCCGCGCCGCGCCGAAATTATCGTGGTACCGTGAAATTGCTCCATGCGTAAGCTCGATGAGTAAGGCGTTGGACTGCGAAGTCGTGCCGGTATGGGATATGCAGGGACCGCCTCAAGCCTTATATGGCGGCACCAAAGACGAATTCAATCACACCACGTGGTCAGGTGCCAGAACGCACGGATTGGCCGAAGTTCCCGTCTCGATCTGGATCGTGACATGCCCGATATGGAACCGGTCCTCGATCTCGTGAATCGCGCGCCCGAAAAAATCGTCGCCGGGATGGCCCGCCGGCATCACCAGATGCACGGTCAAAGCGGTTTCCGTCGTGCTCATCGCCCAGATGTGCAGATCGTGCACTTCGGCAACACCCGGCAACGCGCACAAATAACGCCTGACGTCGGCTGGATCAACGCTTTCGGGCGCCGCGTGCAGTGCAAGTTTTACCGAATCGCGCAGAAGCGCCCAGGTGCCGACAAATATCGTTGCGACAATCAAGAGGCTCACTGCCGGGTCCAACCACAACCAGCCCGTGAACATGATGCCCGCGCCTGCGATGGCCACCCCGAGCGAAATGCCGGCGTCCGCCGCCATGTGCAGAAACGCGCCGCGCACGTTGAGATCGCTTTTGCGGTCCGCCATGAAAAGCCAGGCCGTGCCGCCGTTGATGACTATTCCGGCGAGCGCAACCCAGATCATGATGGTTTCGTTCAAAACGTCGGGATTTTGAAACCGCAGTACTGCTTCCCATGCGATACCGCCGGTCACGACGAGCAGCAGCATTGCATTCGCGAGCGCCGCAAGTATGGTCGATCCGCGGAATCCATAGGTAAAGCGCGCGGACGGCGGCCGCAGCGCAAGGGCCGAGGCGCCCCATGCAAGCACCAGGCCGACGACATCACTGAAGTTGTGCACGGCATCCGCCACGAGCGCCAGCGAATTGGCCATCAGCCCGAGAGCCACTTCCGCAATGACGAATGCGAAATTCAAAACGATGCCGATGGCGAACGCGCGGCCCAACCGCGTGTTGCGGTCGCGGTGATCGTGGGCATGATGGTGCGCGTGGGCGCCGGAATGATGAGCGTGCATGTGGATACGGCCGGAAGCGGGAACGGGATAACTTTATAGGGAAGCGCGCAGCGGCGCCACCTGAACGCGAATAAGCTTATTTCAGCGCACGCCGGCGACCGCCCGCGGCCCGCACGCGAATACGATCACGGCGAGCACCGTCATCACCCATACGATCGCGGGGCCCGACGGCCAGTCGGAGACCGCCGACACAATGAGGCCCAGCGCATAACCCGCGGCGCCGAGCGCGTAGCCGAAGACGACACGCCCGCGCGGGAAACGGCGGGTGGCGAGCGCCGGCACGATCAACGTCGTGAATACGAGATAGAGCCCGACCAGTTGCACCGATGCGGTGACCGCGCAGGCAAACAGGAGATAAAAAACGGCGCGGCCAAGGCGCTCCCCGCGCGTGAACCAGATAAGCAGTATCGCGGCGTAGGCGACCGCCACATACAACAAACGCCGGGGATCCGCCCACAATATCTGCCCGACCAGCAGGTCCTTCAGATTCTCGGCACCGTGCGGATTGCTCGCGAGCACGATCAGCGCGCCACTGGCAGCCAGAATGAACGTGACCCCGATAATCGCTTCCTGGACTTCGGGCCAGTGCTTTTCGGTCCAGGTCAAAAACAGCGCGCCGGCCAGAGCAGCAGCGAGTGCGGACACCTGTACCGCCCAGCCCAGCGGCTCGAAACCGAGCCAGTCGGCGAGTATCACGCCGACGCCCGCGATTTGCGCGATGGCAAGATCGATGAACACGATGCCGCGCTTGAGCACCTGAACGCCAAGCGGCACGTGCGTCGCAGTTACCAGCAAGCCCGCAATAAATGCGGGCCACAGGATGCCGGCATCAATGGCCGCCAAATTCATTTCGCCACCGCCAGCAATCGCGCGATTGAATCGTCGAATAATCCAAAGAGATCCTTCGCCTTGTCCGTGCCGCCGACCGTGAACGGGAGCGTGACCGCCGGGATCTTGGCATTCTCGGACAGCCATTCCGCGGCGCGCGGCTCGTTATAGGCGGCGCGAACCACGGCCTTGGCCGGATTTTTCTGCAGGCTCGCGAGCAATTCGCTTAAGTGCGATGTTGTCGGCGGCAACCCGGGCTTGGGTTCGAGTTCGCCGACCTCGCGCATGCCAAGCCACTGTTCGAGATAGGTCATGTTTTTATGATAAACGACGATCGACATTCCCTTGAGCGGCGCCGCTTCTTTCTCCCATCGTCCGATTGCCTGCTGCCAGCGCTCCAGGAACGCCTTGGTGCGGGTCCGGTAATTCCCGGCTTCAGGCGGATCGAGCTGCGCCATGCGTTCGCTCAGCACGGCTGCGATTTTCGCGATGTTGCGGGGATCGAGCTGCAGGTGGGGATTGCCACCCGGATGCACGTCGCCCTGCGCGCGATCGACCGACGATGGCACTTCCAGCAACACCACGTGCTGCGCCGCTTCGAAGTAACCGGGCTGTCCGAGCTGGATTTTGGCGTTGCCGGACTGGGTCTGCACCAGCGGCAGCCAGCCGATTTCGAGCTGGGCTCCCGTGCAGACGACGAGATCCGCGCTGCGCGCGCGCGCGATCAGGCTGGGCCGCGCCTCGACGTGGTGAGGGTCCTGCAGTGGACTGGTCGCAACGTAAACGTTCGCCTTGTCGCCGCCCAGCTCCTTGCTCAATGCACCCCATTCCGGCTCGCACGCGAAAATACTCAGCGCCGCGAGCGCGGGTTGCGCCGCCAGCCACAGCACGGCCGGCAATCCCCATCGTAACCATTTCATGGCCGTATCCTTTCGGTCAAAACTTGTGCGCGCCGTGCGCGCCCAGGCTGTAGATGTATTGCACAAAGATCTGATTGTCGGTGAGGCCGAGACGCGATTGGTCCGACGCGAACTGCAACCGCAGGCGGCTGAACTCGGTCGCGCTCCAGTCAAGCATCACGGTGTTGCGCGTCGGACCGTACGCGGCAAGCACCGGAAAATCCGCGGCGGTCGGCCCCAGCCCGTTGGTGACGATGCCGTTGTTGAGCGTGCCGGAGAGCCGGTCGTAGCGGTAGCCGACGCGCCAGCGCGGATAAAACTGCCACGCGCCCTGCATATACCAGCCTGACTGCGTGCCGCTGAACGGTCCGGTAACCAGCGGAGATACCGTGCTGTTATAACTCAGCGAGCCATCCTGGATAAAACGGAAATACTCGCCCTGCAGCTTGAAGTTGTTATACGTCGAATCGCCGTGGGGCGCCCACTTCAGCACCGCATCGGCGACCCACAGGTTGGCGCTGCCGGAGAAGGTATTGGTCGTCGGGTTGCCGCGCGAATCGACGTCCTGATAACTGCGGCCGTTGGGCGAGGTTCTCAAGTAAGACACGCCGGTGCGCCACGCATAACTGTCGCCGATATCGCCGCCGGCATGCGCGAATAACGCGCTGCTGCCGATCCCATTTTTGTTGAGATCGTTGCCCGGATAATTGTTGCCGCTGCCCACTTCCGCGCCGAGTTCGATCAGGAGGTCGGTCGGCGCGACCCACTTCAACTGCAATCCGTTCTGCGTGAACTGGCCGCCGAGAAACGCCTTGTACGCGAGCGGCGCATCCTGGAAATCCCATGCGTGCTGGTGCTGCTCGTTCAAATAGCCGAGGCCCGAAAAAAACCGCCCGCCTTTAACCGTGAACCCCTGCGACAGCGCCAGCGTCTGAAAATACGCCTCTTCGACAGTGACTCCGCCGTCAGGCGCGAGCGATGCGATCGCCACGCCGCGGAAATAAGGGTCGATGTTGGAGGCGATCGCAAGCTCGGTTTCGCCGAGGCCGAAACTGCGCTTGGGCGGGCTGACTTCGCCGCCCGACGGAACGAAACCGTTTATTTTGTATTTGTTCGGGTCCTGCGATTCGCGTGCATACGTGCCCTGCAGGATGAGCGAAACCGCCGGATTGAACGCGCTTTCGCCGCTGCGCGCGGACGCCGCTGCCGCGGTCGCTGTCTCGGCACTGGCCGCACTTTGCTCCGCCTTGCCTGCCGCATCGGCGGCCTTGCCGGCCTTCGCTTCGGTGTCGGCGAGCCGCTTCTCCAGTTCCTGGATGCGCTTCTCGTACTGTTGTTTCATTTGCCGGATTTCCTCGCGGATTTTTGCGAGCTCCGATTCCTGCGCCGGCGCCGGCGCGCTAACCGCCAATGCGGCGACAAGTATGACTATATGTTTGTACACATGCATTCTCCTCGAAGCACCAAACCAAACCGCGACCGGATGCACCGGTGGCGGCCCCGCAGGTCGTGTCAGAGGATTGCTGGCGGGCCGCGCGAAGCGGCGACTACGAGATCGGCGGGAAATGCGCGAGGGAAATGATTGCCGTGGTGCTCGACCGTGTTGGCCGCCAGGCGAAGGTGCGGTGTGGCGCAATTGACCGCGCCGAGGATTTGCGCAAACGAAACGTGGAAATCGCACTGGCCGCTATGCGCTGAGTTTTGTTTGTCATCCTGCTGCTGGACCTGCGCGGGGAGCGGGTCCTGCCAGTGCCGCAACTGATGCGTGAGCGCGCCGTGCTGCGCGACCAGCAGCAAGGCCGCGAACACAATCTGCATCAAGCCGCGTTTCAGCATCATCGCAACACGCCCCGCGTTTATGACCGCGACAAAGTAGCACAACGGTCAGCCGCTGGCAAAAGGGCGCGCGTTTCGCCGCACCGGCACTGCTTTATACTCGCCGGCACCACCCTACCGGATTTGTCCACGCGCAGACCGCATGAAGCAGTTGCTGATTTTTCTGATCAAGGTCTATCAATGGTGCTTGAGCCCGTTCTTCGGCGGCCAGTGCCGGTTCTATCCGAGTTGTTCGGCCTACGCCGCCGAGGCGATCGACACGCACGGCCCGCTGCGCGGCACGTGGCTGGCGATCACGCGCTTGCTGCGGTGCCACCCGTGGCATCCGGGCGGGGTAGATCCGGTGCCGCCGGTGAAAAGTGATTCAGCGATTAAGTGATTATGTGATTGAGTAACCGAATCGCTTAATCACCAAATCATACAATCAACGCCCAGCCACGCGGCAGATCAATCCCTTTAAATAATCGCCTTCGGGAAAATTGAGCGCGACCGGATGGTCCGCACCCGGGCTCAAGTGACCGACGATCTGCGCGTCAACGCCCGCGTCGAGTGCCGCGCCCGCCACGATTTTCTGGAAGAGTTCCCGCGAGACGCCGCCCGAACAGGAAAAGGTGAACAGCAATCCGCCCGGGCGCAGCAATTTGAACGCGAGTAGATTGATGTCCTTGTAGGCACGCGATGCTTTTTCCGCGTGCGCGGCGGTCGGCGCGAATTTCGGCGGGTCGAGCACGATCAGATCGAAGCTGCGCGCCTGGTCGCGCATCTTGCGCAACAACTGGAACACGTCGCCTTCGAGACATTCGCAGGCCGGCAGCTTGTTGAGCGCGACGTTGCGCTGCAAGAGTTCGAGCGCCGGTCCCGAACTGTCGATCGCGGTGACTTTTGCCGCGCCGCCGGCGAGCGCATTGACCGTAAAGCCGCCGGTGTAGGCGAAGCAATCGAGAACTTCGCGCTTTTCCGCGAGCTCGCGCACGCGCAGCCGGTTCGCGCGCTGGTCGAGGTAGAAACCGGTTTTGTGGCCGTGCGGCACGTCGACTTCGAACGCCGCGCCCGTTTCGTACACGAGCAGCGGCGACGCCGGTGACGTTCCGCGCAGCAATCCGACGCTCGGCTGCAGCCCTTCGAGCGCCAGCACGTCGGCATCCGACCGCTCGTAAATCGTGTGCGGCTGCACGATCCCCATGACTGCATCGGCAATTGCGTCGCGCCAGCGCATCGCACCGGCGCTCGATAGTTGCAGCACCACCGTTTCACCATAGCGGTCGATCACGACACCGGGCAAGCCATCCGATTCCGCGTGCACGAGGCGCACGGTGTCGCTGGTGGGCAAGAGGTGCGCACGTAGCGCCACCGCCCGTTCGACGCGCTCGTGAAAAAACGCGGCGTCGATCGCGCGCTTCTGCCAGTCCCACATGCGCGCGACGATTTGCGACCGTGCATTGCATGCGGCAACACCCAGAAACTCACCGTCGCTGCTGCATACCTCTATCGTCTCGCCGGACTTCGGATCTCCCGTGAGCTTCGCCATCGCACCCGAGAACACCCACGGATGACGGCGCTTCAACGATTTTTCGCGGCCCGGTTTCAAGACAAGCTTATTCAAGGCAGGCTCCCTGAAACTGCGATGTGGTGAACCGCCTCAAGATTTTTTTTTCGCCCGCGGGTGCGCCGCGTCGTAGACCTTCGCGAGATACTGAAAGTCGAGATGGGTGTAAACCTGCGTCGTCGAAATGCTCGCATGCCCGAGCATCTCCTGCACCGCGCGCAGGTCGCCGCTCGATTGCAGCACGTGGGACGCGAACGAATGACGCAGCACGTGCGGATGCACGTTGGCGGCAAGCCCGAGCTTCAATGCCCATTCTTTCATCCGGTACTGGATGGCGCGCGCGGTAAGACGCGTGCCGTTGCGATTGACGAACAGCGCATCCGCGCCTTCCTTGACGAGCAGCTCGCGCTTGTCCAGCCATTTCTTGAGCGCGGCGAGCGCCTGGCTGCCGACCGGTACCACGCGCGTTTTTGCCCCCTTGCCCGTCACGCGCACGGTCGCATCGCTGAAATTGATGTCGCCCGGCGCAAGCCCCGTGAGTTCGGCAAGCCGCAACCCGGACGAATAGAGAAGCTCGTAGATCGCCTTGTCGCGCGTGGCGAGCTTGTCGCCCTCCGGAATATCCATCATGCGGCCGGCTTCGTCGGGCGACAGCGCGTGCGGCAGGGATTTCTTGGCCTTGGGCGCGCGCAGCCCGACGCAGGGATTATTCGAGTAACCGTGATCGCGCGCGAGGTAGCGGTAAAAACCGCGCCACGCCGACAGCATGCGCGCGAGCGTGCGGCCATCGAGGCCGCGCGCATGAAGCTGCGAAACGAAGCGGCGCACGTGATGTATCTGCAATTTCGCGAGCGGCATTTCCACAGCGAGCCCCAGCAGCGCCGCAATATCGCGCCCGTAATTCAGGATGGTGTTGTGGCTTAAGCGCCGTTCGTTGACGAGATGCGCGAGGAAATCTTGGAGCAGTTTCGCAGCACCGGCGTCTGGTGCGGCAGGTGTGTTGGCTGCAAGTCTCACACCCTTCACCCTGCTCCCTTCACCCTTCCCGATAAGCTGCAACGCGCATCACGCGATACAGCCGGTCAGCGCCGCCGCAGTTGTCTCGCCCAGACGCTTCAGGTATAGCGTGCCCATTTCGGGATAGAAGCGCTGCGCATCTTCGCTGGCCATCGCGAGCAATCCAAACGCCGGCCCGTTCTTGAGGGCAACGTAGGCGAACGAGCGCAGATGCGCGGCCGCTTCGCCGAACCATTCCGCGGTATCGACCATCGCATGCGCGCTGCAATACGGATTGGCGAGGCTTTCGGCGAAATCGCGCGTCGCCGCGCTCACCGCATTGAATTCGGGCGATTGCGAGTGCGTACCTTCCGGCCACAGCCGCAATACGGTATGCGGCACCGCGAAGTCTTCGCGCAGGTTGAAGTAAAGTGCGGCAACGACGGCTTCGACGTCGCGCGCGGCCACCAGCGCGAGCGTCAGGCGGTGCAGCTTCTCGCCGATCGCGTCGTTCTCTTCGCCGAACACGATCAGCTCGCGCAGCTTGTCTTCCAATTGCTTGCTTTTGTCGCGCAGCGTCAGTATCTGGCGCTCGCTGATCGGAATCGCGCGGCCGCCATGCGGATGCGGGATCATGATCGTCGCCAGAAACTCCGCCTGTGCTTCGAAAAACTCCGGGTGCTGCTTCAGGTAATTAACGACCGCGTCGGGTGTCATGTCTGCTGCCTTTTGTAATACTGCTTTTTTACAAGTCCGCTTTTCATAGATCGCGCTTTATAGTTCAATCTCGCCGGCGAAAACGGTGACAGCCGGACCGGTCATCAGCACGGGCTTGCCCTCACCCTGCCATGATATACCGAGCTCCCCGCCGCGCGTAGCGACTGTCACGTCGTGATCCAATAACTTGCGCTGAATTCCGGCCACGACCGCCGCGCACGCACCCGTGCCGCAGGCGAGAGTCTCGCCGGCACCGCGCTCGTACACGCGCAACTTGATGCGGCCGCGATCTATGACCTGCATGTACCCGGCGTTCACGCGCTGCGGGAAACGCGCGTGCGCTTCGATCGCGGGACCCTGGATCGCGACCGGCGCGGCACCGACATCCGCAACGACTTGCACCGCATGCGGATTACCCATCGACAACGCGCTGATTTCAACTGCGCCCCCGCCGACCTCGAGCTCATAGGTGAGCGCGCGGCGCTCCGCCTGAAACGGAATGCGCGCCGGCTCGAACTCGGGGATCCCCATGTCCACGGTGACGCGTCCGTCGGCTTCGAGCCTGGGTTTGATCACGCCCGACAGCGTGCCGACGCGGATTTCCGTCTTGCCGGTGAGTCTATGCTCGCACACGAAGCGCACGAAGCAGCGCGCGCCGTTGCCGCACTGCTCGACCTCGCCGCCGTCGGCATTGAAGATACGGTAATAGAAATCGGTATCGGGCGTGCGCGGCCGTTCGACCAGCAATATCTGGTCACAACCGACGCCGAAATGACGGTCGGCGATCCGGCGCAGTTCGTCGCGGCTCAGCGCAATGGGCGCGCGCGTCGCATCGAGCACGACAAAGTCGTTGCCCAGGCCCTGCATTTTGGTGAATTTCAAACGCATTCCCGGCGGTAATCGCGATAGATGCAGCGGTCCATGATAACCGTCATTCCCGCCGCGCGCGCGCGTAGCGCAGCGGGCTCGTTGACGATGCCTTCCTGTATCCACAGCGCCTTCAACTTGAGTGCGATGCATTCGTCGACTATGCCATCGATGAATTCGGCGGCACGAAACACGTTGACGAGATCGATAGGCACGTCGACCTCGCTCAACCGGCCGTAGGCCTTTTGACCCAGCACCTCTTTCAGCGCGGGCCGCACCGGTATGATGTTGAAGCCGAACTTCTGCATGCCGGCGGCAATCGCGTGGCTCGGCCGCGCCGGGTTCGGCGACAGGCCGACGACTGCGATAATCTTCACGCGCTTGAGCAAAGCGCACCGCTGCGCCTGGCCGGGATTTTCAAACATGCAGACTCATGACGTAATCGTCCATTACGAACCCGCCGCCGATGTCCTTGACCACCGAATCCGCAATCGCGAAGCCGTGCTTCGCATATGCGGCGATCGCGCTCTCGTTTAGCTTGTTCACCGCCAGCGTAAGCACGTCGCAACCGTACGCGCGCGCCATCGTCACGGCGCGGTCGATCAGCATGCCGCCGTAACCGCGCCGCCGATAATCGGTATGCACGTACAGCTTGTCGAGCTTCATCGCGCGCACATTGTGCAGCAAAAAATAGGAAGCAAAACCCGCCATGCGTCCGTCTACGGAAAGCTTGTCCCACCACAAATCGCCGCGCGAGAGTTCCTCGCGCACGACGGCAGGGTTATAGCGCTGCGCCAGCATGTATTCTATCTGCGCCGCGCTGATGATAGCGGGATAATGCGCGCGCCAGATTGCCGCGGCAAGCGCGCACAGGTCGTCGATATCGCCCAGGGTCAACGCGGCGATCCGCGCCGTCGGTGCATCATCGGTCATACGGATTCGGCTCGCCGGCGGGCCGCGTCTTGAAGCGTTTGTGCAGCCAGTAATATTGCTCGGGCATTTCGCGCACGCGCGCCTCGATGAACGCGTTCATGCGCCGCGCGTCGGCGGTGAAATCGCCGCTAGGAAAATCGCGCCATGCCGGGTAAAACGTGACGACATAGCCGGCGCCGCCCGGTAACTGGCGCGTCACGCACGGCACGATCGCCGCACCCACCAGCGCCGCGATGCGCGACAGTCCGGTGATCGTCGCCGCCGGCACGCCGAAAAACGGCGCGAATACCGAGTCGCGCGCGCCGAGATCCATGTCGGGCAGGTAATAAACCGGCACGCCGCTCTTCAACGACTTGATCATCGGCCGGATGCCGTCCTGCCGCGCAAACAAGGTGCTTTGCCCGAACCGCGTGCGGCCGCGCATGAAAATGGCATCCGCGGCCGCGCTTTTCTGGCGGCTGTAGACCGAATTGATACGGCGGCCCTCGCAAGTGAGCCGGATGCCGCCCGTGTCGAGGCCGATGAAATGCGGAGCGAGCATTATGACCGGCCGGTCCGTCACGCTCAGCCAGTGTTCGAGCCCTTCCACCCGCACGAGCGCCTGCACGTCGGCTTTCGACCCCCACCACAAGATGCCGTGCTCGAGCAGGCTGCGCGCGAAGGCGCGAAAGTGCGCGCGCGCCAGCCGCCGCCGTTCCGTGTCGCCAAGTTCGGGAAAGCACAGGCGCAAATTGGTCAGCACGACATGGCGCCTCGCGCGCGCGAGCACATACAGGATGGTGCCCAGCCCAGCCCCGACGCGCGCGAGCGCCGCCAGAGGCAGGAAGCGCAACAACCAGATCAGCGCGAGACCGAGCCTTGTCATCGCGCGCCGCCCGCGGGATGCCGCAGATTATGCAGACTGTGCAAGGTGGGATGCCACTTATTAGGACGCCAACTTAGTTTGTTATAATGCGCGGCTTCATCATCCTATCGACCGCAAACAATGAGCGATTTTCTGTTTACCTCTGAATCGGTGTCAGAAGGCCATCCCGACAAAGTCGCGGACCAGATTTCCGACGCCGTTCTCGATGCTATCTTAGCCCAGGACAAATACGGCCGGGTGGCGGCCGAAACGCTGGTCGCCACGGGACTCGTCGTGATGGCGGGCCAGATCACCACGAGCGCCAAGGTCAATTACAGCGAAATCGCACGCGACATCATCAAGCGCATCGGTTACGACGATTCGTCGATCGGGTTCGATTATCGCAGTTGCGCGGTGCTGACGGCATACGATGCGCAGTCGGTCGACATCGCGCAAGGCGTCGACGAAGGCAAAGGCCTCGATCTCGACCAGGGCGCCGGCGACCAGGGGCTGATGTACGGCTTCGCCTGCGACGAAACGCCGCAACTCATGCCGGTGCCGATTTACTATTCGCACCGCCTGATGGAACGCCACGGCGAGCTGCGCCGCGACGGCCGGCTACCGTGGTTGCGCCCCGATGCAAAATCGCAGGTCACCGTGCGCTACCTCGACGGCAAACCCTCGCAAATCGAAACGGTGGTGGTTTCGACCCAGCACGATCCCGACGTCACCCACGAGCAGATCAAGGAAGCGGTGATCGAGGAAATCGTGAAACCGGTGTTTCCGAAGCACATGCTGAAGAGCGACACCAAGTACCTGATCAATCCGACCGGACGCTTTGTGATCGGCGGGCCGCTCGGCGATACGGGTCTGACCGGCCGCAAGATCATCGTCGACACCTACGGCGGCTACTCGCGCCACGGCGGCGGCGCGTTCTCCGGCAAGGACCCCTCCAAAGTCGATCGCTCTGCCGCATATGCCGCGCGCCACGTCGCAAAGAACATCGTCGCCGCCGGCCTCGCCAAGAAATGCGAAGTGCAGGTCGCCTACGCGATCGGCGTCGCGCGCCCGGTCAGCGTGCTGGTCGATACTTTCGGCACCGGCACGATCGCCGACGAAAAAATCGGCAAGCTCGTGGAAAAGCATTTCGACCTGCGGCCGAAAGGCATTATCCAGGCCTTGAATCTGCTGCGGCCGATTTATCTCAAGACCGCGGCCTACGGCCACTTCGGGCGCGACGAGCCGGAGTTCTCGTGGGAAGCGACGGACAAAGCCGCCGCACTTAAGGCGGATGCCGGGAAATAGCTATCTTCCGGCGGCTTTGCAGTGCAGGCTAACTTCGGCGCAAGCCTAAGTTAAGCGCAGCGGCCGAAGCTATAAGGCTCCAGCATTGAAAGCCGACGCCAAGTAAAATCGCGCCTGTACCAGCAAAAACGCCGGCATATGCCGGCGTTTTTGCTGGCGCCGACCCTGCGCCCGGCGAGACAAACGGGGTCTATTTGCGCTACAATCCGCCCCCTCCCCGAGGAGCGTTGCGACGGCCATAATGACCGCCAGGCTCGGGGTATCGGACTACCGCAACGGCGCTCACGAACTTTTTTCTGTTACCGGGAAAGGAGCGCGTGATGAACGCCGCTACGCAAAACAACTTCACCGATTTCAAAGTCGCCGACATGGCGCAGGCCGCGTTCGGCCGCAAGGAAATCGCGATAGCCGAGACCGAAATGCCGGGCCTCATGGCGGTGCGCGAGGAATTCAAGGGCAAGCAGCCGCTGAAAGGCGCGCGCATCGCGGGCTCGCTGCACATGACGATCCAGACCGCGGTGCTGATCGAAACGCTGGCCGCTCTCGGCGCCGACATCCGCTGGGCATCGTGCAACATCTTCTCGACGCAGGACCATGCGGCGGCGGCGATTGCGGCGCGCGGCATTCCGGTGTTCGCTTACAAAGGCGAAACACTCGAGGATTACTGGGATTACACCCATCGCATCCTCGAGTGGTCGGACGGCGGCGCGCCCAATATGATCCTCGACGACGGCGGTGACGCAACACTGCTGGTGACGCTCGGCGCGCAACACGAGAAAGCCGGCACCCAGCCGCCTGAAGGCAGCAACGAGGAAGAGCGTGTGCTGTTCGCGGCGATGCGCAAAACGCTCAAGGCGAAGTCCGGTTTCTACTCGAAAATCCAGTCGAACATCAAAGGCGTAACCGAGGAAACGACGACCGGCGTGCACCGCCTCTACCAGATGGAAAAAGAAGGCCGTCTGCCGTTCCCGGCGATCAACGTCAACGACTCGGTGACGAAATCCAAGTTCGATAACCTTTACGGTTGCCGCGAATCGCTGGTCGATGCGATCAAGCGCGCGACTGACGTGATGATCGCGGGCAAAGTTGCCGTGGTCGCGGGTTATGGGGACGTCGGCAAGGGCAGCGCGGAAGCGCTGCGCGCATTGTCGGCGCAAGTGTGGGTCACCGAGGTCGATCCGATCTGCGCGCTGCAGGCGGCGATGGAGGGCTTCCGCGTCGTGACCATGGATTACGCGTCCGATAAGGCGGACATTTTCGTCACCGCCACCGGCAACCTCTCAGTAATCACCCACGACCACATGAAGCGCATGAAGCACAACGCGATCGTGTGCAACATCGGCCACTTCGATTCCGAAATCGAGATCGCGAGCCTGAAGCAATACCCTTGGGACAATATCAAGCCGCAGGTCGATCACGTCGTGTTTCCGGACGGCAAGCGGCTGATCGTGCTCGCCGAGGGTCGCCTCGTCAACCTGGGTTGCGGCACCGGACACCCGTCGTTCGTGATGTCGAACTCGTTCACCAACCAGACGCTTGCGCAGATCGAGCTGTTCGTCAACGGCGGCAAGTACGAGAACAAGGTTTACACGCTGCCCAAGCATCTCGACGAAAAAGTCGCGCGCCTGCACCTGAAAAAGCTCGGCGTCGAACTCACGGTATTGTCCGAAACCCAGTGCCGCTATCTGAGCGTGCCCGTTGACGGTCCGTACAAAGCTGACCACTACCGTTATTGATCGGCGAAGAGGGAAGAGTGGAGGGGGAAGGGTAAAATCAAAAACAAAAGCCCGTAACCCTACCGCCCCAATCTTATATGGAATCCCAGAAAAAATATCCGCGCACTTACAGCTTCGAGTTTTTTCCGCCGAATACGCCGGAAGGGCAGGAGAAGCTGCGCGCGACGACAAAGCAGCTCTCCCAGCTCAAGCCGAAATTTTTTTCGGTCACCTACGGCGCAGGCGGCTCGACGCGAGAGCGCACGCTGGGCACCGTGCTCGACATCCGCGCAATGGGTTACGCCGCGGCGCCCCATATTTCGTGCGTGGCCTCGACCCGCGAAAACATCCGCGAATGGCTGCAGCGCTACAAGGATCACGGCATCAAGCATCTGGTTGCGCTGCGCGGCGATCTGCCGTCGGGCCTCGCGGCGGCCGGCGAATTCCGCTACGCGAACGAACTGGTCGAGTTCATCCGCAAGGAATTCGGCAGGCACTTCGTGATCGAGGTTGCGGCCTATCCGGAGACCCACCCGCAGGCGAAAAGCGCGCAGGACGATCTCGCCGCATTCAAGCGCAAAGTCGAAGCCGGCGCCGATTCGGCGATCACCCAGTATTTCTACAATGCCGACGCGTACTTCCGCTTCGTCGACGATTGCGAAGCGATGGGACTCGATCTGCCGATCGTTCCCGGCATCATGCCGATCGGCCGCTACTCGCAACTCGCGCGCTTTTCCGACGCGTGCGGCGCCGAGATCCCGCGCTGGATGCGCAAGAAATTCGAGGGCTTCGGTGACGACACGGCGTCGATACGCGCGTTCGGTCTCGATGTCGTCACGGCGCTGTGCGACGAACTGCTGCAACACGGCGCACCCGGTCTGCATTTTTATTCGTTGAACCAGGCCGGTCTGACGACCACCATCTGGCAGCGGCTCGGCCTGTAGCTGCCACGACCGCGGAAATGCCATCGTGAGTTTCTATGCGCCGCCGCCCGTCATCACCGCCGAGGTTTTCGCGACGGTACCCGACCGCCTGAATAAAAGCGGGCATCCATCGACATGGGTCGATGCGAATCACCCCGGCTCCAAATTGGGCTCGTTTCTCGAAGGCCCCGCATTCGACCGCGCGGGCAATCTGTACGTGGTCGATATTCCTTTCGGCCGCATCCTGCGCTTCGCGCCCGACGGCGCATGCGAAGTCGTCGCCGAATACGAGGGCTGGCCCAACGGACTTGCAATTCATCGCGACGGCCGCGTGTTCATCGCGGACTACCGGTTGGGCATCATGGCGCTCGACCCCAAAACCAAAAAAATATCGCCGGTGGTCACGCACTGCCGGTCGGAAAGCTTCAAGGGCTGCAACGATCTCACGTTCTCGCGCAATGGCGATTTGTACTTTACCGACCAGGGCCAGACCGGTGTCCACGACCCCAGCGGCCGCGTGTACCGTCTCACCGCCGGCGGCAAACTCGAACGCCTGATCGACAACGGGCCGAGCCCGAACGGCCTCGCGCTCGATCCGGAGGAAAAAGTTCTGTATGTCGCCATGACGCGCGCGAACTGCATGTGGCATTTGCCGCTCAAGGACGGCGGCGTTTCGAAGGCAGGCGTCTTCGGCTATTTGCCCGGCATCCACGGTCCCGACGGTCTCGCGGTGGACGAAGCGGGCAATCTTGCCGTCTGTCACGCGCGCGTCGGCATCGTATGGCTCTTGAGCCCGCTCGGCGAGCCACTTTACCGGATCCAGGCGAACGACGGCGTGAGCCGCCTGACCAATGCCGCGTACGGCGGCGCCGATCGCAAAACGCTTTATATTTGCGACTCGTACGGCGGCCGCATATTGACCGCGAAGCTGCCGGTGGCCGGCGTGCCGCTTTATTCGCATCAATAGGTTTTCGGAACAACGACATGAAACGCGCAAGCTGGAACGGCACCGTCATCGCCGAAAGCGATCGCTGCGTCGTCGTGGAAGGCAATCAATATTTTCCCGCCGATGCAGTCAAGCGCGAATTTCTGCGCGACAGCACGACGCATAGCGTTTGCCCGTGGAAAGGTACAGCGAGCTACTACGATCTCGTCGTCAACGGCGAAACCAACAAGGATGCCGCTTGGTATTACCCCGAACCAAAATCCGCCGCCGACAACGTCAAGGGTTATATCGCGTTCTGGAAAGGCGTGAAGGTCGAATAACCCCGCCTCGCGCCGGCGAAACCGTTGCTGGTGGTGAAAATTTCACTCGTTCAGGGCGATAGCGCGGCCAATACGGTCGTTTGCAGGCCCGAACCTGCACGTGAACAGCGCGGTTGGTGATGAATTTCACGCGTGCGGCACGGCGGTATGGATTTGTCATCCCCATTTGCTTAAACTCGACTCTCGACAGACATACGCGGCTGCGTCCACTAACCCCGAAACCCCGATGAAAACTGGCTTTCCACTGGCTGTCGCTCTCGTCGCGCTCTTTTGCGCCGGCGCAGGCCATGCGCAGGGTTTCAAGTTCTCACAGCAGGATGACAGCGCCAAGGCCAAGGAAGAAGCGCGCCAGCAAGGGATCGCCGAACGCCTCTCCACGCCCTGCGGCGATCAGCTCAAAGACAAGAAAATCATGCTGATCATCGGCGAGCAACAGTCCGGCGGCGGCATTCTGGCAAACCAGGAAAATTACGGCCCTCACTTTCAGGTCATCAACCAGCGGCTGCGTGCGCTCGGGCTCAAGACTTACACGCCGGAAGAAATCAAGAAACAGGTCGCGCAAGCCGAGATCGACGCTTATTTCAAAGGCAATCCCGATGCCGCGCTGTCAGCTTCCCGCCGGCTCGGCGCGAATTTCGTGCTGCGCGGGCTGATCACCGCCCAGGCAAGCGTCAATCCGGTCATCCGGGTGAACGAGGTTACGGTCAACCTGGGCTTTACGCTCGCCGATACGAGCGGCCGCATGATTTCAGATGCCACCGCGCAGGGCGGATCCTTTTCGGGTAGCGATATCCGGACTGCCGCCGCCCGGCTTATCAACGAGCAGGCCGATGATGTTGTGGCCAAGCTCTATAGCGACTACTGTACCAAAGGTGCCGCTGCACCCAAGGCAGAACCCAAGCGCAAGAAATAACGGCATACCCGCCGCCCAGACCATTACTCATTTTTCCGGGAGAACCGAAAATGAAAACCGACCTTGCAAAAACCCTCCTGAGTCTCGTTGCCGCCGCGCTGCTCGCGTTGTCCGGAGCCGCCGCCCGGGCGCAGCCTCACTGGGGTTCCGAAAGCAGCCCTGCGCCTGCGACGTCGACTTCGAAAAAAACCAACGAAGCCGCCGACCGTGCGGTGTACAAGCCGATCGAGTACTCGAACGCCGGCAAAGCCGGTCCGCCGCTCATCGTGATTCCCGGCGAAATCAAAAGCACCAACGCGACCTTCACCCAGAAAATCGGCGCCAACAATATTGCCGACTTCGCCGAGATCGAATTGTCGAAGGCGAACTTCCCGGTGCTCGAGCGCACCAATCTCGGCCCGCTGCTCAACGAATTTACGCTCGCCTACAATCTGGGTGATGTCGACCAGGCGCAAAAAATGCTCGGCCGCGGCAAGCTCAAGACCACCAAATGGGTCGTCAAATTCGACATCCTGAAAACCGAACAGGTCGCCGCCGCGCAAAAAGGCTTCGACGGCGGCTCGGTCGGCCGCATGATCGGCTTCTTCGGCGGACAGGGTGCGGCGATCGGCGGCACTGCGGTCGGCTCGGTCAAGACCGAGGACACCAGCGGGGTCTGGATAGTCGGCATGCGCTACAAGATCATGAACGCCGAAACGACCGAGCAGGTCGCCCAAGGCTACACCGAGGAAAAAATGGAGGTCGGCACGACCTCGACGTCCGTGCTCGGCGCTTCGTCCGCCCAGCAGGGCGGCGTTTCGCTCGATACGATGGTGCAGCGCCTGATCCAGAAAACGGTGTGGGAAATCGACAGCAAGTACAAGTAAAAAAAACCCGCCTTTTTCACGCCGCGTTAAACCATGAGCGAAGCACCACTCAAACTGGGCAAATACGAAATCCTGCGCGAACTCGGGCGCGGCGCTATGGGTGTCGTCTACGAAGCGTTCGACCCGAGCATAGAGCGCACGGTTGCGCTGAAAACCATCCGCCGGGATCAGCTCGAGGGCGACGACGCGGCTGAATTGATCACGCGATTTCAGCGCGAAGCCAAAGCCGCGGGACGCCTCAATCATCCCAATATCGTCGCGATCTACGATTTCGGCGAGGACAACAACACCACCTTCATCGCAATGGAGTTCGTGATCGGACGCGAACTCAAGAGCCATTTTGCGCAGGACGAACGTTTTCCAATGACGGAAATCACGCGCATCATGGGCGAGCTGCTCGATGCCCTCGAGTATTCGCATAATTACGGCGTGGTCCACCGCGACATCAAGCCCGCCAATATCATCATCCGGCCCAACGGTCAGGTCAAAGTTGCGGACTTCGGCATCGCGCGCATTGAGTCTTCGCAATATACGCAGGCCGGTTCCGTGCTCGGCACCCCCGCGTACATGTCTCCCGAGCAGTTCATGGGACAGACGGTCGATCGCCGCTCCGATATTTTTTCGGCCGGCGTGGTGCTCTACGAGTTCCTGACCGGCGAACGGCCGTTCTCCGGTACCGCGACGACCATCATGCATAAAGTGCTGAGCGTGGATCCGCCGCCGCCGTCCCGGCTGAACGTGCAGGTGCCGAAACCGTTTGACGCCGTGATCGCCAAGGCGATGGCAAAACGCCCGGAAGACCGTTTTCAGACTGCGCGCGAATTCGCCGACGCCATCCGGCTCGCGGCTGAGGGCGTGGCCGCGCCGGGACTGCCCGAGATTACGACGGCCGACGGCACGGTTATCAACACCGCATCCGACGCGAGCGTTAATCGTGCTGGCAACCTCATCGGAGACATGGAAATGCCGGCGCAGACTGCAGCCGCGCCGGCGCCGGCTGCAAAAGCCTCGTCGATCGAGCAGTCGCCCAAAAAGAAGGCTCCGCTGCTGGCGATCGCGGCGACTATTGCCGGCGTCATCGGCGTCGGCATCGCCAGTTATTTCGTGCTGGTACCGGCCAAGACCCACGATGTGCCCGCATCCGCAGCTGGCACGCCGGCACCCGCGACCGCGACCGCGCCGGCTGCGCCGGTGGCGGCAGCGTTGCCGCCCGTCGAGCCCGGCACGATGATCATCAGTGCAGTCGGGCTCGCCGACCCCAGGGATCAGAAATACCAGACCGACAAATCGCTGCTGACGGCCGATCTGCGCGCGGACTCCAAAAGCCAGCTGGTCGAAAAAGCGATCGCGCTTTACCTTGACCGCGCATCGCTAGCCAAGAACTACGATCTGCTGCGCGACAAGCTGTTGTCGAAAAGCAGCAACTATATCGCGAGCATCGTGCAGGAAGGCGCGCCGGAACTCGGCAAGGACGGGCTCATGTACGTGACCACGCAGGCGGCGGTGCGGGTGCGGGAAGTGCAGAAATCGCTCAACCAGATGTCGCACGACGAGCGTATTGAATTTATCCGCAACAATGGCGACCCGAAAATTTCGGTGGCGATCAATGCGCGCGGCGAAGGCGACGCCGTGCAAAATTCACAAGTTGCCGAGAACCTGCTCAAGGAACGCATCAAATCGTTCGGATTCCGGATTTGGTCCGACGACGCGCAGGCGCCCGCCGCACCGGGCAAGGGCGCCGACTTTGCCGTGATCGGCGAAGCGAGGCTCAAGAAACTATCGGCCAAGCTCGCGGCCTCCGGAATCACGATCGACAAATACATGCTGACCTCGTGGACGGTGAAGTGCGTCGACAAGCAAAGCGGCGAAGAAATCTATTACAACAACAAACTGCCGGTCGCCGCCGGATCGTGGGCAACGGAGGAACAGGCGCTCGCGGCAATCGGCGGCAAGATCGCCGATGAATTCTCGCGCGACTTTTTCGTGCGGCATTTCAACGCGAGCGGACAGAAAGTCGCGCTCAAGATCGAAGGCCTGCCGGATAAAGGCGTGGAAGCGGGGATTGCACGTGAGCTGGTCGGCCTGCAGGCGGTCATTGGCGTCGCGCGTCGCGCGGGTACGCCCGCAATTTACGACGTCCAACTCTCCGGCGGCACGGGACCGTTGACCGATCTGGTTGCGAACACCGTCCTCAAGCCGCTTAACGCCAAGCTCGGAAAAGCCTGCTTTAACCTCGGCGCCACCAGCGGGGAACAGGTTGCGGTGATGTTTGAACCGGCTTGCAACGACAAGGCGGTGCTCATGCGGCTCGACAGCTATCCACCCGCGTCGCTCTATGCGGCACCGCCTGCGCGGCAGAAGTCGATACTGCGGGATCCCGAGGCGATCAGCCGGCTGACGATCTAGCCGCAGCCTTCAGGCAACGGCAAAGGAAACGACCTCGGCATCGTTCGACAGCGCCGCGTGGCCGAGACAGATAACGCCGCGCCCGCGCAACATGATCTGCTCGCGTTTCAACATGATTTCGGCGTCGCCCTCGACGGTCACATATGTACCGTTGGTGCTTTGATCGACCAGGAAAAATTTGCCGCGCCGGTATTCGATTTTGCAGTGTACGCGGGACGCCATTTTGTCCGGCACCACCATATCGTTGCCCGCATCGCGCCCGAGTGACGCGGATTTCTGCCCGGCGCCGAGCGCGAGCGTCGCAGTTCCGTAAGTCAGGGTCAGCGCAGGCTCATGCGTGCTGACCGGCAGATCCCGCTCCGCCAATGCAGTAAGGTCGCCGCTGTCGTGCCAGATGACCTCGAAGATCCGGATCTCGTCCTGCTTGCCCTTGACCTGCATCGCGTCGATCTCACGCGTCGACGCCTTCAACAACTCCGACAGCGCGTCTACCGACTGACCGCTGGTGATAATTTGTCCGCTTTTGGCGAGTCCGGCCATGCGCGCGGCAGTGTTCACCGCGTCGCCGAAGTAATCGCCGCCCTCTTCGATTGCGGGCCCGAAATGAAAGCCGACGCGAATCGCGAGACGCGCGTTGTCGCCCTGGGGTATCGCCGCGACACGTGACTGCATATCGCACGCAGCCTGCATGGCGGCATCGACCGACGGGAATACCGCCATGACTTCGTCGCCTATGGTCTTGACGACGCGGCCGTCCTGCAGGACGGTCGATTTGCGCAGTTCCGATAGCACCGTATCGATGGCGGCCATGGCGCGCTGATCGCCGAGCTTCTCGTACAAGCTGGTGCTGCCGCTCACGTCGGCAAACATGATGGCGAATCGCTGGGACTCCGTAGTCACGGCGATGAATATAGCATGTCGCTGCCGCCGGTTGCTATGCGGTTATTACGGCGGCATACGGTCACGCGGCCTTGGCCACCGTCTTTTTCTTCACCTGCGCGGCCGTCGCGTGCATCGCCGCATAAGCGCCGTGCGCGGCGGATTCGGCATCGCCGACATGCACCGGCAGGCCCATGTCGGACAGCACCGAGCCCAGCGCCGACAGGCACAGCATGACGTTGTCGGGGCGGCACGAATAACCCATCAGGCCGAAGCGCCAGATTTTGCCCGCGAGCGGGCCGAGGCCGGCGCCGATCTCGAGGCCGAATTCGTTGAGCAGCGTCTTGCGGACCGCGGCTTCGTCGACCCCTTCGGGGCAACGCACGGCGTTCATCTGCGGAATCTGATACTGCTCCTTGACGAGAAACTTGAGCCCCATCGCTTCGAGTCCCGCCTTTAATGCAAGGTGATGGCGGTGATGGCGCGCCCAGCAATTTTCAATGCCTTCCTCGCGAATCAGCAGCAGTGCTTCGTGCAGCGCGAACAGCGAGTTGGTCGGTGCCGTGTGATGATAAGTGCGCGTCGTCGCGCCCCAGTAACCAAGCAAGAGGTTCATGTCCATGAACCAGCTGTGGATCTTGTCCTTGCGCGCCTTGACGTCGGCGACCATGCGCTCGGAGAACGAGACCGGCGAGAGGCCCGGCGTGCACGACAGGCATTTCTGGCTCGCCGAATAAACCGCGTCGATTTTCCACTCGTCGACCAGCACGGGCGTGCCGCCCAGCGACGTCACCGCGTCGACGATCGCGAGAGCATCGTGCTTGTGCGCGATCTCGACGAGCGTCTTGGCATCCGACTGGCAACCGGTCGAAGTCTCCGCGTGCACGAAGGCGAGAATGCGTACACCGGGGTTCTTGCGGAACGCGTCTTCGACTTTTTGCGGATCGATCGGCGAACCCCAGTCATCATCGACGACGATGGGAGTGCCGCCGCAACGTTCGACGTTTTCAATCATGCGCCCGCCGAATACGCCGTTGCGGCACACGATCACCTTGTCGCCGGGACGCACCAGGTTCACAAAACAGAATTCCATGCCGACCGAGCCCGGCCCCGAAATCGGAAACGTGAGCGGGTTCTTGGTCTGGTACGCGTAACGCAGCAGCGTCTTCAGTTCTTCCATCATCTCGACGAATATCGGGTCGAGATAGCCGATTGCCGGCTGGCTCATCGTCGTCAGCACCCGCGGGTGGATTTCGGTCGGGCCCGGCCCCATCAACGTGCGTTGCGGCGGATGAAAGGAATTGATGCGTTTGGCTGGCGCAAAATCATTCATGGTGTCGTTCCCTGTAAGTAATGACCCGAACAAACTTTCGCCGTCCGGACGCGATTTCATCCGGAGCGGTTTTCTGGCGGTGGCTTCGTTGAGGACTTCGGCTGCGGTGATCTGGCCATTGCTGGCGTTCTCGACTTCCATCGCCCAGCGGGCCGGCACGTAACCGGATTTCACCCAGTTATTGACGACGGCGCGGTCGAGGCGGAATTGACGCGCAACCTCGGCTTGGGAGCCGAAGAGAGCGACGAGACGGTCGGCACAGTTCATGAAATATTCTCTGGGTGAGAATTTACCATGACAAAATTATTTTGACAATATTTGCTTCGAGCGGCCCGGTTTCAGAGTCAGTGCCTACTACGGATCCGAGAATATGGTGAATTCATCTTGCGGATCAAAGGCTTTGTCCCCATCTTCAGCAGCGATCCCCGTCGCGGCAATGGCCGCAAAATCGAAAAGCTTGCGATCCATGAGGTGCGACGGCCGCACGTCCTGCAAGCTGCGGAAGATCGATTCGACCCGGCCCGGGTACCGCTTTTCCCAGTCACGCATCAAGTCCTTCATCTGCTTTCGTTGCAGCGTCGGCTGCGAACCGCAGAGGTCGCACGGAATGATCGGGAACTGCTTCACCGTTGCGTACGCCGCAAGGTCCCGTTCCTGCACATAGGCCAGCGGTCGGATCACGACGTGCGCGCCGTCGTCCGAGACCAGCTTGGGCGGCATCGCCTTCAACTTGCCGCCGAAAAACAAGTTGAGAAAAAACGTCTCAAGGATATCGTCGCGATGGTGGCCGAGCGCGATCTTGGTCACGCCGAGTTCCTTCGCCACGCGGTACAGCACGCCGCGGCGCAAGCGCGAGCACAAGCCGCACATCGTCTTGCCTTCCGGAATCACGCGCTTCACCACCGAATACGTGTCCTGCACCTCGATGTGAAACGGCACGCCGAGTGCCGTCAAATAGTCGGGCAGTATGTGCGCCGGATAGCCGGGATGGCGCTGATCGAGGTTGACCGCAACGATCTCGAAATCGACCGGCGCGTGCGTGCGCAAATTGAGCAGCACGTCCAGCATTGCGTAACTGTCCTTGCCGCCCGACAGGCACACCATCACGCGATCGCCCGCGCGTATCATTTCGTAGTCGCCGATCGCCTGCCCGACCAGGCGGCGCAGCCGCTTGGCGAGCTTGTTCGCTTCATAAATCTGCTTGGGCGCCGGAGTATTGCCCTCACCCTCAGTCCCTCTCCCGGAGGGAGAGGGAAGCGAATCGCTCCCTTCTCCCTCCAGGAGAAGGGTCGGGGATGAGGGACGGGACGCGTTCATAACGTGATGCTCCTGCCGCCATCGACCGCGATCACCTGCCCCGTCACATAAGGCGCGGCGGCGACGAGGAATTCGACCGCCTTCGCGATGTCGTCCGGCTCACCCGCGCGCTTCAATGCGGTCTGATTGACGATGCGCTGGCGCGACAGTTCGTCGGACCACGCGTCGTCATCCGGCCACAATATGGTGCCCGGCGCCACGCCGTTCACGCGCACCTCCGGGCCCAGTTCGCGAGCGAGCGAGCGCGTGAGCGCGAGCAGGCCGCCCTTCGCCACCGTGTAGACGACGTAATTTTTCATCGGAAATTCGGCATGAATGTCGACAATGTTGACGATACAGCCGTGGCGTTTGCGCAATTCAATTGCCGCAGCCTGCGACAAAAACAGCGGCGCCTTCAGATTGGTGCCGATCAGGTCGTCCCACGCCTTGTCGGTGATTTCGCCGATTGCGGTCGCAAAGAAACTCGAGGCATTATTGACAAGGATATCGAGACTGCCGAATTGCTTGACCGTGGTCTTGACGAGGTCGGGCAGGCTCGCGCCACTCAGAAGATCGGCCTGGATCAGCGCCACCGAATCCGCGCGACGCCCGTTCAACTCGTGCTGCAACGCACGCGCCTCGGCTACCGAGGCGCGATGATGCACCATCAGGCTGGCGCCCTCCGCGTGCAAGCGCCGGCAAATCGCGGCCCCGACGCGCTTCGCGCCGCCCGTAACCAACGCCGTCTTGCCCGCAAGTGTCCCATCCGTCTGCATAGCGCATATTGTACGGGAAGCACTGATTAGTTTTCATTTAATCAAAGCTTCCTCTAAAGTGGGGGAAATACGAGGAATTCACAGCTTGCTGCCCGCCCACCTGCATAAACTTCCCGCGCCCCCGGTCGACGCCGTGGCGCACAGCGCGCGGCTCACCGCACTGATTGCCCGCGAAATCGCCGCGGGCGGCGGCTGGTTGAGCTTTGCGCGTTACATGGAACTCGCATTGCACGCGCCGGGCCTGGGCTACTACAGTGCGGGCGCAACCAAATTTGGCGCGGCCGGCGACTTTGTGACCGCACCCGAAATGGGACGGGTCTTCGGCCGCACGCTCGCGCGCCAGGCGGCACAGATTTTGCAAAATGGCATTCCGGATGTCGTCGAACTCGGCGCTGGCAGCGGCCGTCTCGCGCGCGATCTCCTCGCGGAACTCGAAACGCTGGACAGTCTGCCACGGCGCTATTTCATGCTCGAAACCAGCGCGGACCTGCGACAGCGCCAGCACGAACTCCTGCAACGCGACATTCCCGACCTTGCCGGCCGCGTCGAATGGCTGGACGCGTGGCCTTCATCGCTCACCGCGCTGGTGCTCGGCAACGAAGTCCTCGATGCGATGCCCGTACATATCATCGAAGTTCGCGCCGGCGGCATCAACGAGCGCGGCGTGACGCTGGCGGGCGACAAGTTCAATTGGGAGATGCGGCCCGCCACCGGCGCATTGCTCGCCGCCGCGCAGGCCCTCGACCTGCCGCCCGGCTATGTCACCGAAATCAATCTCGCCGCGCAATCGTTCATGGCAACGCTCGCCACCGTTATGGAGCGCGGCGTCGCCCTCTTTATCGATTACGGCTTTCCGGCGCGCGAGTACTACCACGCGCAACGCAGCAGCGGTACGTTGATGTGTCACTACCGGCAGCATGCGCACGACGATCCGCTTTGTCTCGTCGGCTTGCAGGACATCACCGCACATGTCGATTTCAGCGCGCTGGCCGACGCTGCCACGCGGGCCGGATTCGAATTGCTCGGTTATGCAAACCAGGCGCAGTTCCTGATCAACTGCGGCATCACCGACGTGCTGGCCGCGACGTCCGCCGGCGATGCCGCGGCGTACCTGCCGCAGGCGGCACAGGCGCAAAAGCTGATGAGTCCCGCCGAGATGGGCGAGCTTTTCAAGGTCATCGCGCTGGGCCGCGACTTCGCCGCGCCGCTTGCCGGCTTTGCGCGCGGAGACAAAAGCCGTCAGCTCTGATGAACGTTGTATTGCCGCCGTGAAATCAGCGTTAATGCAACTGCTCGTCGCGATCGCGCTGCTCGCGGCCGACGCCGCAACGCCCGCTGCCCGCGACGCGGTTGCAATGGCAACCTACCGCTGGGAACAAAGCCCGCACGGCGCGATGCTCGAACGCATATTGCCGCCGTCGCCCGAGCCGCGACAATTGCCCGACCCCAAAACCGCGGGCGCACGACTCGTCGTCATGTATTGCGTGCAGTGCCACTACCTGCCCAATCCCGCGATGCATGATGCGGCGCGCTGGAAAAGCGTGGTTGCGCGCATGGTATGGCGCATGGAGGGCCGCGGCAACCTGGGCAAACTGATGCAGGAGATGATGGCGGACGTCAAAACGCCAACCACGGATGAGCAGGCGACGTTGCTGCGTTATCTGCAAAAGCACGCGCAACACGGCTTGGCTCCCGGCCGGTATCCGGACCTCGACACCGAGTCCGGCCGCCGTTTCAGCATCGCGTGTTCCCAATGCCACGTGCTGCCCGACCCGCGACGTCACACCGCGCCGGAATGGCCCGCAATCGTCGAGCGTATGCGGCGCAACATGGCATGGGCGAATCGCGTGACGGGAGATCCCGCGTTGCGTACCTCGCCCGAACTCAACACTGCCGACATCACGCGCTTTCTCCAGCGGCACGCCCGCACGCGTTAGCGCATTCTTCTAACGCTCAGACCTCCGGCACTTTCATCCCGCGCCGCACCGCGGGGCGCGCCGAGATCGCGTCGAACCAGCGCTTCACGTGCGGAAAATCGGCCAGGTTCGTTTTATGCCACTCATAACGCGCAACCCACGGATACGTTGCGATGTCAGCGATCGAATACTCGTCGGCAAGGTACTCGTGCGCCGAGAGCCGCGCATCGAGCACGCCATAGAGCCGGTCTTTTTCTTTCGCGTAGCGCTCGATCGCATACGGCACCGGCTCTTTCGCCGCGCGCAGGAAATGATGCACCTGGCCGAACATCGGGCCCACGCCGCCCATCTGGAACATCAGCCATTGCAGCGCATCGTATTTCAAGCGGTCGGACTTCGGCAGCAGCCGGCCGGTTTTTCCCGCGAGATAAATCAGGATCGCGCCCGATTCCATCATCGCGTACGGCTTGCCGTCGGGACCGTCCGGATCCACGATCGCCGGGATTTTGCTGTTCGGGCTGAGCGCGACGAACGCCGGCGTGAATTGGTCGTTCTTACCGATGTTGATCGCGTGCACGCGATACGGCAGGCCGATTTCTTCGAGCATGATCGAAACCTTGCGCCCGTTGGGCGTGGTCCACGTATAAAGATCGAGCATCGCTTCTCCCTTGTTTGCAGCGCGTCCCGGCGGCGCCGGTTTTGGCGTGAACGCGTCTTTGATGGCGGCGGCGCGCGCCTGCGCGACGCGCTCCTTGATCTCTTGCGCGTTGGCGCAGTTCCTGGCAACTGCGCCGGCATCGACCGCGCGCGCGGCGGCGAGCGCATCACGCAGTCTCGCGACTGCCGCCGCACTCGCCGGCCTGTCGGCCGCGACCGCGCAGACCTCAAGCAGTTGCGTGAACCGCTCGGGGCGGCGCCATGCGTCGGTCGCCTGCAGGAGCCACAGCAGCGCATCCACGGGCAACTTGTCCGCATTGCGCACGTCGGCGCAATAACGCGCGGCCAATAGAGCAAGTTCGCGGCAATCCTGGGGCACGCGCAAGCGCTCGCACAAGACTTCAATCGCGCGTTCTTCCGCGTGCATGGCGATCAGCGCAAACCGCGCTGCAAGGCCGACCGCCCGTTCTGCCGCGGTGTCCAATGCCGCCAGCCTGCGTGCGCCCGCGGTGCCGGCGAGCCCAGCCAACTCCGGCAGCACGACCGCGGCCGCGCCGCATTCCGCCAGTACCTCGAACATGCGCGAGGGCCGCCGTTCCATCAATCCGCGCGCCAGTTCCTGCCACACGCGCTCGGCGACCAGCGCGTCGGCTTCGCCATGCGCCACCATTTCGCGCATCTGTTGCAGCGTTGCCGGCGCTATCGCGAAACCAAAACGCGCGGCAAACCGCGCGACGCGCAGTATGCGCACCGGGTCTTCCGCGAACGCCGGGCCGACATGGCGCAGTACCCGCGCTTGCAAGTCGGCGGCGCCGCCGAACGGATCGATGATATTGCCGGCGTCGTCCCGCGCGATCGCGTTGATCGTCAGATCGCGGCGCGCCAGATCTTCTTCAAGAGTCACGTCGGGTGCGGCGTGGAACTCGAAGCCGTGATAGCCGCGTGCCGTCTTGCGTTCCGTGCGCGCGAGCGCGTACTCTTCTTTCGTCTGGGGATGCAAAAACACCGGAAAATCCTTGCCGACCGGTTTATAGCCGAGCTTGACCATTTCGGCAGGTGTCGCGCCGACCACCACGTAATCGCGATCGGTCACCGGCAACCCGAGCAGTTCGTCGCGCACGGATCCGCCGACGGCGTAGATTTTCATGCCGTCAATGTTGCGGCTCGAATTGCGGCAACACTTCGGTCTCGGCCGCGGCGGCCGCGTACCATTCCTTCATCGCGGACAACGCAAGCAGCATGTCGGCGTAGCGGCGCGACGACGCGGACAGCGCGACCGCATAGGTTTTGAAGCGCGTTGCGACCGGCGCGTACATTGCGTCGGCGATGCTGAAAGCACCCAGCAGAAACGGCCCGCCGTACCGGCGCAGTCCTTCGCTCCAGATCGCCTCGATGCGCGCGATGTCTGCAGCCGCTTCGGGGGTCATGCCGATGCCCGGCATTACACGACGGACGTTCATGGTCATTTTGCTTCGCAACGCCGCAAATCCTGCGTGCATTTCAGTGCTGATTGCGCGTCCGTACGCGCGCGCGCCCGGATCGTCAGGCCACAGTTGCTTGCCCGCATGACGCTCGGCAACATACTCGCAAATGGCGAGCGATTCCCAGACCGTGATGCCGCCATCGATCAGTATCGGCACTTTGCCGGCCGCCGAATAGCCGCGGATCTTCGCGACATGGCCGTCCTGATACAAAGGAATTCTGACCTCGTCGAACGCGATGCCCGCGTGCTTCATCAACAGCCACGGCCGCAACGACCACGACGAGTAAGCTTTATTGCCGATGACGAGCGTGTATTGAGCCACGAGCGGCCACGCTGTTACGACGCGCGACGCGCGTGATCGCGATAAGCGCGATAGCGCGCGCGCGGCGACGCCGCCGCGAGCCAGGTCGGCGCCTCCGCCTCCAGCGCTGCGGGGTGTATGCCGAACGGACACGGCTGGTCGCTGACGTTGTCGATCTGCATCGAATGGTAGTTGTCGCGAGTCATCAACCGGCCCGGCAGAAATTCCAGCACCAGCGCCTGCAGGTACGACAGCGTATCGCCCAAGCCGATGATCGGCCGGCGGTGGCCGCTGACGTTGCCAATGACCGCTACGAGTTCGCGCAGCGTGTACACGCGCGGGCCGCATAAATCGTAACTTTTGCCGTACGCATCGAGACTATCGAGGCTCGTCACCAACGCCGAGGCAACATCTTCGACATACACGGGCTGAAAGCGCGCGCGGGGCCGCGCCAGAAAAATAACGGGCAGCATTTTCTGCAACCGTGCGAACATGTTCACAAACCGGTCTTCGCGCCCGAAAATGACGGACGGCCTGAAGATGGTCCAGTCGAGGGCGGAAGCACGCACGAGCGCTTCCGCAGCGCCTTTCGTACGCTGATAGCGGCTCGGGCCCTTGACGTCGGCACCCAACGCGCTCATGTGCACGTAACGACGCACGCCGGCCTGCGCGCACGCCGCGATGATTTTGCGGGTCAGGCCTACGTGCGCTTCTTCAAAGCCGCGCTCGCCGCCTCCGTCGTGCAGCACGCCCACCAGGTTGATTACGGCATCCATGCCGCGAAGCAGGCGCGCGAGTGACGCGGGATCGTGCACGTCGGCATCCATCACATCAACCGTCGGCAACAGGAACAGCGCCTTGGCGCGCTCGCGATCGCGCGTCGGCACGCGCACGTGGTAGCGTCGCGCGCTCAGCGCCTGGACGACATGGCAGCCCAGAAACCCGCTGCCCCCGATCACGCACACCCGCATCAATTCCATAATGCCCCCACCGTTCCTTGTTTGGTCCCGCGCGACCGCTGCAATTATCCGCCCGGCTCGTCCAATGGCTTTTCCAGCGCGGGCGAACGCGGCGCGATTACGCCGATGCGCGCCTTGAGCGAGAGCAGCGTATTCCCGAACTGCTGGCCGTAGTAGCTGGCGTTGCTCATGACTTTCTTCACGTAGTCGCGTGTTTCATTGAACGGAATCGATTCGGCATAAATAGCCGCCTCCATAGGTTCACTGGCGCGCCACGCGCGCGCGCGTCCTGGTCCCGCATTATAGGCCGCCGACGCGAGCACGGGATGGCTGTCGAGCGTGTCAAGCACGTGTTTCAAATACCACGTGCCGAGGTTCAAATTCGTCTCCACGTTGGCCGTCTGCGTCCCGCGATAATCCTTGAGCCCGACTTTTTGCGCGACCCAGCGCGCCGTGGCGGGCATTAATTGCATCAGGCCCACCGCGCCCGCGCTCGATTTGACGTCGGCGATAAAGCGGCTTTCCTGGCGGATGAGGCCGTATACCCACGCCTCGTCAAGCTGCTGCTGGCTGACGTAGTTTTTCATCACGTCGCGGTACGGTGCGAGGTAGCGCATGCCGAAATCGTGCAGTTCGCGCGTGCGGTCGGCGGTGTTGATGGCGCGGTCGTAGAGTTCGCTGCGGCGCGCGAACTCGGCCGCGGCCAGCAACTGCTTGTCGTCGTAATTGCGGATGGTCCAGCTCCACTCTCGATTGCCCTCAAACCTCAGGTTGAGCCGGTAGAAAGCCAGCGCGCGCTGAAAGCCCGGCACCTTCGCCATCGCCTGCACTTCGGCGCGATCGGGTTTGTATGACGCCGCCGGCACCCGGCCGCGGCCGCCGAGTTCCTCGGCCGCGAGTTGCCCGTAGAACGAAAATTCGGTGGCGAGCGGCGTGAACAGGGCCTGCGCCTCGTCCGCGCGCCCGAGCACTTTATACGCGCGCGCTTTCCAATAACGCCACGCGGGATCCTGGCTTTCCTTCGCCGACATTGCGTCGATCGCGGCCAGCACGTCGGGCCAGCTTTTCGCACGCAACGCGATGCGCACCTTCCACCCAAGCTGGGAGTCCGTCAGATCGCCTGCCTTTGCATACCAGGCCAGCGCGTTGGGATCATGACGCTGGGCACCCTGGTAAGCAATCAATCCCCACACGTAGCCGCGTTCCGGCTCGCTAAACCGGTCGCCAAGCTTGGTCCACTGCTGGGCCGCGAGCGGCGGTGCGGTGCGCGCGAGGCGATGCACCGCGTACATCGCGGTTTCGCGCCCCGCCCGTGTCTTGAGATTCAAGTTCCTGCGTTCGAGATAGGCCTGCGGATTGACGGCGATACCGGACCATGCCTGCGTTTCGGCCTGTTCTTTCGCGGGCAGGTATTCAGCCACGCGACGCGCAACCCCCGTATTGCCTGCTTCGAGCGCGAGCCTGATGCGTGCCCACACATCTTCCACGCTGAGCTGATTGTTGCCGGGCAGCGCGTCGAACAGCGGCGTGCAGCTATCCGGCTGGTCGCGGCCGCTGAACCACAAGATCCGCGCATAGTTCAACGCTTCCGCCCCGCCGGCGCGCAGCCGGCTTTGCAGCGAATAGCACAAGAGTTCGGCGTCGTAGCCTTCGAGCTGCGGATATTCGGCGTCGAACAAATCCCATTGCTGCTTGTTCGCCAGTTGCTTCAACCAGTCGGTGCGCAGGCTGTTCACCACCGGCCCGTCCTGCAGGCGCTCGAGCATCGCACGCACGTCGGCGGGCGCTGCTTCGTCGAGCCGCATGCGGAAGCGCCAATATGTGACGTACGGTTCGAGCGGATAACCGCTCAGCGATTTCGCATAGCGCTCGAGCTTGACGGCATCCCCCGCCCGGAATGCCTCGCGCGCGGCAAGAAAGTCGTCGTCCTGCGTGGCCCCGTACGCGCTAGCCGCGCACGCCAGCAGCGCGCAAACGAACAAGAAATGCCAATTGATCGACCTTCTGTTGTCACTCATCAACGCGATTTTACGGCTTTTGCGCCGGGTCTACTGCTTCATCGACGTCCATTTACGCAGGTGTAGACAACGCGCGCAGCGGCGAGTGCCCGCTGGGGCAACATATGCGATTGCAATTCGACAATGGCCGCCTTGGTGTTAGCTAGGCGAGGAACAGACGATAGGCCGGGTTGTGCGTTTCGTCCGCGTGCGGATAGCCGAGCTTGGCCAGAAACGCCTTGAACGCCGCTTGGTCGCGCGGCGGCACCTGGATGCCGACCAGCACGCGGCCGTAATCGGCGCCGTGATTGCGGTAATGAAAGAGGCTGATGTTCCAGCCGTGCCGCATGCTGTCCAGGAACTTCACCAACGCGCCGGGACGCTCCGGAAATTCAAAGCGGTAAAGGATTTCGTGCTCGACCCCGGGGGCGTGGCCGCCGACCATATGGCGCACGTGCGACTTGGCAAGATCGTTGTTGCTGAAGTCGAGCGCCTCCAGGCCGTTGCGCCGGAGCTGCCGCACCAGCCGCGCGGTTTCGTCGCTGTTATGCACCTGGACGCCGACGAACACGTGGGCGACGCGCGCATCGCCGAAGCGGTAATTGAATTCGGTGACGCTGCGCGGCCCCAGCAGGCTGCAGAACTTGCGGAAACTGCCAGGCTTTTCGGGGATCGTCACCGCCAGCACGGCTTCGCGCTTTTCGCCGAGTTCGGCCTCTTCGGCGACGAAACGCAGCCGGTCGAAATTCATGTTGGCGCCGCAGGCGACCGCGACCAGCGTCTTGCCGCGCACGCCTTTCTTCTCGACCCACGCCTTGGCGCCGGCGATCGCAAGCGCGCCCGCGGGTTCGAGCACCGCGCGCGTGTCTTCGAATACGTCCTTGATTGCGGCGCACGTCGCGGCGGTGTCGACGCGTATCACCTCATCGACGAGTTGGCGGCAGATCCGGAACGGTTCCACGCCGACCTGCCGGACCGCCACGCCGTCGGCGAACAATCCGACGTGATCGAGTTTCACGCGCCGGCCTGCCTTCAGCGACTGGTACATCGCGTCGGCATCGAACGGCTCCACCCCTATGATCTTGATATGCGGACGCAGGCGCTTCAGATAAGCGGCAATGCCGGAGATGAGGCCGCCGCCGCCGATCGCGACAAACACGGCGTCGATCTCGCGCCGCGTTTGGCGCAAAATTTCCATCGCTATCGTGCCTTGTCCGGCAATCACGTCGGGGTCGTCGTACGGATGCACGAAAGTGAGCCCTTGGCTCTTCGCGAGCTTGCGCGAGTGGGCATAGGCTTCGTCGTAGGTGTCGCCGTGCAACACCACTTTGGCGCCGCGCGCCGCCACCGCCCCGACTTTGATCTGCGGCGTCGTCACGGGCATGACGATCGTGGCTTTGCACTTCAATCGTTGCGCCGACAGCGCGACACCCTGCGCGTGGTTGCCGGCGGAGGCGGCGATCACGCCGCGCGCGAGCGCCGCCGGCGGCAGCCGCGACATCTTGTTGTAGGCGCCGCGCAGCTTGAACGAGAACACGGACTGCATGTCTTCGCGCTTGAGCAACAAAGTGTTGTTGAGCCGCGCGGACAGGTTGGGCGCGCGCTCGAGCGGCGTCTCGATCGCCACGTCGTAAACGCGTGCAGTCAGAATGCGCTCGAGGTAATCAATTTTCATGGGATGGCCGGCAGAGGGAAATAGGGCGTAAAGGTTAGCAGGATATCGGCCGCTTGGCCATTTTTGCCACCCCCGGGTATGGGGGGGTTGTCAAAATCTGAACTTCCGGCGGCCCCCGGTCCCGATTTACTATTCGGCCCGCACCCTTTACCATAGCCGCATGACACAGGACGAACTTAAACAAGCCGTGGCGCGCGCGGCGATTGAGCATGTGCCTGCCGGCACCATCGTCGGCGTCGGCACCGGTTCGACCGCGAATTACTTCATCGACGAGTTGGGCAAGATCAAACACAAAATCGACGGCGCGGTGGCGAGTTCGGACGCGTCGGCCCAGCGCCTGAAAAAGCTCGGGATCGAAGTCCTCCAGTTGAACGACGTGGCGGACCTGCCCGTCTACGTCGACGGCGCGGACGAAATCACCCATCATCTCGCGATGATCAAGGGCGGCGGCGGCGCGTTGACGCGCGAGAAAATCGTGGCCGCCGTCGCGCGCAAATTCGTCTGCATCGCCGACCAATCCAAACTGGTCGACGTGCTCGGCAGGTTTCCGTTGCCGATCGAAGTCATTCCGATGGCGCGTTCGTACGTGGCCCGCGAACTCGTGAAGCTCGGCGGCCAGCCGGCGCTGCGCCAGGGCTTCACGACCGACAACGGCAACGTGATCCTCGACGTGCACAACCTCACGATCATGAAGCCGCTCGAACTCGAAAGCACGTTGAACCAGATCGCCGGCGTGGTCGCGAACGGATTATTCGCGCGGCGCGGCGCCGATGTGCTCCTGCTGAGCGGCGATAAAGGGGTACAAACGCTCACGCGCTAGAATCTCGCGCGTAGAAGCAGGTGTTCAAACGCTGACGTGATTGGGCTTTGGACCTAGAGTAAATCCGGCGAAATCGCCGCGCGTAACTGTGTGCGCGCGTGTTCGTCATCATTGCGGCGCGCAACCCACACCACGGCGCCCTTCTTCACGCTCCACGGCTCCTTCGCCCCCGTCAGCAACAGCGCCGCCGCTTCGCCGAGCGTTGGTTGGTGCCCCACGATCACAACCGTGCCGTCGCGCTCGGGCCAGCCGGCGGCGCGCAGCACGCCCTCCGCTGACGCCGCCAGGCCGATATCAGTCACGGTCTTGAAATCGGCAGTCAATGCGTGCGCGGTCTGCTGCGCACGCCTGGCGGGGCTTACGAGCACTACTGCGGAGCCCGGAATCCGCGCACGCAACCACTTCGCCATGCGCGCCGCCTGCTTCTCGCCTTTGGCCGTCAACTTGCGCTCGCTGTCGTGAATGCCGTCTTCGGCTTCGGCATGACGCCATAAGATCAGATCCAAAGACTATTTCCCCGCCGGTGGCACATAACCCTGGGCAGCGTCGGCGCCGCCACCGAAGAAATGCTTGTCCATTTGCTGGACCAGATATTCGCGCGCCTTCTTGTCGGCTAGATTCAGGCGGTTCTCGTTGACCAGCATTTTCTGGTGCTCGAGCCATTGCTTCCACGCCTCTTTCGACACGTTCTCGAAAATTTTCTTGCCGAGTTCGCCGGGATACGGCGGAAAATCGAGTCCTTCGGCTTCGCGGCCGAGCTTTACGCACTTCACCATTCTTGTCATGACGGATACTCCAGACTGCTGCGGGCCGGATGGCCGTCGCGCGGGCTGTGATTTTATCAGGAATGGCCGGCCATTCCGCGCACCTTCGCGGCGGCGGCACTGCCCGGATACGCGGGATCGGGATGCGGCCGCTCGAGATGAAATCCCTGCACCGCGTCGACGCCGAAAGTCTTGAGCATCGTGAGCGTCGGTTCGTCTTCTACGCACTCGGCTATCGTATGCTTGCCCATGCCGCGCGCCACCGCCACGATCGCCTTGACGAAAATCTGGTTGTCGAAATCGCTCGGCAGATCGCGGATAAAAAGGCCGTCGATCTTCACCGCGTCGGCCTGCAGGTGCTTCAAGTACGCGAACGAAGAAAAGCCGGTGCCGAAATCGTCGAGGCAGGTGCGGCAGCCGGTCTGGCGCAAGGCCTCGATAAACCGCCGCGCGTCGTGCAGGTCCGACACCGCGGACGTCTCGGTGAGTTCGACCAGCAGGCGGCGCGGCGCGACCCCGCAACGCTTCAATTGCTCGGCGATATATTGCGGCAGCGTCGGCTCGTCGAACGAGCGGCCTGAGATGTTGATCGCCAGCGACGGCATATTGGCATCGGCAAGCAGCTCGATGCTGTGCTTGATCACCCAGCGGTCGATGTCGAGGATCTTGCCGCTTTTCTCGGCATACGGTATGAACTGACCCGGCATCAGGATCTGGGTCGGGTCGTCCGGGTCGAGCATGCGGATCAGCACCTCGTAATGCACGAGCGCGTTGCTCGCCGTATCGAATATGCCCTGAAAGTAAAGCCGCAGCAGATCGTGCTCGAGCGCGTGGGCGATGCGGTCGTTCCACGACAGGCGCGTAACCATTGCGCGCGAGTCGTCGAGATCCCTGCGGTAAGTCCGCCACGCGTTCTTGCCGGCGTCCTTGGCTTGGTACATCGCCGCATCCGCGTGCGCGATCAGTTCTTCGACGGTTCCCGCATGATCGGGAAAAATCGCGATGCCGAGGCTGGTGGTGAGCCGCAGCGCCTGGGTCTCGAATTGAAATTTGATCAGCGCAATCGAGCGCACGATGCGCTCCGCGAGCACGCGCAGGATGTTGTCCGACGCATCGGGCACCAGGATCGCGAATTCGTCGCCGCCCAGGCGGCTGAAAATCTCGTTGCGCCGCACCTGGCTCGCGACATCGCCCGCGACGCGTATCAGCATCGCATCACCCGCGCGGTGGCCAAACGTGTCGTTGATGTACTTGAATTCGTCGAGATCGAAATACAGGAGCGCCAGCCGCGTGCCGCTGCGCTGCGCATCCGCGATCATGCGTCCGATTTCCTCGTTGAAGCGGTGCCGGTTGTACAGTCCGGTCAGCGCGTCGCGCTCGGCGAGATAGACGAGTTGCTCGGCTGTCTGCCGCTCGCGCGTGACATCCTCGAAAATCCAGATATGGCCGACCGCTCCGCCGTTGGCGCCCTCGACCGGATAGCATTGCTGCGTGATAATGCGGCCGTCGGCGAGCTGGATTTCAAAAGCGCCGGGCGCCTCGCCGCCGCCGCGCAGGCGGAAGAGATGCGGCATCTGCTCCTCGGGCCGCGCCAGCACGGACGCCGATTTTTCGAGCACCACCAGCGGATCCTGTCCCAGCAATTGCGCCGCTTCCCCGATCCGCCACAGGCGGTTGAACGCGGGATTCGTGTAGACGACGCGATTTTCGGTATTCACGAACAGAATGCCGAACTCCATCGCCGAGAGCAGCGCCGACAGCCGCGCGTGCTCGTCCTGCGCGCGTTTCAGGTAATCCTGCTGCACCGCCTGCGCTTCGCGCAGTTCCACGACCGTTGCGGCGAGACGCTGCTCGGCCTCGCGGCGCTGGCTCACGTCGCGGATGCTGATGCGGATGCCAAGGTATTCGCGGCCACTGCCGTAGATCGGGCGCCAGTCGGCCGCACCCCACAATAGCGTGCCGTCCTTGCGGCGGGCGCGGAATTCGAAGTCCTGCCCGGCATTGCCGCGCAACGCCTGCCGGATCTGGCGGATTGTGCGCACGACATCTTCGGGTTCGACCAGCGCCGCCGGGAAATTGTCCATCGCCAGACATTCCTCCGGGGTATAGCCGAACGTTTCGTGCACGCGCGGGTTGATCCAGATTAAACGGCCCTCGGTGCCGATCCACAGCTCGACGTCGTACGAATAATCGGCGATTGCATGAAACTTGGCTTCGTTCTGCGCCAGCGCATCCATGCGGTTGCGCAGGGCGCCGGCCATCGCGTTGAAACTGGCGGTGAGCTTGCCGATCTCGTCTTCACTGCCGACCGGCAGGCGCACGGTGAAATCGCCCGCTGCGAGGCGCTCGCTGGCATCGGTCAGCTGCCGCAGGTTGCGCGTGAGCCAGTAGCTGACCATTGCCATCAGCAGCGCCGACACGATCAGCGCGATGCCGCCGGTCACCACCGCTTCGTGGATCAACTCGCTGCGCGCGTTTTGCATGAACGCGGTTGAGACGCCGAAGCGCAGCTTGCCGAGAACCTGGCCATGGGTCTCGATTTCGACCTCGGTGTCGAAGCGGCCGCTGCGGGCGCCGGCGTCGTCGTGCAGGTTGACGGCCGGCGGCGGCAAAGCGGTTTGCTCGTCCCAGCCGCTTTTCGCGATCAGCCTGCCGCCGTTGTCGAACAACATCAGGTACGCAATGCCCTCGTTGCTGCGCACCCGCGACAATACGGTTTCGATCGCCGCGATGTCGCGGCGTTTCAGGGGATCGGCGAGCGACGTTACGAGGAGGCTTTTTTCTTCATCGAGCCTTAGCTGCGAGCGCTCCTCCAGCTTCGCGTTGATGAATTCGAGGCTTTGCGTCGTGAGTGCTACGAGCATCAGGACCTGCACGACAATCGCCGCCAAAAAGAGCTTGGCGCGCAACGACGCGATATACGGCAGCCTCATGCGCGATCCGGCTCACGCATGCGTCGCCACCCGAATGTCGTCGAACCCGATTGCGTCATTACCCCCCCAATGCATGGCGCGGCGAGACCGGACTACAGCCGCTTGATCAACACCTGCGAGCGACGCTGATAGTTGTACAGACCCTGTTTGCGGTGCGGCAGCGCCGCGACCGGCGCAGCTTGAAATCCGCGCTCGATGAACCAGTGCGCGGTGCGCGTCGTGAGCACGAAGAGCCGTTTGACCTTGCGCAGCTTGGCGCGCGCTTCAATCGCGTGCAAGAGCCGCTCGCCGGCGCCCGCGCGCCGGTGGTCCGGATGGACGGCAAGGCCGGCGAGTTCCGCCATGCCGTCCTCATACTGGTAGAGCGCGGCGCACCCGACGATCACGCGGTCGTGTTCGAGCACGAAGAAGCGCTCGATTTCCATTTCGAGGAGATCGCGGCCGCGCTTGACCAGCGTGCCGTCCGCCTCGAGCGGTTCGAGCAGGCGCAATACGCCGCCGATATCGTCGATGCGCGCCGGCCGCAATTTCTCGAGCGGATCCTGCGTCAGCATCGTGCCTACGCCGCGGCGCGTGAAGAGTTCCAGCAGGAGCGCGCCGTCGGCGTGACGGGACAGGAGGTGCGCGCGCTTGACGCCGGCGCGGCATGCGCTGACCGCGCGCGGCAAATACAACGTGACGTCGCCCGCCAGCGCGCCCGGGCGCGCCAGCAGCTTTTCAGCCTGGCTGCAGGTCAGCTCGTGCCTAAGCTCCGCGCGCTTGCCGGTGACCACTCCCGGCGTATCCATCAGGAAGATCAGTTTCTCGGCGTTGAGCGCGACGGCCGCGGACATCGCGACGTCTTCGAGCGCGAGGTTGAAAATCTCGCCGGTCGGCGAATAACCGAGCGGCGAAAGCAGCACGAGTTCGTTGTGATCGAGCCGGTCGCAAATGCCGGCGACGTCGATTTTGCGCACTTCGCCGGTATGCACGAGATCGACGCCTTCGACGATACCGATCGGCTTGGCGGTCACGAAATTGCCGCTCGCAACCCGGATGTCGGAACCCGCCATCGGCGAATTCGCCAATCCCATCGACAACAATGCTTCGATTTCGACGCGCATTCTGCCGCTCGCTTCCTTGGCGCACGACAGCGCGACGTCGTCGGTGATGCGCAGACCGCGCACGTAGCGCGCGCGATGCTTGAGTTGCTTCAAGCGCGCCTCGATTTGGGGGCGCGCGCCGTGCACGAGCACCAGGCGCACGCCCAGGCTCGCCAGCAGATTCAGGTCGTGGATCAGCGCGAGAAACCGCGGGTCCGCCACGACTTCACCGCCGAACGCGATGACGAAAGTGCGGCCGCCGAACGCGTGGATGTACGGCGCGGCGGATCGGAACCACTTGACGAAATCGGCGGAGACGGAAAGCGCCATGGAAATATAACGGTATCCCTGTAATGCGACGCATATTATGCGAGAAAGCCCGGCAAGGAAAGCGCTTGCAGCCGGTTCAAACGCGACGGTGACGCCGCCGGCACCGCGTCAGAAATCGCCCCACAACGTATTCAGCGCAGACAGCGCCGCGAGCGCGGCCGTTTCGGTGCGCAAAACACGCGGACCTAATTTGACCTCGGCAAAACCGCACCGCCGCGCGAGCGCCGACTCGACTTCGGTAAAGCCGCCTTCAGGCCCCGCCATCAGCGTCACACCCGCCGGGTGCGCCAGTTGCGCAAGACGCTGCTCGACATGCGGCGACAACATGATGCGCAACTCATCGTCGCGCGGCGCCGGCAGCGCGCCCAACCACTCGATCACCGGCCGGGGCGGGGCAACGGCGGGAACGGCATTGCGGCCGCATTGCTCGCACGCCGAGATCATCACCTGGCGCCAATGCTCCACGCGTTTGACGGCGCGTTCGGCGTCGAGACGCACGATGGAACGCTCGCTGTAAAGGGGCTGCACGCGGCGCACGCCGAGTTCGGCCGCCTTCTGCAGAGTCATGTCCATGCGCTCGCCGCTCGATATCGCCTGCGCCAAATCGCACGGCAATGGATTTTCACGGTCGACCGGCGCCCCGCGCTCGAGCTTGACAGTCACGCCATGCTTGTCGATGCGCGTGATGACCGCAGGGAATTCCACGCCGTCATTGAACACCACGACGTGGTCGCCGACAGCTGCGCGCAACACACGCGACAAATGATGGGCGGCCGTCTCGGGGAGAGACAGGAGCGCGCCCGGCGCAAGCGCGTCGGGTGCATAAATGCGCGTGTACTGGGGAACCGCGCGCCGCATGCGGGCGATTATGCCATAGCAGTGCGCACGGTCGCGCGTTTTACCCGCCCGGCAAACAAGACTAGAATCGCGCATCTTCAAGCCAGGCAGGCAGAGCGGTTAGAATGCCTAACATAATGAAACGCGCGATGCGCTGTCACGATTTTGGCTCAGAACGCGAAGCAAGACACGACGCTTAGTCATTCTAAGCTAGTGGCTTGCGACAATGCTATGGGCCAAA
>Ga0265314_10000395_pt1 | contig 59373 bp, 7 predicted proteins | sample 4126metaG_FD_203106 | JGI IMG/M metagenome (GOLD analysis project Ga0265314, IMG submission 203106) | Rhizosphere microbial communities from Carex aquatilis grown in University of Washington, Seatle, WA, United States - 4-1-26 metaG | ecosystem: Host-associated > Plants > Roots > Rhizosphere >... | reverse complement strand
GAAATGATCCGCCAATTGGAAGAGAGTCACAAACGGCGAAAACAAGCCATCCAATCTCACACAAGGATCGCGAAAATACGTGAAAAAGCAAGCGGTTGATCATTACAAAGTCGAACTAGGTCCACCCCTGAATCTGCCAAGACCAGACAATCCTGCGCGACGCGTTCCGCGACGTACGGATTCACTGTGTTGCTGAACTTTGCTAGCAGTTGTTTACAGAGTTGTTCGTAGGCAGGGCGATTATGGGTCACGACCAGCAAACCGGCCAGTATATGACCGCGGTAATGATCGGTCGGCTGAATTTCGAGAGAAACGGCCGCGGCATCTGCGGCCTCCCGCCATCGGCCGCGGCGGCCCAGAAGGTTGACGCGCTGAGCCAACAACTCGGCGCTGGCTGCTTGCGAAGCAAGCGTTGGAGTCAGCACTTTGTCGAGAAGGTTATTTGCTTCGGCGAATTTATTCTCGCTCGCCAACACGCGCGCCAGCTTCTGCAAATCAGCCAAAGCTTCCGGGTCCTGATCTCCTTTCTTACCTGAGATGGATAGCGCCTCGCGAAAGATAGACTCGGCCTCCGGCCATTTGCGTTCGGCCTCGAGAGCCGAGCCTAGCTTGCGCAGCGAGTTCATGGACGCCGTCTCGCTACCTGCTCCGCGTTTGCGCCACAAGGGCAGAACCTTTCGATAAACGCTCTCCGCTTCGGCCCATTTACCTTCTCCTTCAAGAATCTCCGCCAGATTGCCCAGGGAATTGAGTGTGTCCACATGATCCTGGCCCAAGAGCTTGGCTTGAATCGACACCGCCGCAGTCATAACTGCATCGGCGGCCGTCAGGTTCCCTCGTTGGCGGATAATCTCGCCGAGAGCACGAATGGTCTTTGCCACGTCAGGATTGTCGTCACCCAAAGCCTTTCGCCGGACATCCAGAGCTTCTTGATAAAGCGATTCGGACTTGTCCAGTTTTCCGTTCGACCGGGCCGCCCAGCCCGCATCGGCAAGGGCCGATCCCAAGGCAGGATCGTCATTGTTTAGGCGCCGACGAATCACCAGCAGGCGTTGGGCAACGGCTTCCCCTTCAGCCGGTCTGCCCTCGTCGCTAAGGACGACCGAAAGATTGTGCAGAGAATCCGCGACTTCCGCGCTGTCTGGGCCAAAGAGCCTCTCTCTGATCCCAAGGGCTTCGCGTATCAACCTGTCCGCCTCCGCGAGCCTGTGCTGATGCCGATGAACACTGGCCAAATGATCGATCGACTCGGCCACCAAAGCATTCTCGTGGCCGAACAGTTTTTGACGAATATCCAAGGCTTCTGCGTTTACGCCTTCGGCATCATCGAGCTTGTTATTCCGAAACAACGCCCACGCCAGGTCGTTAAGAGCCACTCCGGTCTGCGCGCTTTGCGGCCCAAATACCTCGCGATCCAACCCAACGGCGATTCGTAGTATCGCTTCTGCTTGATCGTAACTGCCGATGTCCGCGTATAGCCGCCCGATCACACCACGCAACTCGGCCTCGACCGGAGGTTCATTTGTCAACACGCCCACGCGTTTCGCGGTTCGATCCAGGATTTCTCGCAGCAAGGTGACATCCGCGCCATGTCTTGCCGAAGGCTCCACACCCGCAAGCATGTCCTCCAAGAATTGTTTCGCTTCCCGGCTTTTGGTTTCCTCGGTTGTGGCCTTGGCCTCGTTTGCTTTCGATTCGAGTAAGGCGGCGGCCAACTGGCGACGCATCTGCCGCTCCTTGGCCAGGGAGACAGAAATGATCACGAGGCTGGCGAACGTGAGGATCAGAATAACGCTGATAGCAGCGAACGGAAGCTTGTTGCGAAGCACCACCTTCTTGAGCTCGTAGAGCGTACTGGGTGGGCGCGCCGCAATGGGTTCATCGGCCAAGTAACGCTCAATATCCATCGCCAAACCGTTGGCAGTTTCATAGCGGCGCGTGCGATCCTTCTCCAAAGCCTTCATCGTGATCCAGTCCAGGTCTCCGCGAACGGCGTGGATCAGCGTGGGGGGCTCGGACTTGCGATGCTGGGCTATGGTCTTTAAATCCATCCCGGTCATCTTGCTTAATCGCGTTGACGGGCGGGCGGGTTGCTGTTCGCGGATCACCCGGCGGATTTCGTCTAGACCGGCCTTCAGCACTGTTCCCGTGTCAAAGGGGGTTGAGCCGGTCAGCAATTCGTAGAGCAACACTCCCAGACTATAAATGTCGGTGCGTGTGTCCACGTCGACACTAGTCAATTCAGCTTGCTCCGGGCTCATATAAGCCGGCGTGCCGATAAGCATTTCGAAGGCCGTGAAAAGCGTTTTGTCCGTCAACCGCTGGTTCGTGGTAGCCTTGGCAATCCCAAAATCAATCACCATGGGCAGGGCTACGCCTTCCGTCGTGGTGGTCACCAGGATGTTGGAGGGCTTGATGTCCCGATGAATGATTCCCTTCTGATGCGCGTGTTGAACCGCCTTGCAGACCTGGACTAAAAGCCTCGCCCGTTCCTCGGTCGTCAGTACGTGCCGATCGCAGTATTCCGTGATCTTGATGCCACGAACCAACTCCATGACAAAATACGGCCGCCCGGATTCCGTGGCACCGGCATCGAAGATTTTGGCGATGTTGGGGTGGTCCATGAGCGCGAGCGCCTGTCGTTCGGCCTCGAACCGGGCAATGACGCTTTTGGAGTCCATGCCCGGTTTTATGACCTTCAAGGCGACGCGCCGGCGAACCGGCTCCTCCTGTTCGGCCAGGAAGACAATGCCGCAGCCACCTTCGCCGATTTGCTGCAACAATTTGAAGTGCCCAATGCGATCGCCAGGCTTTTCCCCAATCCCAGTTTCGGGCCGGGGTGCCAGCGAAATCCGCGGGGGCGGATCTTCTAGGAAATTCCCGACCTGATCGTGGGATTCAAGCAGCGCTTCCACCTTTCGGCGCAGTTCAACGTCGTCGCCGCAAGCGCGGTCCAAAAATGCCGCGCGTTCAGCAGCGGGCAGTAGGAGCGCCTCCGTAAAGACCGCGACGTCACGATCCGGGGAGTCCTTCATTAAAGTTTGCAAATCATTCCCGATACCATTCTGCAACACAAACGAAAACAGGGTGGTTGCAAGCCACTAATATCCGCCTAACCGATGCTCTCTGAGACATGATCAAATGTGCTGGCCGGTCCACCAGCACAATGCGGCGTTCAACCCCAAAAAGGCTAAGTGCAATAAAGAGATTTTTGATGGCGTTGGGCTCTGCGTGGTCCGACACCTAGGGGCCCAAGTCGCTCGGAGCAATCCGCAGGTTGTTTACCGCCGATTCTCACTCTTTGGAGTTGGGTAGTCTCGGCCTCGCTCACCCATCCTCATTGTTCACGGCCTCGGGCTCTACGCTGGCATTGGCTGACGTTCCGAGCGGGAAGCCCGCGTCAAACCGCGCCACGAAAGGACAAACACTAACCCCGCAACCGAAGGACTTTTCCGCCACTATCCCTCCGGGCCGCCGGGACTTTGCGTTTACCGGCGCTTTTACTGGAGGTTCGGGGGGAAGGTTGGGAAGGCTGCAACGACTCCACTCAGCACATCCGCCACATTTTTTGAGGACAAAGCAACCAGATTCCACCCTAACACGAGATTCCACCGTCGGGTTACACCGCCCTCCGATTTGTGGGCAGGGCCTGACGCAACACCTCCTCAGAAAAGACGTTCCTAGGTCACCATCTACACCAGCACGCGCGCTCAAGCTAGCTCCGCTCGGTCTCCTTGATCCTCTGGGGTAGGAGGTGTTTCCAGGGCGCCACCCTTCCCCGCAAACGAAATGATCCACTTGGATTATCGCATCGCGCTGCCGTTGACACGCATCCTCCGGAATCGGCGCCAGCTAAAGACCATAGCCGTGAGTTGAGCGAGAACGGATGGGCTGAGTAGAAACGGTATTCCTATCGCCAACCGGATTAGCAGGAGGATCAGCCATCGCGAGGGCGTAGAGGGCGTCGAAGAAAACACAGCGCTCATGAGAAGAGACATTCTCATCAGCCGCTTTGATTCTTGCATCAATCCAGGGCCTTGATCCGGTAAAACCGGCTCGAGCGCTTGCCTAAATCGCTCACCTGAACCATTCCATTCTGGTCGGCGGTTTTGGTAACGAGCTGTTGCCAAGTCCTGAGATCATTGCTGAATTCCACCGAACAATTTGTCCCAGGCAATGCCGATGCTGTGAGGCTCGTCGCGCCAGTCGACGTTGCTATGGTCTGGAGAATCGGGCGCAACGTCCAAACGATGGTCACCGTGACCTGAGCGGCGGAGGAAGCTCCTGTGCCATCGTTTGCGCGATAGGAAAACCTGTCTGTCGCGGTTTGGCCTTGTAAGAGCGAGTTGAACTTGCCCGCCGGGTCATAAGTGAATGTTCCATCTCCGTTGTCCTTCACCGTGCCTTTCGTTCCGGTTGTATCAAATCCCTGGATTCGCAGCGGCGGAGCTCCAGTATCGTTACCGAGCAACTCAGACGCCTGGAAGACTCGAGGGCCATCTTTGCCAACGGCCAGCCCGTCTGGCTTTAGTACGAGTGGAACTGACGAATCGTCATTGAAGATGGTTGCTTTCGCTTGGCTCCTCGCCAACGTCGCGTTCGTAGGCAACGTCAGGTTTAGGAAAAATGTTTCGTTCGGCTCGAAAACAGTGTCCCCCACCACCTTCACAGCCACCGTCTGTGCAGAGGTGCCAGGCAAGAACGTCAGCTTTCCCGAAGCCGACAGGTAATCGCTACCGGCCGTGGCGGTGCCGTCCGCTGTCGCGTAATCGACCGTCACGGTTTGGCCGCTGGCGCCGGACAGCAATAACGTAAAGACGGCGTCCACAGTGCCGCTGTCCCCTTCGGCCAAGGCTACATCCTGCAATGTGATCGAGGGTGGCGCATCGTCATTGGTGATCGTGCCTGTGCCTTGCCCGACGCCGATGGCCGCATTTACTGCACGGGCCAGCTTGACCACAAAAGTCTCGTCGGCTTCGTTGAGCGTGTCACCTTTGACCACAACCGAAATAGTTTGGTTTGTCACCCCGGGAGCGAAGGTCAAGGTGCCGAAGACGGGGCTGTAATCGCTCCCCGCCGTGGTGTTCACATCCGAAGTCGCATAATCAACCGTGACGATCTGACCGCTGACTTGGGAAAGTGTGACCTTGAATACGGCGTTGGTGGTCCCGCTATCACCCTCCTTCACCGTGACGTTATTAATGGAGAGCGACGGAAGTGGATCGTCGTCGTTAATTGTTCCCACTGCGCTTGCGGCTATAAGGATGGCGTTGGTTGGGGCAGAAAGGTTCAATGCGAACGTCTCCGTAGCTTCACTAATCGTATCCCCCTTCACTTTGACAATAACGGATTGGCTTGTAACACCCGGATCGAAAGTCACGACTCCGTTGGTCGCGACGTAGTCGGTTCCGGCAATGGCCGTAACATCCGCCGTTGCATAGTTGACCGTGACAGGAAGCGAGCTGGCGCTCGACAGGGTCAAAGAGAACTTAGCATCGACGGTCCCACTATTGCCTTCGACCACAGTCGCATTCGAGATCGAGATGGCCGGCAACGGCAGGTCATCGTCGATGATCGTGCCAACACCTTGGGGCCGAGCAATTATGGCGTTTGTCGGTTGCGATAGGTTTAAAAAGAACGTTTCGGCGAGTTCCGGGATGAGGTCGCCAAGCACTTTTACGGTAACCGTCTGCGAGGTCGTTCCCGGGAGAAACGTGAGGACCCCGTTGGTAGCCGCATAATCGGAGCCCGTAATTGCCGTACCGTCGGAGGTCGCAAAAAGCACGGTAACGGGCAGGGAATTCGACTGCGAAAGACTAACGTTGAAGACCGCACCTACCGAGCCGGTATTGCCCTCGACCACGCTGGCATCGGAGATCGAAATCGCGGGGGAATTGACCAAAAGACTTGCGCCGGCTGCACTGTAGTCTCCGCCCGTCAGGGGTTGATCACTATCGGTCTGGAGCACTACAAAGTCTGAGCTGAGGGCAGGAACGCCGCTGCCTGGCAATACCTGGAACCGGACCTGGCCCGGACCCCGGGTAATCACCGGAATAGTGAGCAACTCCACGCGGTTTGTGCCGGCACCCGGCAGGTTCATGAAGGTATTGTAGATCGCGAGCCGGTTTTGCGCAGGATTTGAGGAAGGCGGATCCGTAACACCTTTTGAAGAAAGGGTCGGATCGTTGTCCGAGCTGGCACTCGTCATATGGCCATAATCGAGTGCCGCCACTTGCGGGTTCCCATCTAGAACATTGATGTACCAGGAAAAGATCTGCGACGCATTGGTGTATTGGGGCGAAATCTGAGCATAAACGTGCAGCACTGTCGACTGGCCCAAATTCAGCGAGGTGTCGTCAAGTCGGGTGGATACGTTCACCACCTGCCCATGCATTGTCAGTCGCCCGACGACGCCGACCAATGTCGCCACAACGAGCAACACGGACAAACGCGGGTTCATCCCAATTGCTCCTCCCCGTCGTCCTTATTACGCGGGACGACCCAATGCAGCTCCCATCCAATGGACGATGCCGCTGTCAGGTTCTGGTCAAGCGCATAGCGGGCGAATCCCTCAAGAGCCTTCGGGAAGAGATTTTGCCCTGGGCCGGTGCTTGAGTCGGTCGAACTCGACACTAATTGCGTCGTGGCGCCAAGGGATATCGAGAGGGCTGATGAGCCGACAGGGACCGGCGATTCTGACCTGATCAACGCCGGCACCAGTTGAGTCGAAGAGAAACCCAAGGGCGAAGTTGACGACTCAGCAGGCCTCGCCTCTTCAAGAGTTACAGGCACGTTCGAGCCGGTGCCTTCCAGGGGTATGGTCGGTGTGGCCGCCGCCTGGGTTAACAAGGTTTCGGACGGACTAGCGGAGAGAAGCACTGCGGTGCTAGGTGATAACAGTACTCCAGCCTTCTCCGGCCCTGGAACAGCAAGGATCAGTGTCGACGGGAAGGTTGAAACCATGAGAATCGGAGAGTTCCCCACGACCGGGGTCGATTCGGCTCCCTCAGACGCCGTCGCTTCGGCGCTCGAAAGGCTTGCGGTATTCAAGGCCTGGCCAGACGAACCTGCGGTCGATACGGCGAGGTAATGCCCTTTCACTACTGTGAGGTCGGCGGCAGTCACTTGCCCGTCGCCGTTAAGATCGGCGTTCAGATCACGCGAGGCCGGGGCTTTAAGCAGATTGCGCCAAACACCAATCACATCCTGGTCATTAACCACGCCGTCTCCGTTGAAATCTCCGGTAAGAACGAAGAAGTCGAAGTTCAAATCAGCCGACATTTTCAGACCATCGGAATCGCTTACCCCGGTCGCGAGCACGGTCATTCGATAGCTGCCCTGGCCTAGCGCGCTGAAGGTGAGTCGAGCAACGTGGGTTGTGGGATTGTAATCGGTGGCTGGATTGAAGTTCAGGGTGACCGCCGACTGGGTTGCCGAGTTGCGCAGGACAAAGGAGGACTGGGTCAGACTAACCGAGACGTCTTCATTGAATTGAACGATGAGATGATTGACGTAAGAACGTTGGCTCAAACCGTCATTGACCTCCGCCTGGACGACAGTCGGCGGTCCTTTCACCTTCACCGTGAGTTGCGTCGTTGCCTCACCCCCGTCTTCGTCCCGAACATGCAGCGTCACTGTATGACTTCCCCGAGTTCCGAAGACGACATTGGACTCGATTTGATAAGACTCCAGCTTCCCGCTTGCAGTCCCGCTGCCCAACAGAACGGGAACCACTGTCCCATCACTCAAGTCAAGCACAGCATGGAGCGCATCGCTGGGCACATCCGAGAATCCCAAGTCGAGGCCTACAGGGGAACCAGCGAACAGGCTGCCCGGAGCACCCTTGAGAGTTAGCGTGAGCCCGCTGGGAGCCGCATTCTCAACGGTGAGCTGGCGGGTCAGTTGCACCGGAGCACTCTCACCGTCAGTGACCGACAGGCTGAGCTGGTAAACGCCGTCTTGATTCGGAGAGAAGGTCAGATTCGCGGATGACCCAGTTTGATAGGTTTGCCCACCCTTTGAGAGAGTCCAAACAAACGTGAGCGGGTCGCCGCCCGGGTCATTGGCCAGCGCTTTCAGCGTCGCGTCGGCTCCTTCAATGATGTGATTGGGAATGAGGACGTCCAAACTCGGCGCGACATTGTTGACCTGGACCTGGCGCGTCGCATCGGCTTCGCCATTATCAGAATCCAGCAGATGAACAGCGACGGTGTACGTGCCGGTCGGGGGATTATTCTTGTATTGGTGCGTCGCGCTGAAACCATTCGCATCTCCTTTGAGGGAGGTGGTGTCCACGGTGCCATCGTCCCAGTCGACCTTAAGTGTGAAGGAAGCTTCCGCGCCAGGATCCTGGAACTCTCCACGGAGCGAAGCCGCGTCTCCCTCGTTAACGTTCGGGCTGATCTGAAGACTGGACAAGACCGGCGCCACGTTTTTCGATATCACCTTAATCGTCCGTGAGCCCGACGCTCCACCACTATCCGTCACCACCAAGGTCAGGTCATACTCGGTCCCACTGGCAGTACCGTTTCCAGCAATGAACGAGTAGCTGGCTTGATTGGCGCCGGCGATCGTTGAGCCGTTGAGCTTCCATTGGTAACTGTAGGTCTCGCCAAGAGACATTCCCGGGTCGGTGAATCCCCCTGGCACCGTCACAAGGTCGCCTTCGTTGACCGTTCGATCACCACCGAGACTCACCACCGGGGCCACGTTCTTGACCGACAACTTAAAGGTATCAACCGCCGAGTTCTGCTCGTCATCGGAAACCCTCAACGTGACGTGATAGTCTGCGACTTCGCTTGGTTTGAAGTTCAGAATCTCATTTGCAGTTGTAAACACAGCCTGGCCGTTCAAGGACACGTCCCACTCGTAAGTCAGCGTGTCGCTCGGACTCCCATCGGTCGCATAATTGCGAGCGTCCAACGTGGCCGTGCTCCCTTGGACGATCTGCTGGTCGGCTCCCACATTGAGCGATGGCTTCACGTCAGCGACCCTGAGCGTGCCTGTCCAAACCGCAAAACTCCGTGGCGTCGCTCGCGCGATTTCCTGAGGATAAGCGTCTTCAATCAGCAGCCGATTTAATCGAACCAGATCCGCCCCTTGCGGAGTGACCGCCAGAAGCGCCCTGGTTTCCGGTGAAAACACGACCCCGGCAAAACGCGACGCCTCATAGATCGAGGAGCCCTGGATAATATCATTGAGTTGGTTCAGCAGCACCGATCGCTGCTGGTCTTGAGTCCCGCCGACTATTTGATCCTGCTGCAGTTTCGGAATTCGACTCCACAGATAAGTTGACAGCGGATCGGTCGGAGCGCCGGTCTCTAACCTGGAGACCAGGCTGTCGAAGTCTTTGAAGCTAGCACCCGTGAATACCCCCGGACCAACATCACGAGTGTCGGTAGCTTGCACAGAAAGCTGATAATCGCCCGGCTGGATAAGCGACAGGCTTAAAGTATCCCCTTCGAACGACTGGATGGTCGTTCCATCCGGGCGAGCAAGTGTCCAATCATACCGGAAGGTATCAGGGCGGGTGCCGGCATCGGTGAATAGGCTGGACCCAGGAATGCTAATATTCCCTTCGTTGAACGAGAGAAGAGACGCCGCGTTGGGCACCGGGTCGAGATTCCGGACGTAAACGGTGGCCGTGTCGCGATACACCGCCCCGCCGTCGGTGACGTTGGTCACAGACAGAGTGACGTTGTAGATTCCCTCATCCCAAGGAGTGAAACTGAAGGTCCCCTGATTACCGCCAAGGACGGTCTGCCCGTTGTTGGCAGTGACACTCCAGGCATAGGTAAAAGTCGAGATGGTGGCGGGTATCGGATCGACGATCCATGACCCAAGCTGGACCGGCGCGCCTTCAGATCCGGCTACGCTCGAACTCGCACGCTCCCCTGTACCGTGAAGCTCAACCCTCAAGCCGGTAGGGTTAGCGGCCTGGCCATCGTCGTTGTTAGTGACTTTGAACGTAAGGGAATTCTGCCCCGCTTCGAAACCTGATGTGATCGTGAACGGCACCCAAGTCTCGTACCCCGGTGTGGGTGATGCGACGATTTCCTTACCGTTCAGGACAAAAGTGACTCCGGTGTCATCAGCCGCCCACTGTCCGGAAATCTGAACAGTAGACGGATCAAAACCGGTGAGGTCAAAGGTGGTGGTGTAAGTATAGGTTCCCGGAGCCCCGCCTATGCTCTGAGCAGCTTGCGGGGCGATCCAGCGACTGTCAGGACCATCAGGAAGCCACGTGCCATCCGGAGGGAGTGGATAACCGGGTTCGATGGTAGTCGCTGTCACGGCCTGGCCGAACGGATCGGTGACCTGATAATGTGGATCGGGAGACGCCGGCGGCAAAACCCCGCCCTGCCCGTCCAGTCCGGTGCCATACAATCCCGGGATGGGGACTTGTGATGATCGGTCAACAACCTGTACCAATGGGATCGCCCCGAAGTTCGGTGTGGGCACCGATGGCGACAAGGTAACAATACCCGTCACGAAGCTGGTGACAGGCTCGGCAGTACCGCTGAGGACCACTCGCAGGCCTGAAGGATTGGGCGTCGCTTGATCGTTTACGACGTAGAAGGAGAGCGTGTTCAAGCCGGCGGCGAGGCCGGGTCCGGCCGCATGGCCCGCTTCGGGGAGAATGGTGAAATAAGCAAACTGAGAGGAGATCGGAGTGCCGTCAAGCGAGACGATGGAACCGTTCAGAACCATCGATGCCGTGTCGTCCGCAGCCAACTGGCCAGACAAAGCAACCGTCCCCAAGTAGTATGGGCTCAAGTCGAAAGTGGTCCTGGCGATCCAGCCATTGGGTGTAATTTGCATTGGATCCGCTGATGGCGCAATCCAGCCGGAATCCGGTCCTTGCGCCAACCAGTTTGGGCTGCCCAGGAAAGAAACAGCAAAGGTGTTAACGTAGGACTCTTGTCCAGCAGTTGTATAGGAATAGTGCGCGTCCGGGGTGCCGGGAGTAAGGATCGCGCCCGATTGATCGACGCCGGTGTTGTAGATTCCGGAAATAGCCAGGGAGGCTGGGGTCGTGATAGTGATGGGCGGGGGAGCCTGGGTCGTGGGTGACCAAGGCGTTTGGAGGTCCTGATGGACGTCGTAGACGCCCTGATTTAAACCGCCAAAAATATAGTCGCCATTAAAGTCGGTCAGAGCGTGGATCTCTGCGGAACCAGGTTGATTCTCTTGGGCAAGGATGATTTGAGCACCTTCCACCCCGGGTTCCCCAGCGTCGAGTTGGCCGTTTTGATTGAGGTCGTCGAACTTGATGCCAGAAATTGACCCGGCTCCGACATTCAAAATCAGATTCACCCAATCGGTACGGCCTTTGGTATCATAGAATGAGCCTGACCCGTTGCTTACCACTAGTGTAATCTCGAAGGTTCCATGCGTTCCCGGGAGTGGATTCACGAAGAGGGTGTGATCCGAAATCGAAAGCGAAAGCGACGGGTTCGGATTCCTGAATGAGTAGTAAAGAGAGTCGCTTATGGAACCCGATGCCAGCTCGCTTAAATCGAGGACGAACTGCATGTCAGCCGGGGAGTAATGGATAAGCAGAGGATCGAAAAATGACGGTCGAGCCGAGGGATCGAACATCACGGACAACTGCGGCTGGGACTCGAGTCTCGGGAGGACCCGATCAAAGGCATCGTTGCCAAGTGGGTTGCCTCGCAAATCCAGGATTCGGAGACTCGATGCTGGAGCCGCGTTCTTGCGAACCAACCGAATGCTATCGGCGATCACCGCGCCATCAGAGGTAGCGGATAGTTCGACTCGAGTCGCGCCCGAGGACAGTGTGGCGGTAGCAATGACCTGCCAATGAACCTGGTCAAAAGTTGGCCCGTTGGGCTGTAAGCGTTGATTGACGAGCGGACTGGTCAGGAGATTGGAACCGTTGTAGACGCTAAACGAAGCCTGCGCGCTCATATTGTCTCCTGGACTCCAACTGACCAGGACGTCATAGGTGCCATCGGGTAGATTGCCAAAGTCCCACACCGCCTTTTGCGAACTGTCACCAGGCCCGTGGATCCGGTAATCCCCGCCAAAAACGCCCGAATAGGCGCGCAGGTTCCCAGACCAACCTCCGCCGATTTCAGCATATCCGGGATCACCGTCATCCCGAACGATCTCGCCCGTAACGCTGGCAATGGATGACAAATCGTTGTCCTCGAGCGAAAGGTATTGAAGGCTGGACAGGGCCGACAGCGAGTCGGCGCTTTCCAGGCGACGGCCAACCAGGCTCAAGGCCTGAAGGTGGGAAAGGCCCGCCAGTGGCTCAAGGCTGGGATTGCCCAGATCGAATGACACAATCCGGTTGGAGGCTCCGTCAAACAGCCCGAGATAGACATGTCCGTCTGGGGAAATAGCGAGCGACTTGGTTTGAGCGGTAGGCACAGAGCCCGAGTGATCCAGAATGAGTCTGATTGAATTATCGAGAAAACTGTAACGCAGGAGTTTGTAATTCGGATAGCCGGTGTCGAAGTAAAGGGAGCCGTCGGGCCCGAACGCCATTCCGTTTCCCCAGACACCGACGCCGTCGCTCGAATCAATGAAGTCAGCACCGCTGTGCCCAGCTCGTGGCAACGGAGCGCCGCTTTGTCCGTTCACACGTAGAATTACGCCCGTCTGCATCAGGAGATAGACCTGGTCTTGCGAATCAACCAGCATGGAGTCAATGCTCGAACTGGAATAGGAAGTAAGGTCGCGGAGTTTAACCCCAGAACGTCCGTCATACACCGAGATGGTGTTTGGCGTCGAAACGAAGAGCTCCCCACTAGGGCCAAAGGCGATCGCGCCAGCGCTGATACCTGGAATGAAGGAGGTGACGGCGCCCGAGCCCGGATCAACACGCCAAATGCCGTACCCCGCCCGGAGATCGCTACCGTAAACAGCCCCATCTGGACCAAAGGCCAACGAGCCAAAATCGGCCGCGCCGGTGTCGATATCTTGGGTCGATTTGGAGACCGGGTCGTAGATGTGCAGGTAGTGAATGACCACCACCTCAGGGCCGGAGAAATAGATCTCGACAGTGGAATACAGCCGGCCGTCTGGGCCGGCCGTGAGAAGTTCGATTGAGCTGTTGGAGTTGTCCGTCGAGGGCCCACGGATTCCATCCAGGCTGAGGCTCGTGAGTTGAGTCAACGCGGCCAGTGAATCACCCGTTGTGGTTGGGTTCTGATCCAGGTCGAACCGCGTAATGAAGTTGGAGTCCAGGCTCAGCGCCCGAAGGCTCGTGAGGGAGGCCAACGCAGGAAGCGCCGAATCGGTAAGCAGATTGTGGTCAAGCACCAGCGTGTGCAAATGCGAGAGTCCAACCTGCCCAAAGGAATTCTCGGTCTGAGGTTCAAGGGAATCCAGGTTCGAGATTCGGTTATTGGCAAGGTTCAGGTCCACCAGTCCGATCGCAAACTCCAGACCGTGTAGATCCGAGATCTGGACCCCGCTCAATGATAGCCCATGGAGTGAGGGTATGGCTTCCAGCGCCGCCTGACCGCCATTGCTCAAATCCAAGTGTCGCAACTGAGCCATCTGCCCGGCAGTAATCGCACTCCGCACCAAAGGCAAACCTTGATACGATACCGTTACGGGAAGCCCAAGCTCGACCGCGATGCCCGCCCTGAGCCAGACGTCCGGGATGTCGACTGCCGGATCCAACGGCAGCAGTGCCGTGGCTGGCATTACTTCCGAAGCTGGCGGATCCCGGCGGAACTCTTCGATCCCGCCCGATGTTGAGAAGGTCTGATCTCGAACCTCAGCGCTCTCTGAGACGAATTGGTCGCTCCCGCTTCCGCCGAAAAGTTCGTCGTGTTGATCGTTGCCGATCAAAACATCGTCACCCTCGCCGCCGTAGATGATATCCCGATCGGAAGCCGGATGAGTCCAACCCATACTGGGTGCGACAACCGTGAACGAGTAGGAGATTGGTCCCGATAGCGGCACGGCAGAGTCTGTCCGGACTCGGAGGAAATAAGTGCCAGCCTCCAGGGTGCGAAGGTCGATGAAGCTTTGGCCCGCGGCGATCTCTCCCCCGTTGGCATTGTAAAGATCTCCAACGACTCCCGGGACGCCGACCGTTTGAATTTGGAACTGGGTCTTATGTGTGCCACCGACTACCGAGTTATAGACGCTCACCGCCGATTGCCCCGACGGAGCGGTGAGTTCCAGCACCAGCTTTGTCTTGCCAGCCTGAATCGCCGCCTTGATTGCCTGGGTCAGAGCGGTTGTCTTCAGTAGACCGGCGGCATGATCATCGTTGTTCAGCGTCAGACTCTCGATAATGCTCGAGGAAGCAGTTGTTTCTGAGGCGGAAAGCGTGCCGTTCCCTTCGTCCTGGAGCGCCAGGACATTGAGGACCAGGGATTGAGGAACCACAGCCGATTGGGTACCACCTGGAGTTCCGTCACTTTCCCAAAGCTTCAAGCCGTTAACACCGTCGGTCGCCGGGAAGAAAAACTCCGCACCGTTCACAGGCGAGCCAGCGAACCCGGGAATACCGCTGCCGGTCGGGTTGATGTCTTTCACCAAAGAAATGCCCGTCGGATCGATGGCGTAGAGTTCTCGCCCATTACTACCGTTGGCGGTGAAGAGGACCTTGTTACCCACTACGCTCAGATTCCCAGCGTCGATGCTTGAACTGGTCGATCCGGGAACAGCGAAGAAGGTGAGGGTACCGTCAGGATTAAGGCGGGCAACTCCGCTCTCAGTCCCCTTTGATGCGGCGAAATAGAAACCGTCGGCGGCGGTAACCGTGTCCGGATTGAACACGGTCGCCGCGTCGGCATCGAGCAAATTGGCCGTGCCGTCGGCGCCGACGCTCCAGGTGCCTTTGTTTCCGCCCGGGGCGTTCCCGGCAATCAACATCGGACCGCCAGGCACTGGTATCAGGACCGGGTTGATAGAGAGGCCGAGGTTAATGGTTTGCGTTATCCCGGTGCCTAGCCCAATCCGAAGCACCTCAGTCGATCCCGACGAATTGGTTCCAGTGAAGTAGACATAGCCCTGAGCGGCCTCGGAGGTAGAGGGGTCGATGGTGTTGATTCCGGTTGGCGTAGCAACCGGGATGGCTGAATTGCCAGACGCCTGATAAAGGGTGCTTCCTGACCAGAAACAGAGCGTACCGCCCACATTCAAAAGGTACCTGGCGTTCTGCTGGCCAATCGCACTAAGTGAGCCCGTTGCGTCTACCCGAAACACTTCGCCACTTGTCTGGCCGCTGGACGCCGTGAAATAGAGTGCGTTGCCGACAGGAGTGAAATCCGAGGGAAATGCGTTATCGATGCTATTGACATAATACTCGGTCACGACTCCCGTTTCTCCCACACTGAAGAGATCTGAGTTGCTATGGAACGGATTATAGCCCGAGAAAAACACCCGGCCTCCTACGCTGGTCATGGTATAGTAGGACGGTGTGCCGGAGACCGAGACCAACTGTGGACCGGCGCCGGCCGTAACACGCCAAAGCTGCGAGCGATTGTTCGAGTCATACGCGGTAAAAAACAACGTCTGGCCAGCAACCGTCAGACGGTCGGGATACGAAGCGCCGTTAGCGTTAGTCCTCAGCAGGGTGACTGACCCATCAGACTCCAGACGGTAAAGCTGGCTCGACAAACCGGGACCACCGTCAGCGACGAAATAGAGGTTTCCTCCCGCCTCGGCGAAGGAGTTCGGGTTCCTGGGAACAGCGGATGGGACAAAATAGTCCAGTTGAAGGACAGCATTCTGAATAAGGTCAAGGTTCTCTCGATAGCGGAGGAATCCGGACAGGTCGAGGTTGATCAAACCCACGCCGCCGCCCGCTCCGCCTACGTCAAAACTGGTTCCGCCAGAGCCGAGCGTCCCATTCAGCACTCCGCCGGTAGTCATTCCCACGAGCGGGTTCCCACCCACTTCAGCCCCCGGAGTCAGACTGATCAAATCTCCCGGCTGACCGTCACCCAAGGTCGTGAACTGGTACCATTGCTCCGTGCCTTGTCCTGCCAACTGACCCGATTGAACGAACGGTTGACCGTCGGGCGACGCCACAAGAAAATCGCCTGATAATGTGTTCCCGTTCGTCAGAACGATCGGATTCACAGGCTTGAACGATCGATTCTCGAGCGAACCCGGGATCACGTATACCTCACCAGCCTGGGTGCGCACTGGGTTCGCGAAAACAGACGCTCCCGGAGACCCAACCAGCAGGTCGTCAATGCCGTCAGCGTTCACATCAGGGGCGGGACCAGAGGGCAGCACTCCAAATTGGTCCGTGCCGAGTTTGCCTTTGATTACCACATCGGCGGAATCAACGCTGCCGTTTTGATCGAAGTCCGTACCCTGATCGAGAATGCCATCGCCATTGTTATCGTTGCCGTGTTCGTCCAATACCAGCGAGCTGCCTCGTGCCGCCACCGACCAAAAGATGAACACCCTGCCCTGCTCGCTCTGTGTTAGCACATCCGCTTGATTAACGCCGGTGGCGTTGAGGTCGTATACACTGTGGGTCTGGATTAACTCCGGTTCGCCAATGGCCAAATCGATCTTGCCGTCGTGATTAAAGTCGCCCGCGGTGACGCTCAAGGCACCAAAGATCCCCTGCGTCTGGCTCAAGTTCAGTGCCTCGCCTTTATAGACCTGTATTTGAGCCCTGGGTCCCGAGCCATAACCCAGAAATCCACCGCCGAGGCTCAAATTCGAACCGTAGTAGATCGACAGGCTCGAATCCATGATACGGAAGCCGTTGCTAGCCACGCCCAAGTGCCCAAACTCAGTATAGGTCGAAAGCGCCCAATCGTCGTAACCGTCCTTATTGACGTCTCCCAAGGCAAAGGCATTGCTCAGTCCAAAATCCTGCCAGCTTAAGTCACACTGATTCAGAGCCAGGCTGTCCGGGTTGCGCCGTCCCAGAAAGAGATATGCGCGCCCGATGTTGGGAATGGCCCCCGGCGCCTTCGAGTACACAATCGGCGCCCAGTTTTCGTCGACGAACAGCACGTCATCCAAGCCGTCCCCATTTACGTCGCCGGCGACAGTCGCCTTCAGATCTGAAGGCCCGGCCTGATACTTGACAATACCCTGGTTAATTGTGGAAGCGCCAAAGACCTCTCCCAGGAAGTTCAACCGGTCTGAATCCGACGTTGCGTCGGAGTTAATCACGAGGATTTGCGACAGTTGCGGGCCGCCGGGGCCGGAGTCTTCCTCGAGAATTACACCTGGGGTGCCACTGGAAGACGTCACCAGAATATCCTCGTGAATCTTTCCGTCGGTGCTCGCCCCATTCCAGTTCAGGGCGAAGGCACTCACGTTGCCGGCGAATCCGCCCAAAGAAATTGTTATGACGCGCTGTGGATCGAGTGAAGCGAATGTCACTCGATGCTCCAGGTTGACTTCGCCAAGGTCAGGACGGCTCAAGATAACCGTGACTGTAGCCGTCCCATTGGAACCTTTTACGAATATGAGGTCGTTAATCCCGTCGCCGTTGACGTCGCCCATGCGGCCGGCAGGCGCGCCGAACTCGTCGTTGGCGATGATGTGATCGGCGCGATCGACGACATCCTCCGGACTGGTCAGATCGACTGGCCCCAGCAAGATGTAACTCCAAGTCGACCCGGAAACCATGACGTCGCCGATCTTGTCACCATTGATATCTCCGATGGCTTCAACCGAGCCTAGATTCTCGTCGGAGGTTAGACCGAGAAGCCCTCCGCTGTTGGTCAAATCCGGCCTGCCCGTAGGATCAGTCAGCACGGGCCCAGCCGGTGTTAGCGGCGGCGCAGGAGCCGGATTAGCCAGGTCGTAGACGATTTTCTGCTGTGAAATCAGGTTCGACCCGGCATCTGAGCCTTGGGCGGGCTCGGCCGGACCGACCGGCCTCCCCAAAAAGACATGAACAGCGCCACCTGCTCCATCTGCCAGCGCAAGATCCGCATAAGTCATCTGGTTGCTCTGGTCGGTCGGTGAATTTGCCACATTCCCGATGGCCGCGAAAAGTTCCGGCCATAGAGCAGTTGGATTTGGCCTGGGCAAAGAAGGCTCGATGAGGAGGTCCGGATCCGAACCGCCATTTCCGTTCAGGAAGACCTCTCCAACCTGATAGGTCTTTGAGGAACTCTCGTCCAGCGATGGCGTCGACCAGAGCGCGATTTGGATTTGATCCACCCCTCCGCCATCAATATCACTCGCCGAAGGTGTCGGTGGGCCAGCGACGCCAGTGGCATTGGCTGCGGCATAAGGTAAGCTGGTCCCGACGCGCACGTCGTCCACGTACCAGCCCTCAGCGCTGTAATAGGACGAACCCTGCGTATCAAAAACGAATCTCAGCTTCACCTGGGTGCCCGCGTAACGTGAGAGATCGAACTGGGCCGCAGACCATCGGACACTATCAGAGCTAACGCCACGTTGATCGACCAGGCTGCCTCCTTGATTGGTAGCCTGCGACAAAGGCTGCCACGTCTGGCCCCGGTCAGTAGACAGATCGACTCGCGCCACTTCTCCATTACCCGATGTCTGCAGTAGATAATTAAAACTTAGCTTTGCGTTCACCGCTCCGGTGAGATCAATCGAGGGCGAAATCAGCCAACCAGCGGTGTCTTGGCCGGCGTCGTAATTACCATCACCGCTAAACGGATCTTCGTTCTGCCCGAAGTAAAAGCTCTGAGTTGCAGAATGTCCGAATTCCTTGTTGTGCCCTTCGGACAAATGCCATAGCCCATCGACCGCCCCGCCCGTTGACGCCGCATCGTTGACCACGGTCCAGTCGTTGGGCTGGGCTTCAAAGGTCTCATCGAGAAGCTCGTGTGCCACCGGCCAAGTCGTCCGGCCGTCGAAGATATAGGCAGCGTTCTGATCTTGGACAAACAGATCATCGATCCCGTCAAGCGGCCCTTGCGCCGGAATGAACTTTGGTAATTCAAACCCTCCGGTGACGATCTGCCCCGCATTGCTCCCGACATCGCCCGCATTGGCTACCCCGGTCACGTTCGAAAAACCTTTCAAAACCACGTCCGCTTGATGCACCACGTCGATGGTCGTCCCGGGAGCAAATTGACGTCCGAAAATGATGTAAACGCCCGCCGCATCAAAATTCAGCCAGGAGAAAGAGGAATTTGCCAACCCAACGGACACCACAATATCGGCAAAACCATCTCCGTTGAAATCCCCTGGAGTGGAGAAATGCACCTGCGAGCCGAAAATCGAAGGCTGCAAAACCGGAGCCGGAAGTCGCAGCGTCAGTGAATTCGTGGCGTCCAAGTTGACTTGGCCGGAGGCGGTCCCACCGCCTAGATAGATCCGCACAAAGCTAGGACCTAACAGATCGCTCCGATCGGGGATCCCGTAATTCTCGGGAAGACCCAAAAGCTCGTTTAGTTCGGCCGCACCGCCAACATCGTCGCGCACTGCCGCAACAAAATCCGAGAATCCATCGTTATTTACGTCGCCCAGCGGAATCGCGACCGGTTGTTCCCCAGCCGCCGTAACGATACTAAAGTCCGCCTGATTCGCTCCCAGTCCAATCGTGGACCCGACATTCGAACCGTATTTGATCGAGTACGTGCCCATCGCGGGAATGATCCGCTGACCCGCCTGACCAGCGCCAAACCCAAGACTCGCCCCGCTTCCGCCGATGAATCGCAACTCGCCGGGAGCGTTCAGCTTGAAGTAGTACCTACCCGACGCCGGATCGTACCCTGCATGGACCAGATCGCCAACCCGCTGTCCGGAGGCGCCCATCGTAACGGAATTGAGCGCGGCTTGAACCTGGCCCACGAGGTCTTGCGGACTCTGATTGCCTGAAATCGCAGCGACCCCAATCTGAGGCGTTACCTGGTCTCCAATCTTCAGCGTAAAATTCGCCGATTGTGGCAGCCGATAATCGATCGGGTCAGTGGCTGTCAGAACCGTGAATGCCGAAACATTCACCACGTGCAGCAAATAGTAATCCGGTACCCCGGAAACACTTTCCAACGGAACGTAGTTCACCGTGCCGTTTGTTACTTGCCTCTGCGCCGGGAACAGGAAGTAACCTTGGCCTTGGCTGATTGCCTGCTGAAAAGCCGTATCGCTGGCCAGCGAACCGTCTTTGTCCGGAGCAAACGATATGTTAATCATGTCCCGGGTCAAAACGGATTTGGTCGCCAGGCCGAAACTCCCCAGAGCATCTGGCGCCGGCAGCACGTACCAATCTCCGCTATCTCCTTCATTCAAGGTCATCGGTCCTGGCACTGTGTCGTTGGCGCGCGGCATAGCCAGCATTGAGGCGTCCGACACATCATCATTGCGACTGGTCGAATTGCCCCCCGGACCGTACTCATAGGCGTCGGGCGGAACGGTCGTGTTCCCTGCGATCACGTCATTCCCAGGCCCCCCATCGATCACGTCGTTGCCCAGTCCCCCAGCGATAAAGTCATCCCCTTCGCCACCTTCAATATGCTCGCCGTAAGCTCCCCCAAAGATCCGATCGTTCCCGGCCCCTGCATCAATCGAAACATTAGCGGCTAGGATTGCGCCCTGCTGGAGATCCCCCTCGGCAAAGCCCCATTCGGCCTCAGTCCCAGGAAAGACATAGCTGGGATCAAGGTGAATCTCGTCGTTACCCGCCCGCGTATCGATCTCCAGCCGCTCGACATTCGGAGCGGTGAAGAACAAATAATCCTGAGTGCGCGGACTGTAATGCCCAGTAACCGTCGCTGTTGGAGACAAAACGTCGAGACCCAATAACTTAGCCAGGTGTGGATCATCGACACGAACCGAAAGCGAGGTGCCGGGCCCGATCAACTGTCCGACGGTGGAAACGGTCAGCCGCAATCCGTCATAGCCCGCCATCACCGACCCATTAAGGCTGGTATTTTCGATGGCATTGTTCAGCTCCGCGACGAGATCGATAATGCTGCTGTTATGTGCCGTGTTTGCCCCAGGCACAGTCACCGGAACTGACACCGCTCCATCGACCGAGACGGCGAGCGAGAAATTATCCCGGAAGCTGTAAGTATTCAGGTCCGTGCTGGTGACATAAACCGCCGGCGTGCTCGGCCCGACCTCGTACTGTTGATTAGCGGTATCCCAAACCAGTGACGTGAATTCATACCGGCGCAGGAAGCGGTTCCACCTTAGGCCAACGTCATCTGGCACTGGCCTACTCGACTGATCATAGTCGCCCCCCAAAAAGAGCACACGATCATTCCCTGGGCCACCGTCGAAGGTATCGGACACGCTCGGCACAAACGTCTCGATGCTGTTTTTCAAGGCCGGCAAGTCATCAGGAATGATCTGGAATGTGTCGTCCCCTTCCTCACCAAAGAGCAGGTCGGGAGCCTGCCGGTCCAGGCCACCACTCAGTACGTCGTTACCCGGACCACCCAAAATCCAATCCTCACCTGGACCACCGGAGAGCACATCATCGCCCGGACCGCCTAGAATAATATCTCGACGGTCTGACGCTGCGGCGGCACCTGCACCACCGGCGCTCGACGCATACGACAAAGTGTCGCTCGAGGCAATTCCGATACCGAATTGAAGCGAGTATTGGGTCGGAACTCTATTGGGACTCGTGACCTGCAAATAGTAGTCGCGGTTAGGCAACAACTGAGCGAGCGAGATTTTTCCGCTCTGCCCGCCCGCAAGATCGAGCACCTGGGAGCTTTGCCCTGCTAACCGCGGGATCAACTCGTAGCGACCCGTACCGTGGCCCGGCGAAGTGACGCGCAGGAAATAGGTACCCGCAGCCAATCCGTTCAGCGAGACCTGAGCCATGGCAACCTGGTTCTGCGGCCCGGATGCATCGCTGGAGAGAATGGGCGCTCCCGATGCATCCAACAATTCGAGCCGTAACGACTTCCCTGCGTCAGTCTCGAGTTGAGCAAAATTGATAGTATCGCCCCCACCTCCGATGGCATTGAGAGTCACCTTGAAATAGTCCACATCGGCGCTGCTATGAAGCGTTAGGCCGGTAGCCTGGGCAAACGAGTGTAGTTCACCCAGATCGTAAGCGTTGGCAACGGAATCGTTTCCTTGCCCGGTCGCGTCCGGCAGATCCAGACCCCGGTTCAGAATGTGCAGCTGTCCGTCGTCGCCTAGCACATAGAGAGCCGTGCCAAGACCATCGAGGGGTGAAGTGCTGTTCAGAGTTAACGTGGCGGAACTCAGTGTCGGTTGACCGACGCGGAAGCGGTACCAATCCACATCGGTCGGATTGTCGATCGTTAAACCGGTGGCAACGGCATTCTCGGCCAGCGGGCTGGTGAAGAGCGAAAATGCCCGACTCGAATTGCCAGGGTCACCGGCGACGTCATTCCGTGCCAAACCGCCGGAACTGCTCGATTCGGTAAGGTCTGGTAAAATGGAGTTGCCAGACAGTATTTTGACATTGTCGTTTCCGGCGCCCGCGTCGATCCAGACGGTCTTCTGAACTGTGGGTCCGACCGTAACTTGGTCGTTTCCTCCAAGCGCATCGATGATGATCGCCTGAAAATCATCTTCCGGCGGCAGCAGCGAAGTAACCAGGTCCTGAGCGGTGTAATCCAGATTGTCCAAGGCTCCGGCGCGGCTCTGTTCATTGCCCGCTGCCTGCAGCTTTGCCAGGCCTTCCGATAGGTCGGTCGGATTCCAAATAAGTCGCCCTGAAGGATCGGTGGCTTGGAAGTCCAGGCGCACCGTTGCATCAAAGGTGTAATTACCGTTGTTATTGGTCAGACGCGTGATGAGATGGTGGGCCTGCAAAAGGCCAGGCTCAGTTACGTAGTCCACCGAAATGATGTCGTCCGCATTCGTGGCCGAGTAATACCACACTTTGTCGGTTGAGCGGGCGTAGGATTTCCAGGCGTCACCAAGAGCAGCCGCGAACGCGTCTTCGAACAGGGTGCCTTGCGGAGTGTAGAGCCGATTATTGCCACCCCCCCCGTAGAGGAAATCCAAACCGGTCCCGCCGTAGAGATTGTCGTCGCCCGGCCCCCCCAAGACCCGGTTCAGCCCCGTGTCCTCCAGCGTATTGACCCCGCCATCGCTGTCGTCGGTGAGGGTGTGGTCGGGCTTCTGATAAATCCCAAACTGAACCACTCCGTCCCCATCGCGATCCGCCTGCGGATCGTAAGTCCATGCGTAAAGATCATTCGTTCCTTGGCCCCCGATCAAATCGTCGTTCCCCTGACCGCCGAAGAGCCGATCATGATCCGTCGCACTTCCCTGACCCGGCCCATCATCACCCCACAAGCGATCATCTCCCCCCATTCCGTAAATCGTATCGCTTCCCGATCCGCCATCGAGTCGATCGCGCCCGTTAGTCCCTTGGAGCACATCATCACCCGGACCGCCGTTAATGACTGAAACCCAATCATCACTGCGGGCGTTCAGATAACTCAGGTCCAGCGCGGTTGCATCTTGAGCAAATGCAATGTGATCGTTTCCAGCCGAGCCGTTAATGGCAAACTGCTCCACTGCAGGACGGCCATTTTGATCCAGCCAATTGATCTCGAAGGTCGCTAGATTGTATTTGATTAAGAGCTGACCGCCAAGGGCCACTCCAGTCTGCTTCCCCTGAGCATCAAAGAGTTTATCGCCAGAGTTTGAGCGACTCAGAGTGATGCTATCGTCTCCTGGCGTTCCTTGGATGAGCAAGATATCCGTCGAATCGATCATGCCTGGCTGAACATCGGCAACTCCCGGCTGGCCGGGCATCGGGCCGTTGGCCAAGTCCCCATTCACCCGGTCGTTTCGAGAAGTGGAGTCCGCACTGGTATCCACCACGATGGTATCAACGCCGTCACCTCCAACGCTGTAGTCATCACCATTCTGTCCGTCGAGCCAATCCGAATCGACCCCGCCCCAGAGGATGTCGTTACCGCCACCACCGAGAAGTTGGTCTTGGCCGGCGCCGCCAACCAGCAGGTCGGCTCCACCGTCTCGCGCCGGGTGCGGGTTGAGCGCGTAGGAACTGCCCGCCAACCAATCGCCAAAAATATTATCGTCGCCGTCGCCGCCCACCAGGACCTCTTGTCGCAAGTTCCCGTAAAGCCAATCTCCCCCGCCCTCTCCAAAAAGCTGGTCTCCCACTTTGCCGCTCTCCAAGCCAGGCTGGTTGGTTGGGGCGCACGCATACAGGTAGTCAACGTCATCCCCACCAAACAATCGCTGCCCGGCTTGGTTGCCATTAGCGTCTCCGGCGTCTCCGAATAGATAGTCACGCCCCCCGTCACCATATAATTGATCTATCCCGGCACCGCCGTGCAGCACATCATCATTGGCTCCGCCGCGTATGATGTCATTGCCGTCTCCCCCGTAAACCTGATCCCTCCCCGCCCCGCCATCGACGTAATCATTGCCTCCCTGGCCATCCAAATAATCGTCTCCGCCACCACCAAAGATCCAGTCCGTGCCATCCCCGCCGTAGAGGGTATCCTGACCGTCCGCGGCCTGACCGGGCACAGACTGACCGGCCACCACCACCGGGGTGATCAACGGTGGTGTGAATCCCGTGGGATAATTGGTTTCGGCGAGCCGATATTCCGGGGGTAATTCGAAGTTCGAGCTCTGGCTCAAGTCAAAGCCGTCTCGTGTGAAAGTTTCCGAGCCACCCCAAAGGATATCATTGCCGTCCTCTCCGTACAACGTGTCCGATCCCTCCGACCCAATCAGCACATCGTCCCCGGCTCCCCCGTGGATCGTGTCGTTACCCAATCCGCCCGTGAGTGTGTCGTTGCCCGCGTCACCAAAGATCAGATCGTTGCCGTCGCCACCCACAATTTGATCTTCCCCATCGCCACCATAGATCACGTCGTCCCCAGCCCCGCCTTGAATCACATCGTTACCGGCCAGCGCGTAAATAAAGTCATTGCCATTTCCGCCATCGATGGTGTCGTCTCCGATATCTCCATAGATGACATCATTGCCGTCTCCTCCGTTGATGACGTTGCGTGATCCAGCGTCGCCCCCGACAGCGCTTTCACCGGCATAAATCGTATCGTCGCCCGAGCCGCCGAAGATCGTGTCGCTGCCGAGACCTCCATAAATCACGTCGTTGCCGTCACCGCCATCGATGACATCGTCGCTCTCGCCCCCAAGGATCTGATCATTGCCGGCATCCCCATACAAGGTGTCGATGCCGCTGCCACCATCGAGCAAATCATTACCGTCTCCTCCGTGTAATGTGTCCTCACCTGCCTCACCATAAAGACGATCGTCGCCGGCTTCGCCGTCCAGATTATCGTCGCCGTCGCCACCCCTGAGCTCGTCGCTACCGTCGCCTCCTCTCAGCACATCATTGCCGGCGTCTCCAGAGACGAAATCGGCTCCAGCACCCCCGTCGAGGGTATCGTCACCGGTTCCTCCGTAAATCTGGTCATTGCCGTCTTCGCCGAATATCGTGTCGTTGCCTGCATCGCCGTACAGTCGGTCATCGCCAGTGCCGCCATAGATCAGGTCGTTCCCGCCTCCACCATGAATGACGTCGTTGCCGTCATCGCCCTTCAGAACGTCGTTGCCGCTGCCGCCGATGAGCTCGTCATCGCCCGGTCCTCCATGGAAAGTCGCTGGAGCGCTGACCGTCTGCAGTCGATCATTCCCAGGTCCCCCTGAGATATCGACTGGCACGGCCACACCGTCGGCAATCGTGATTGTGTCGTCGCCGGCTCCCCCGTCCCCGGTGATCAACGAAACGTTATCGAACTGCTGTTGGAACCCAAGGGAATCAATAATCACGCTGCTGGGGCCTGGGCCGGGTAACACCCGGATCGTATCATTGCCATCCGTGGTGCGAAGTCGGACGGTACCTCCAGCCTGGTCGGCCAGAATGGGCGTGGTGTTGGGCCGACTGCTCGAGAAACTCAGCAAGGTAATGTGTCCAAGGTCGTAATTCTGATCGAGAATCGTGACAAAGCCAAACGGTGTATCAAACCCAATCTTGATATAGGCGAACAACCCAGCCGTAAGTGCGCCAGACACATCGAAAATCAATAAAGGCGAAAGCTTGAAGTTGTTGATCAGCTCATTCAGCCGCACTTTCCCATCCCCGTTCGGATCGTCCAAATTGAAGTAGACGTTCAGAAAAATGCCGCCTCCCACCCCAGCCTGCGCCACCACCACGTTCAACTCCGCCGCGGCGGTGAGGGCTCCGCTCAGCACCACTTCCGGAACGTCAGGACCCGTGCCATCGGCATTGGCCCGAGCACTGATGTAAAACCCATCGAAAACCTTAGATACATCCCGCTTTCCGGCTGGCGCTTGCATGTACTCGCGTAGCCCATAGGTATCGAACCCAAAGGAAAACTGCGCCGTCGCTCCCACCCGACCGCTGATCCGCGCCCCGAGCGGCCCGATGATCGGGAAAAACTGGCTGTAGCTGAAGCTCACGTCGAGCTTCGGCATGGTAAAAGTGAAAAGGGTGATATCCCTGCCCAGCAGCAGATTGAATACACTCGCTGGGTTCTCGAGGATGGGGATGTGGAAGCCTCCTGGCGTCGAACCGGCGTCGCTCAGGAATCCTTCCGCCTCGCTCCCGAATTCCCCCTCAACCGCCGAATAGCCCTTAGCCTGAATGTATTGAGCCGCAAGTTTGCCAAGCATTGCGGGATTCATCGCGCTCGTCCCGTCGATCCGGAAATCGGCGTGTTCAACTGCGCTGTTGGAATCGGAGCCCTCGAGCGCGCCAAACACCCCGCTAAACGCTCCGATGTCGATCCACGTGCTTCCGTCCAGATTGGGAATGCTCTTCGCCAAATTGTTGATATCCGCAAGCGCCTGAACGAATTCTGCTGCATCGGCGTGGCCGAACAATTTCGCCACATCCAGCAGCGTGATATTTCGACCCGCCAAATCCGAAATCACCGGCAGCCGCGCGGTTAAGATGTCCAGGACCGGTTGTATTGGCGCGAGCACATCGTGAATCTTGCTTACAATCGGCCCCAGCAAGTGATCGATGAAATCCCCGGCGTTAAGCTGCGTGTGATCAAAATAGATCTGAGGAATCGAAACTGCATCCAAACCGGCGCTGGTATTCTCCGACGACAAATCCCAATCGATATGCAACTCGGTCCGTACCCTTGGAAAATCGGCACTCCCCTCGAAGCTTGCCGTCAAACCCAAGTCGACGTTAGCCGCTCCGCCAAGTCGCGCGGCCAGGAACGGTCGTGCCCCAGTCCGAATGCTCGCATAGGAGAGGATTTGACCCTCGGTGGCCTCGGGATCAAGGTCGACTGAGAATTGCCCAGAGAGCTTGGTCCCCAGGTCGTCGACGTTCATCTGCAGGAAAAGTAGATCGCCCTGGGCGTGAAAATTGGGAAGCGTTGCCTGAAAGTTGATCGTCAAATCGTCCGGCCTGCTGAAATCGACGAAGAAACCGTCCTTGGTCATCCCAAAACCGAACGTAAAAGTCCATCCCACCTGCACCTGGGCGTTGCCGCTCGCCGTCAATCCCAGTCCCGGCAACGCGGATAGGTCGAATCCGATCGGCGTATCGACCAATGTCGCGGTCTGCCCCAGCTTGAGATCGAAGCGCACTTCGGCGCTCGTGGCCACCAGCTTGACATCACTACTGTCTACCTTGCTGTCACCGTTAAGATCCTGCAGCCAATTCAGGCCGCCAGGCCCGAGAGCACGGAAGATTAGGTTTTGGACTGCTGCAGCCGTGCGGGCCGACGGGACTGAATTCGCCAACTCGGAGTCCACTTCCTCGTGCAAAGCGTGAATAAACGTCGCGGCGTCCTGCAGTTGGGTTCCGATCAGCGGCAGTTTCACGCCCAAAACCTGCCCATTGAGTGCATCCTCCAGCACCGTGAACACACCGTCCCAACCGCTCGTTAACTCATCCCAGGTCTGGCTAAGGTTTTGGCCGATCGCGCCCAGCCGATCCAGGATCGCGCCAAAATCGGGGAGCAAAATCTTGTTTTGTGCGGGATCACTCAGACTCTGCACCACGCTCGGTACCGCCCCATCAAGTTGCCCTAGCCGAAGCTCAATGGTCTTTTGCTTCGGATCCAATGGGGTCCCTACCGTTGGAAAATAGACCGGTAACGACGCGGTCACCGAGCCAGTAATACCCACCGAGACATTGGAGAAGAGCGCTCCACTGAATAGATTGTATCCCGCAGCGTTGGGCTTCAGCGTAGCCGTCAGCGTTGCTGACCCGGTCAGCGAGCTGGCGCTCGTACCGTCCCCTACACTTAGCGTGACCGGCCCAAAGCCGGCAGCGAATTTCAGATTGGTCCCCGACAGGTTAAGCCTCGCCTGGGCCTTGCCGTCGTCCTTCAGGATGAATGAGGGATGTAGCGGGTCTTTCAGATCAATCGCCAGATTCAAAGTGAAAGCGACCGTGCCCGAAAGGCTTAGATCCGCCGAAGCATCCAGCAAAGCCGCCGGCAACGTCGAGTCGCCTCCAGCCCAGTTGAGGTTGAGGGGCAGCGTCAGGTTCGAGAGGGATGAAAAGCTCAAGCCGATGCTGAAAACCTTGTTGGTAAAGTTCGTGGTGACCTTTGGCGCCACCGAGGAATTGCTCTTGGCTTCCACCGATGCCCCCTGCCCTGGGCCAAAGACCTGGTCCAGGGCACTCTGCAGTCTGGCATTCAGTTCCTGAATATTAGCGGCCGGGTTCGCCGCCAAATCGTCCACAAACGCCTTGAATCTGTCCGCAAAAGGCAACAATTCGGCTACGCTCTTGTTGATCAACACCAGTTTCTTCTGGAAGAGCGGCGAACTTTGGAGACCCCCAACCACGCCCTCCAGATTCTTCAAAGCGCCGATCACATCACTGTAGGCCACCGTCTCGAACGCATTGAGCAGGTCGATATCCTTCACCACCAGGACGGCCGTGGTCGGATCACCGAGGTTCGTCCATGTTACGCTGATCCGTGGATCGGTCCCCAGCGTGGCCCCGGCCACAGTCGTAATCAAGCGCACCGGCAGATCAAGCGAAGCGGAAGCGTTGATCTGAACGGCGTTGCCCAGCGAACTCGCCACCAGATTCGAGAGATCCTTAAGTGTCAGCTTCCCATTGGGGCCATTGGGCAACGCCAAATGGAGGCTCGTGGTTGCGCTTCCGGAACCTTTCTCCTTCCAGGCGGTGCTCTCGTCACCTTGCTTGGTCCCTAATCCAATCCCAACAAAACCAAAGTTGGCGCTTCCAGTGATATCCGTCAGTTGGGCGTCAACCCCGGCATCCACAACCAAATTCTGGAAAAAGAGTTTCGAGCTCAGAGAATCTCCGTGCAGCGGCGCGCCTTCAACGACTGGGTGGCCGTTGGCGTCGCTCTCGTACGAGCTGCCAACTAACCCTAAGCTGCTACTCGCTGTGCCCGACACCGAAAATGTCTGGCCACTGCCCCCACTGAGATCAGTCAGCACCAAGCCCGAGTGGTCGGCGGAGATATCGACCTTCACCAGGTTGTTGGTCTGCTGTTCAACATCTTGCTCCAGAGCGGTCACAGTCCCGGCTCCGTCCAAGTCAATGGTGAATGTGCCGTTATTGCCTGCCTGGCGATTTCCGACCGTTATCGTCAAATCAGGCCCCACCGCCAAGGGCACCCCTTGACCAGCGTTTAAACTGGCCAGGGTTGTGCTGCCTGTGAGGTTGAACCCATTGCCCAAGGGCGTGAGCACAATTCCCAGAACAAATCCCAACTGAGCATGCGCCAACACCTCAACTGCTGCCTCGGCCTGGATCTGACTGAGGTTGCCAATCTGTTCGGCGGCCGATAATCCCGCCGTGAGTGGCGCAAACGCACGCGACAGCGAAAAGTTAAAGGTCAACGTCTGGGTGGCCGGGTCGTAGTTAATGTCGTGGCTCGCGTCCTTGAGCACAGGAGCGAGCGCAGACACCAAGTCCTGCACGGTCGTGAACAGCGACGCGCCGGGCGAGCTCTGGAATAGTGCCGGCAGCTCGTCGGTAAGCATCCCCTCCAAGTCCAGAACCTGCCGGACCTCACCGGTGGCATCACGAAGTTGCTTCAAACTGGAGTCTTTGACGAAAGCCAGTGCTTGGCTAAACGCTGGATTATTCGTAAAATCACCCAGCCAATCCGCCACCTGCCGCAACAGGCCCAACACGCCCGTCGGAGTGAGATTGGTGAACGCGCTGAGCTTTTCGGACAGAAAAGCAGCATTGAAGCTGATCGCGGGAACAACCTTCCCAAAGATGTTTCCAGCGCTCGCGGGAGCGGCGCTTAACCCCAAATCGATTTGCGCACCGGGTGTGGTGTACGTGCCAACCGTCGCCGAAACATTGATCGCCCCGCTTAGCGTCGGCTGCGGTGCCGTCACCACCAATTGGCTCGAAAGGCCTGATAAACTCAAATCCGAGAGAGTCAGATTTGCGCTAGCCGTCCCAGCGCCCAAGTTGGCTTCGGCATGGAAAGCCACCGGATGCGCTGGATCGACCGAGAGGCTGGCTCCCAGAAAACCGACCTTCCCGGTAAAACTCGTCTGGGAGAGTGTGGCGTCCACCTTCGCGACCAGGGCGGCCTTCCCGAGTTGAACGAAAAACGCCTCAGTCGGCGTGTCGAGCTTGGTGCGGTCAACCCCCACTCGCGCCGTCAAGGCCAGCGTCGTGGTCACTTTCAGCTGCCCCTGAGCATCGAAACTGATCTCATTCTGATCTCCAGCATCCCCAAGGTAAACTGCGCGCGTCGAACTTCGCGTCGCGTTTAGAGTCACATCGATAGCCGCCTCGTCCGAGCTGCTTTGAGCCAAAACCGCGTGAAGCGAAATAGAAGCTACCCCCGCAATCGGATCGATCTTCCATTGGTTGATGGCATTGACCAATGCGTTGAGACCCTTGCTGGCTGAACTTTGCAGAAAGCCAAGCACCGCCGGCTGGATGGTCTTCTCGATCAGTTCTGGCAAGCCCAGCGCCCCTCCGAGGCTGAACTGGTTTGACGGGTCCACTCCTCCCGGCAGTGTGCCGGTCAGTCCCAGCAAAGGGAGCGAAGCGCTGAAATCAGGAAGTCCGTCGATCGTCGACGCGAATCCGGACAGAGAACTCACGCCATCCTCCAACGCGCTGATTTCTACCCGTGAAAGCGCATCCTGCTCGCTTGCCAGATCGTGGGCATTCAAAGCACGGGCCGTGGCGGAATTGAGCGTCCCGGTGGCTTCCGCGGCCGGAATCTGATTGCTGGACCGTTGTTGAAACTTCGTGAGCGCCGCCTGGGTGCGCGGCCCCAGGATCCCATCGATCTCGAGCGCGTTCCCATCCTCATCACGATAATCTGCACTATTGGCGACCGAGAGAAAATCAAGCCGCTGCTGCACCCGTGCGATGTTGTACACGTCGAGGCTGGTGGTGACCCCGCCGCCTTCACCGCCCTCGAAATCGGGCTGGACATCCAACCTTAATTCGCCGGCGACCGACTTCCCCCCATCCTCGGCAGTAAAATCCGCCCAAATCGTTCCTTGAAAGCCCGCCGCCTGGCTCGTGTCGCCGACCACGTTGTTGGCCGTGCTCGGAGCAAAATAAAAACGGCCGGAATCAGCGAACGCCGTGCCTTCTACGCGATCGGAAAAGATGATCGTGGCCAGAGTCTGGCCGCCCAGGGTGAGGTTCCAATCCTGACGCAGTGGATTGACTTCGATCCCTAAGGAAACCCGCGTTCCATTTTGATCCAGGGCAAATGTCAGATGCCCGTAGCCTCCCACGCTTCCAGTCCCAGTAATGATCCCGCCTAGATCCACCGGCAGGACATCACCAGTACGTTGCTGGTTCGACCCCGTAACATCCGGGGCCTGCGGTTGACTCGCCTCCACACCAAACGCGTGCCCTGGCGTCGCAGCGAGCTTGGTGTCAGCCGAGGATCCGGACGAAACCCCCAACGCTACGGAAGGCAAATTGGCAAATACGCCTTCCGTAGCGGGCCCAAGACCGTGCTCCAGTCTCTCGCCACCTTCGGCATCGACGGGCATCGAGATAGCTTCCCTCCCTGACGCGCCCCCGCTGATGCCCGCCGGAGACTCTAGACCCATTGCCGATACCACCACTGCACCCGCAGACATGAGCACCCGCGGCTCAAGGGCTTCGAGTTCGAACTGATTGACTTCGCTTCTGCAATACGGTTTCAAAACAAAGCATTTCTTTGTCTGCCGCAAGGGGGTAGCCCCATCGACTCGGTGAGGGTAGAGGCTAATCGTGCAATTCCGGTATCTACAAAAGTGTAGATGGGGGGCGGAATTGCCCGGCTGCCCCAGGGAAGGTTTTCAGGGGATTTTCCGGTCGGACTCTTGATTGCCGCTCTCGCTGCCTCGCCGTCCACGCCGAGATCGGGTGGCCATCGAGGAAGTTGCTCACTAGGTGGCGCCAAACCTGCCGATCCACCGGCCTGACGATGAACCTTTAGTTTGCTATCATCTCATGCTATCAATGAGGCCGCGTCATGCGCCGCCGCTCCATACCACGGGTCCTGATCTGGTCTGCCGCATCCTCCGTGTTGGCTTTCTTTCCTACCTCCGCTGGCGGATTGGTCCCGGTCGGCCGGCAAAGCGCTTTCACCGTTCGCCACTGGACGGTGGATGACGGTTTGCCGCAAAACCATATCTCTGCCCTCGCCCAAGGCCACGATGGCTACCTGTGGTTGGGCACTTGGTTTGGCTTGGCCCGTTTCGACGGTGTTCGTTTCACCGTCTTTAACCGCTACAACACACCTGCGCTGGCGAACGACGCAATCAGCAGCCTCGCCACCGCCCCGGATGGCGCCCTGTGGATCGGTACCGCAGACGGGTTAGTCCGCTCAAAGGATGGGGCTTGGACTCGATACACCACCAAAGATGGCCTGCCGGAGTCCGCGGTTTGGGACCTTGCCTTTGACCATGTGGGTGCCCTGTGGGTGGACACCGGTGACCGGGCCGGCCCCTTTCCGAAAGGCCCCTTCCCCGAGATTCACGATCAGGTCTGGAGTCGTGCCCCAAGCCGTAAGCTTGTCCAGTTGCCCGATGGCGGGATTGCCAAGCTCCTCCCACGGGGGCTGTTGCCTATGCGCGGCCGCGCATCACCTTCGGTCACGCCAATCCCTACAGCATGGCTTCCCGATGCCGATGCGCAATCAGCCGTCAGCGATGGCAAGGGCGGGTGGTGGTTCGGGACGATGCAAGGTCTGTGGTCCTGGGACGCGGAAGGCATGTGGCGCCCCCTCCCCGCCGGAGGGGCTCAAACCCTTCGGGTGCCGCTGCTCAGTTGTGACAAACATGGGACCCTGTGGGCCGCGCTTGGCGAACATGGCTTATGGCGATGGAACGGCTCCCAATTAGTCCAGTTCGATCTCGCTCCTGGTGCAACAGAACCGGACGTCACTGCGATTCTCGAGGATCGCGAGGAAAGCCTTTGGGTCGGGTCGGACGCCGGCTTATATCGGCTCCGCCCGCGATCGATCGACGTCTTCACCCGAGCCGACGGATTGCCCGATAACGAGATTTGGTCGGTGAGCGAGGACCCGGACAGTCGGATCTGGCTGGCAACTCGCTCAGGTCTTGGTTGTCTGGACCAAACATCCAATCCTCAGCCTCGGCGCTCGATTCCAGCCGATGCGGCCCGCCGCTGCGTGGTCGCCGATCGAAATGGCACGGTCTGGACGGACGCCGACGGCGCCCGTGGTTTGTACGAACTCCCGCGTGATGGTTCCGCCAAAATGCACCTCGAGGGCGAGGCGATCCACGCATTGTTCCTGGCGCACGACCGCTCTTTATGGGTTGGCACTAGCCGTGGGGGACACTGTTTCCGCGATGGAGTGGAACAACGGCTGGCCAACCTCCCCACCAACGACGTACGCGCGATCTATCAGACCTGCGACGGGGGGCTCTGGTTCGGCACCGGCGGGTATGGCGCTCAACGCTGGCTAGCGGGCAAGCTCCAAACATTCACGACAGCCGAAGGCCTGGCCGACGACCATGTGTTCGCTTTCCACCAGGATCCGGACGGTTTCTTGTGGATCGGAACCCATAACGGACTGACTCGGCTGACCCTCGCCTCGTCGCCACGCACCGGTGCAGAGGGCCAGAGCCGGCCACCCGCTCAAGGATCGGCGACGACCCTTGGAGTTGTCTCGATGTTTAGATTCACCACTGCTCATGGTTTGCTCGACAATCTCATCAACCATATCCTCGAGGACGACGAGGGTTTCCTCTGGTTCAGCTGCAACCGCGGCATTTTTCGGATTTCACGTGCCGAACTCAATTCAGTCGCAGAGGGCCGCCAGACCGAAGCCGCCTGTGCGGTCTTTGGCAGCTCCGATGGCATGCTCAATGCCGAAACCAACGGCGAACACCAACCTGCCGGTTGTAAAGCCCGTGACGGCAGACTCTGGTTCCCGACGATGATGGGGGTGGTACGACTCGATCCCCGACTTGCCGACCGGCGCGAGGTCCCGCCTCAGCCCGTTATCGAGCAGGTGAAAGCCGATGGCCAGATCGTTTTCGGTGATGGGCTACCCCCCACCGCCCGCCACACGGCATCAGTGGTCCGCCTGCCCCCGGGTCGTGCTCGCGTCCTGCAAATTCGCTACACCGCCAACAGCTTCATCTCTCCGGAGAAGGTTCGGTTCAAATGGATGCTCGAAGGCTACGATACTGATTGGCGGGGGGCGGACTCCAACGATCGGGTGGCCTTCTACCCCAACCTGCGCCCTGGCAGTTACCATTTCCATCTCCGGGCCGCGAACAGCCACGGCGTTTGGGACGAGCGCGCCGCAGAGTTCAGCCTGCTCCTGGCCCCCTTTTTCTGGCAGACTTGGTGGTTCCTCGCCCTAAGCGCGGCAGGCCTCATCGGCCTCATCGCCTCCATTCTGGCCTACCGCCTTGGCTGGCAGCGCCGCTTGCTCAATGCCGAGCATCGGCAGGCGCTGGCTGACGAACGGACCCGCATCGCCCGCGATCTGCACGACGATTTGGGAACTGCCCTCACTGGCTTGGCCCTGGAACTGGATGTCATCCGCCGTGCCACCCCAGACCCATCATCCCCCGCCGATCGTCTGGCCCAAGCGGCCCATCGGACTCGCCGGATGGCAGAGCGCATGCGGGAGGTCGTCTGGGCCGTGAATCCGCGTTGCGATAACGTTCCAAGCTTGGCTGGGTTCCTCGAACAGCAGGCGAGCCAGTTTATCAACGGCGACACGTTGCGCTTCCGAATCGAGTTCCCCGAAGAGATCCCGCGCCTGGCGGTCGATGGTGAGATCCGCCACCAATTGGCCTTAGGCGTCCGCGAGGCTCTCACCAATGTGGTCCGCCATGCCAAAGCCACTGAAGTGGTCTTGAGTTTGGCGCTGGAGGCCCACGACCTGGTGATCGCTGTCAGGGACAACGGTACCGGCTGCAATGGCATCTGTCTCAGGGACACGAACCACGGCCTGGCCAACCTCCACGCCCGCATGAAGCACTTGGGCGGCGATTTTGCATGCGTCTCCAGCCCGGGCGAAGGCACCACCGTCACCTTCCGCGTTCCGATTTGTCCGGCGAAAGCCACACCATGAACTCGGGGAACGTCGCCATCCCGTTCACCGTGTCTCTATGACCATCCGCGTCGCTATCGTAGAAGACGACCGGTCGGTCCGAGAGAACCTCGCCGTCCTCGTTAATGCCGCGCCCGGTTTCTCTTGTGTCGGTTCCTGTGCCAGCGCGGAAACCGCGTTGGCAGAATTACCCGCGCTTAGACCCGAGGTCGTGCTCATGGATATCCATCTGCCAGGACGCAGCGGGATTGAGTGCGTCGCGCGATTGAAGCCGCTTATTCCCCAAGCCCAGATCATCATGCTCACGGTGGAGGAGAATAGCGCCCGTGTCTTCGAATCCCTCCAAGCCGGTGCCACCGGCTATTTGGTGAAACATGTTGCCCCCGAGGTGATCCTCGAGGCCATCGCCGAGGTTCATCGCGGGGGCGCGCCCATGTCCAGTCACATCGCAAGAATGGTCGTCGCAACTTTCCGCCTACCCCCGGCCTCAGCCGCTGCCGATCTCGCGCTCTCGCCCCGCGAAGAAGAAATCCTGCGCCTGCTTGCCAAAGGCTATCGCTCGAAAGAAATCGCAGACCAGCTCGGTGTGGGCGTGGGCACGGTCAACACGCACGTCCGCCACATCTATGAAAAGCTCCACGTTCGCTCCCGCGCCGAAGCTGTAGCCCGGCTAGTCGGCAGATAAAACGTCCTTCAGCCTCGTCCGCAATAATCGTCTCATGACACTCCACCCTCCCTCAAACCCCGCCCATAAGAGATCGCAACCGCCCTGGCTCGCTCCCAGGTGCTACCGCGCCCGGAGAGCGAGAGGTTTCCCATGAGCTTCGCCCGGGCGAACCTCATCTCTCGCGCGTTTGAGTTGACTTCGGGGGCTTAGAGATTGGGTGTAACCAGCCGATAAAACCGATGCTGCGATTGCGGCAGCAGGGTATCTTTCCAGACCACCGGCAGCGCGCCTACGGTCGCGTTGGTTATCGCTTTCCAAGTAGTCCAATCGTCGGACATCTCCAATTGAAGGATGGATCCGATCTGCGCGTTGATTTCCATTTGAACTACGTTGTCGCGGTTGGCGTGGACGTTGGCAAAACGAGGAGCCGGAGGAGCGACTTGCCCGACATAGATCATGACGTTGCTTTCGGCGACAAGCTGGCCATCGCTGACGCGGAGCGTAACAAGCGTCGCCCCACGGGCATCAGGAAGAGGTGTGGCCGTGAGCGTTCGCTCGGTGCCGGTCCCGTCAACCTGGAGGTTCTCCACGGGAATGACAAATGGGTTGGAGCTGTCCACAGTCACCGCGAGATCCCCGGTCGGCGTCTGGTTGTCTCCGACGCTAAACTTCAGCGTTGCCGGTCCGGCGCCAAGCCTCAGTGCCTGGTCCGGAATGGTGGCGATGAAAGGAGCGGTGTTGACCGTCACCCTCGCGGCGCCAAAGCGGATCTGATCGTCAAACGTCGCGAACTCGTCTCCGTTCTGGGTGGCGTAAGTCCACTCACCCAACCCAGTCGATCCAAGCTCAATTAGGTAACTTTCCGAGGGGCCCGCCAAATTAGTGAGCACGACAGTGGCCAGCACCGGCCAGGTGCCGGCCGGATCGGCGAGCCCGGTCGTGAGTGGGCCGTATAGCCGGTTGGTAAAACCGATAATGCCCTCCACGCTGACGTATCCAACACCCGCTTCCCGCCTTGCGGGCCCGGTGTCAAACCCATCGTTGTCCAAAACCGGCGCCAGAGAAATCGCGCTCACCCCGCTGGAAGCCTTGTCTGGCGGGTACTTGAGTTTGAGTGCGTAACTGTACAATCCATCTCCTACCCCCTGAAACCCGGGAAGGTTATCATCCCCATCCAGGGTTACAGACACAACAAATGATTGATTCGAAGCACCTACGACGTATTCGGTACTCGGGAAACCCACGACAATCGTTGCTGCTTGCGATAACTCGATCAGAGCGGCGGCCAGAAACAGCGCCAGGATCGGCCGTCGACGAAAATGTGCCGACACGCCCCATCGCACCCATTTGGCTGTGTTTGCATGGGTTACCATAATCTTGGGTCTGCACGATTCCACCTCCCGGGGCGCTCGGTAAAAGACTCCTGGACCAGCAACGAACCTTCGCCATTGGCATGATTGCCCCTGTTGCCATCTTCGGTCCGCAAGTCTACTTCGTCGACGCTCAAAACCGATAGCCGCGCCCTGCCCCATCGGCCCAGGTCTGCTGAGGGCCCTGATGAAAGCAACTCGCCCGCAAAATCGCACCCCGGACAACCGAGGCGTGAGACTGTCAGGCAAGCAGAAGAGGTCGGCAGCCCGCTCGTTTGCTCCGCGCCGCCGCTGAGAAGGTCACGGGACGAGCCAGGAATGCTCGCCAATGCCAAGGACGGATTAACCGTGTAGCGGCTGCGGAACGCGTCCAGATCAGCCGCATCCAGCTTCCCGTCACCGTTATGATCAAACTCCGAGTCGTACTTGCCATTCAAAAGCCGGTTGCGGAGCGCGCCCAACTCGCTGATGCTTAAGGTGCGATCCCCGTTCAGGTCACCGAAGAAACGGAAGGTTTGCGTTCTGAAGTCGCCACCAGCGAGTCCGTCCCCGTCGCCATCCAGAAAATTCCCAATGACATCGGCGATTTTGTCCGCGCGGAGCGTGACGCTATAATTGCCGTCCGGCAATGAGCCTCCCAGAAATGCCTTGGCGTCGAATGTCCAGGTCGCTGTGTTCGTATTGGCATCGTACTGCAAAGTGGTTGTGGCGGCATCTAGGGCGAGGAAAGTTCCATCGGCCAAGGTACCGTTCACGATCAATGCGTCTCTTGTCAGGGTGCGGGAGACATCTTTGCTGAAGCTCAATGAAATGCTACGCACCATGGAATGCGACGCGCCTCCACTGATGGCAAAGTCGGTCACCACAGGTGCCACCGTATCCGCCGGCCGGACCGTCGCCTCGTCAATCATCTGATTGAGATGGATGCCGGTGTTAGCCGTCACGACGTCTTCAACCGATGCCACGCCCCCGGCCAGGTTGCCCAGATCGTCGGTCACGTCGGACTGGGATACCTTCTGAACCTGGCCCACCCGAGCCACGAAAGCGGCGTCGTTTTCCGGATCGAGCTGGCTCAGCGCCGTCACACCCGCGCTTATGACCCTTGCGGTGGCGTCAACCACCTGCGGCGAGATGTCAAGCCTCAGATCGGAGGCTGTCGCTTCGAGGACCGTCTTGATCACCTGAGGGTCAGCCAGATTCAGGATTCCGGTCGCGCCTCCTTGTTGAAGTTGGTCCGCCAGGTTCTCCACCACCGCGTCAACAATCGTGCGGCGCTCGAGGCTCGGATCGGCTCCGCTGATAACGCCGGCAAGCTGGCTGATGACATTCTGCAGGCCGCTGGTAACCACCAGCAGTTGCGGTGCGTAACGGTTGCCCTCCAGAGTGGTTAGCACCGGATCCAGACTAGCAATATCCACTTCCGCCGGAAGGCCGAATTCGGACTTGACGAGGGATTCCGCCTGCTCAAGTCCCAAGCCCCGATCCACAAGCTCGGAAACCAACGTGGAGAGCGAGGAGATGATGATCATTTTACCCGTCTTCAGATACAGGGCAGTCGCGCGCAGTGGAATGTCCATCTCCAACCCGGTGACGTTGTCCACCCCACCGATGGAGACCAACTCGCCCTCGCTGGGGTCGATGATGCCATTTCCATTCAAGTCGTAGGGCGCAAGATCGAACCCAAGGGTGTATTGCCCCGTGCGATCCGTGACGACCGACGGCTCTCCGGCATCCAGCACGCCGTTGCGATTGGCATCCAAAAAGATGGTTGCGCCGCTGACTGGCCCGTCGATTTTCTTTCCGCCCCCTCTCAGATCGAACGTAAGCGTGAACGGCCACCAGAACGGCCACAAATAGAACCGGCCCGAAGCGGAGACCCTGCCACTGGAACTAAGCGAGCCCGTGACGTTTGCCCACTGGGTCCCGAGAAACCACAAAGCTCCACTGACACTCGCGGAGAATCCGTCCACACGTGTGGTGAACGAGCCGAATGGCCAGAGCTGGATTGTTTGCATCCAATTGCGGGCCAAGGAGACAGAGATGCTCCCTTCGATCCCCCCCCAATGGTTGCCCAACGTGATGCCCGCCGAGGCTTGAACGCAGTAGGAACCATCCGACCTGATGCCCCCGGAGAACGAAAGCCAAATGAAATTCCAAAGGTTGAGCCTCAGAGGGTCGTAGGAGGGGATGACAATCTGATAGTCGCCATTGCTATAAGCCACCGTAAGGCTGCCGGACAGGGTGAAGCCGAGCAGGCTCAGAGCCACGTTGGTCACTCGGATGGCGACCGTATTGGCAGCAACCCCAACTCGCGCGGTGCTTCCGCAGGTGTTTACCTGGAGCTCAAACGTACCCTGTAGGGTGAAAAAAGACGAAGCCACTCTGAGCGACGCGCCACCGCCCAGGAAGAGCCTAAAGGCGAGGCCGGGATCAGCGTCGCCATAGAAACCCACGGCGCCGGCGACGGACAACTGAACGCCAAAAAAAGAGAGGCTAGCGGCGAGGCCAGCTTCCAGGGTCATACCGCTGAGCTTGAAGTCAAATGAGCCCTGTAGCGACAGCAGGACGGCGCTCCCATACTTGATTTGCATGATCCCCGACGCGTGGACCCGCGAGTAGGGCCCTGCCGGCAGACCGACCCAGAGCCCGTTAATTGTGTCCACGGCCAACGGAGTGCTGTTCACCTCCAGCACGAATGTTCCGACAAAACGGAAGCCCGGTCCGGTCATGGCGGACTTTGCCCCGAGGACCAGGGCAACCTTTCCTGCGAGGCCGGCTGAACTGATTCTCAATGCGCCGGTCGCCGTTGCGCTCAGGAGATTGGTCTGCCCCAGATTGACGTCCAACGTGGCCGTCGCGGCGACATCCAGTCCGCTCCCGCTCAGTGACAGGTCGAAGCGGCCGTTTAGCTTGAAGCTGCTCACGGAGAGGACACTGAGTTGCAAGGCTCCATTGACATGAACGCGCGCGTACAGTCCCGCCGGCAGATTAACAACCAGGTTGTTCACCCTCTCCACGGGGATGCCCATAGTGTTCAGCTCCAAGGTGAACGCCCCGATGAAAAGGTACCCAACTCCGGCCAGCGACTGCCCATCGGCAAGACGCAGCGTCAGTTTCGCCGCGATGCCGCTCTGATTGATCATGAGGGCTCCGTCGGCAGCCAAGTGGGCGAGCGTGGTGGTACCCGTGGTTACTGCCAGATCAGCCGCCGCTGAAACGGCCAGCGCGCTGCCATTCACGGCCATATCGAAAGTCCCCACCAACTTGAAGGCGTCAGCCCCGCCCACGACCAGTTGGAGAACCCCGCTCACATGCACCCGCGCATACGGTCCGGCCGCCAAGGCAACCTCCCCACCATCGATCTCCGGAACGGCTTGGGGTGTCGTGTTGATCTCCAGCGTAAAGACGCCGCTAAAACTAAACCCAGTGCCCACCACAGCGACCCCGCTGGCGAACACCAACTGCAGCTTCGTCGCGATTCCGGTCGCGTCGATGCGCATCGCACCCTGGACAAGGAAATCGAACAGCCGGGCGGCTCCCAGGCTGAGTTGCAACGCCGCATCCGCCTTGAGGTCAATGTGATCCGCGGCAACCATGAAACTGAAATGGCCGGTGATCGAGAATCCCGCTACGCCCAGGGTCCCGTTGGCCTGAATTCTGGCATAACGCCCAGCCTCGAGAGTGGTCCCCGCCAGGGCGCGGATCTGATTGGTGGTGTTGACCTGCAAACTGAAGCCAGCTTCGAACGTGAAACCAAGATTGGCCGGCAGTGGCAATGCCTCCTTGCGTGATAGCGCGAGCACCATGGCCACACCGGAACCATCCACCTGGAATCCACCCGCCACACTAAAGGAGAACAACGTGAGCGGATTGCCCGGGACCGGGATTTGGAGATCCAAGCTGGCGTTCAGTTCGACGCTGAATCCGGCCCCGCTAGACAACAGCCGGAACCTTCCTTCAATCACCAGGGCACCAAGGATGTCGAGGTCACCATCGGCGCGGATGACAAGGTAGCAACCTGCGGGCCCGTAAAGCTCATTCCCCAAGGCATCCCATCCCAGTAACGGACCCGCGTTTACCGTGATGGTCCGGATGGTCGCGGTCGTGCCATCGGGCTTGGTTATCGTGGCGTCCACTTCACCCTCCACGAACGGAATCGCTAGTGACCCGTCCTGCAGCCTGAGGTCCGGGATAGTATAAGTGACGTCTTTTCCGGTTGTATTCAACAAGAGATGAAAGTCACCGCTAAGGACAATCCCAAGCGCGGAGGGGAAATTGGTCGTCAAAGTCAGATTCAAGCGCGTCGCGAACCCGTCCGTGCGGACGACGAGCAGGCCGTCGGCGGCGAGGGTCAGCAAGGGATCGGTGCTGGAGCCGAGAGTCAGTTGTGCCACAGCAAACATCTCAAGATAGACATCGGAGAGCCTGCCCAGCTCGTCGGTCCGCCACTGGAATTTGGCGAAGAAGCCGCCCATCATCCTGAACCACTCGGGATCCGTTGCCGGATCGGCATCGCTATTGTTCGATGGGTTGTTGTCCATCAACCGGAAAACCAGCGAGCCAAGCATCCGAACCTGGAACGTCTTAGGATCGAGCGTGAAGGTCTGGGCCTCGCTCTGGACCGTGTAACTACCGGAAGCGAGCTTGATGAAATACTCTCCCGGCTGCGTCAGCGAACGGATCCTCCACTGGAAGCCCTCCTGGACCACTTCAACCTTCGCGTCGTCGGGCAACACAATGCCCTCCGTCGCGAACAGGGCTCTGAGGGAAGCCGATGCCGAACCTGGGGCAACATCGACCGCCGTCGGCGTCAAATTGGGGATGACATCGCCGGGAATACCCTCGAGGGAAATCGTCTCGACGTGGACCAAACTGGTGGTATTGATCTGGAGCAGGGCGGAGCCTTCCAGGGCAATCCCCAAGTCGCGCAGCTTGTCGAAGTTGGTGTCTAACTTCAGAACTCCCCAGAGTTGCGGGTCGAAGTTCGGATTGAGCGAGCCGTCTGCGGTGAACAAACCGTTTGTGTCGAAGACGAAACGGCCAGCCGCCGAAGCCAGGTTCCCAAAGTAGATCAACTTGATCGTGCCATGCATGTCCAGGGTGAACCGCACCCGGTCTTCGACACCCTCTAGCCGTTGCGAGATGTTGATTACAACGGCTCCCGTCACGCTAAAGAGGGGCTCGTCTGTCAATCCGGCCGCGTTCAGTTCGACGCCGCCGTCCAGCAGAATCTCGAATGACTTGCCCTGGGTGATGATCCTGAACTGCGCAGTCTCTGCTGTCGGCTGATTGCCCGCAGAATCCTGCCAACTGCCGGGCAGAAAACTGACCGTGACCTTGCCGGCATCGAAGCTTCCCGAGAAGGTATAGCGGAAGGTGTTGGTCGGCAGCGCGGTGCCATTCTGATCCGCTGGAATCCTGTCGCTCGGCACAAGGCTGCCGTCCGCCAGTTGGTAGAGCCGCAAAGGAGCACCGTTCACAGTGGCGCTTCCACTGGCCACCGTTAGGGCAAACTCCTGCCCCGAATCCAGGATGGAGTTGATATCAAGTTCCCGGCCTTGTGTTGGCGTGAAAGTTAGGTCCAGGTACTGCTGACTGTTCAAGGCGTCGCGATCGAGCTGAGCTCCCTTGATCGGGTTGGCCAGCGTCGCGCTGGGAGCCTGCACCCTGAAGGACTCCGTTTCTGCCAGATCGGTCGCGCCCAGATTGTCGGCCCAGCTGCCCGCCAGGAACGTCACGATCACCTGGCCGGGGCTGAAATCGCCCTCCAAGATGTACCGATACGTGGAGGTGGTGCCGGGGACGAGCGACGGCGGCCCTCGGGCTAATGTCACTCCAGCGGCGCCAGGACCACTCAAGGTGAATTTCGGCTCATCATTCAAGAACATGTCGGAGCTCAGTGTGCGTCCGGACGAAGCCAGGAAAGTGACATCCAGGTAATGCCGGCTGTTCAGTTCGGTCAACCCGATGGTTCCGCCGTTGCTCGGGCCGGTGATGTCGGCAGTCGGGCCAACAATCATGAATGTCTGTGTGTCCGCCAGATTCGAAACGCCGGCACTGTCAGCCCACGCTCCGCCCGCGAAGTTCACCGTCACGGTGCCAGGCATGGGGGTGCCCGTGATCGGATATCGGAAGGTGTTGGTCAGTGTGCCGGGGTCGCCGGGAGGCTGTTCGCCCAACCGCACCAACGAGCCATCGCCAAGGCGCACCAAACGAATGGGGACCCCCACAATCAAAGAACCGCTAGTGGGAGTCAGGGTGAATTCACCACCGTTGATCGTCCCGGCCGCTAGTGTTGCCCCCGAGGTCGGGGCAAAGCTCACGTCAAGATAACCGCGAGTGAGTAGATCGCCGATACCGATCACGCCGCCATTGCCGGGCGAAACCAGCGTGGCGGCCGGGCCTGCCAGCACGATGGTTTGAGTCATCGCCGTATTCCCCGTGCCGGCGTCATCGGAGAAACTCTGATTGCGAAACTTCACCTGGAGAGCGCCAGGGTTAAGCCCCGAAGTAGCGGCGATGAGGTAACGAAATCGGTTGGTGCCACCGGCCCGCGCGATCGCAGCCTCCAAAGTATCGCCAGGAATCGTAGGATCGATCTCGATGTCAGTCCACTCCATTGTCCCAGTGTCGGGATTTACGTGGGAAACCACCGGTGCGGGGCAACCGCTTACCGTCAAGAGGCTGGTCCCACCCAGTGTCAGGTCGAACTCCGGAGCGGCGTCGAGGATCGTGCTGTAATCTAGATTATGTCCTTGAGACGGGGTGAAGATCACATCGAGATAGTGGTTCCCGTTGGAGGCACGGAGATTGAAAACACTAACGTCCAGGCTTCCGCCGTTTGCCGGATCGGCCAGAGCCGCTGTGGGATTGGGCATGCCTGTCTCAACCGGATCGGACGGCACGGTATCGAAGGTGGCCGGGTTGCCATCCGCGTCTTTGAAGCCCAGAGCCAGTTGGCCCCGAATCGTGAGCAGTCGAACTTGATCCGGTACATCCGCCAGAAACAGCACCCGGGCGGAGCCGCTGAGTACGTTTGAGAGATCGGCATACATCTTGGCGCTCAGGCTAAGATTGTCGACCGCAAAATTCAGCTTGCCGCTCATGAAGAACTTGCCATCGGTGCTGATCTTCAACAGCACCTGGCCGTTGAAGACCTGTTGGGAGGCATAGGCCGTGTACACCTTGCAACCGCCTGTGATGGTCATCGGCGCCAGAAACGCAGCCAGGAATCCTCCCAAGCTTGGACTTGCCTGGATCGTGTTATACTGCAAAACGACCTGGTTTTGGACCGCGTTGAGCCAATCCGCGACGGGTGGCGCGTTGGTGGTGCTAAATTCGGGTTTGCGCAAGTCAAGCGGGTCGGTGATCGAAGGGAGGCTCTTGAAGAACTGGACGCCCCCAACGAAATCGTTGATTGCCAGACCGGTGTTCGGCTCCAGGACGATCCCACCCGGAATCGAAACAAACACCTGGACCTCGAGCGGGCCGAGTTCCGACAGCGCGAAACGAATCCCGAAGCCACCCACCCCCGCCATACTGAGCGTGCCCTCAACACCTACGAAGAAGATGCGATCAGCCACAGGGGTGTTGGCGGGATCGGCGGAGGTGATTAAACTGTAAGTCGTGCCGGTCTGTTTCAGTTTGAGAATGCCCCCGATCAAAGCGCCCTCGACCTTCCCGCCGAAGAGGTCACCCGAAACGCTGACCCCTATGGAACGGATGTCGGTGATCGGGAACTTGCCTTCAAGCAGTTTGCCGATGTCGATCTTGACCCCTTCGATCACGCCCGAGAATTCAACCGGCAATCCCGGGATCCCGGTCACAGCGGCGGACAGAGTCAACACCAGGTTGGCTGGAGCGTGTTGGATGTCGGGCCACTCAATCCCCAACTCGGTAATTCTGATCGGTAGCCAGGAGGGCCACTTAAAGTCGGCGCCGGTGGCCCCGCCCACTTCAAGAAACACACCGAATCCAGGGAAGGTGTCAAAGGAACCGTCACCTTTGAATCCGAAGTTTCGCGCGCTGCCCCCAAGGCTGAAACTGCCGCATTTCACCGTCGCCCGAATAGCGCCGGTCTGGACGCCAGCGGTGCTTCCGTTGGGCGGCGTTCCAAATGCCAACAGGTATCGGTCCGGGTTGTTTATTGCACCGGTGTCGATGGTGAGGTTGGTCGCCGATAGCGTGACCCAGCTACCGAAGCTGAATTCCAGCGAATCCACATGGAACACGAAGGCGTTGAACTGGCCGCCCGTAAAGTCGAAGCTGGCCGTGACGGCGTTCGTGTCGGGGTCAGCGGGGTCGTCTTTCAGGGTCGCGCTGATCGGTTTGCCAGGCAGGAAGTAGGTATTACCGGCCGCGATGGTGATGCTGCCCTCGAAGTACGCCGTCCCACTGAAGAGCACTTCGAAGTCGGAGAAACTGAACGAAATGCTGTCGAATTGCAGAATCGACCCGAGTTTGATGGGCTTGCTTGGAGTTCCCGCCGTAATCGTGCCGCGACCCAAACGGAAGCCGTCTTGCCGGATCACCAAGCCTGGCAAGACCTCCCCGGTGGAGGTCGTGTACGTTGAAATGCTGCCGGTGACGGCGAAGGTAGGGAAGTCGATCGCCGCGCTGTCGATCTCGATCAGCTTCTGCGTGGGCCCGCCATTGGGATCGTAGGTGATATCAATGCCGTTACCGGTCACCACCACGACGTCCGGTACCGTCACATTCAAGGAACCCACATGCAGGCTGAATTTGCCCGTCAAGCCCAATGAAAACGAAGGCACGCCAACGGAGATCTCGAACTTGCCCAGCACGTCGGTAAGCGCCACGCTTACGCCCCCGGGGTTGGCCACCGGTGCTTCGGTCGTAGATCCGTTGGCCCCACCGCCGAACTTCAACTCCGCCGAGGCCACGCCAATCCCAACACTCAGCAACAAATGGAAACTGCCGCCTACGTTGGCAAACTTGAAATCACTCACGGACACCGAGGGCCCGCGCAGGACCAGGGGCCCAATCGCCACAGCGCCCACTTCCTTCACAGCAAAGCTCTCGGTTTCATTGCCGCTGTAAACGACTCCGTTTTCTGACCACGCCCCGTTGAGGAAGTGGACGTTCACATTGCCGGTCGCGAACATCCCGCTGACCTGGTAACGATAAACAGTGTAGTTGGCGGTGGTGTTGACCTCGACCACCACAGGGAGTGTCCCGCTCAAGTGGACGCCAGACGCGCCGCTCGAAGCCAACGTGCCCGCCCCGCTCAGCTCAAACTCGTTGCCGTCAATACCCGACAGCGTGGTGCCGCTGAACTTGATATCGATATAGGTTGTATTGGCCGGATAAGCCGGGATCAGCGTCCCGCCCCGTCCATTGAGAATCGTTTTGTCGAACACCGAGCCGTTCAGTGGACCGGCCAGATCCGCGCTCGGAAGTACGGGAAGCCCCACATTGGCCGGCGCCGCCCGATTCCGACCAGCCGACTCCACCGACTCAAGAAGTTGCGTCGTCAGTTCCTCGCCCGGCTCGCTCACTGCACCATTGACGGTTCCGGTTTCGTCGGACGTCCGCAGGCTCGTTGTCGAGTCGGGATAAATCGCGAAATCCGTCAGACTGATACTCTGAAGCTTGAAGCCGTTCGCGGCGGAAATAGTGAACATCGCGCCGCCGGCTACCCTCACAATCTCGGTTCCGCTCACAAACAGGGAAAGCTGCAGACTGGGAATGCTGACTGCCAGGTCGCCGGTAGCCTTGCGGGTGAAGCTAACAGTTCCTGAGAGTGAGACCGTGTTCGCAACCGAAATGGTGACTGAACCTTCGAGGGTCTCAATCGATGCGTTTGTAGGATAAGCAATTACCACCGGGCTGCCGTTGTCGAATGTGATCGTTTGGGTTGGGATGGGGTGGCCGGTATTGTTCACACGCACAGTCAGCGTGCCGCTCAGATCCAACCCGTCCAAGCCCACCAGACTGGGCGTGCCAGTGGCGTAAATGGCGTAGGTGCTAGGTCCGCCAGCAGGCGCGAATCTGACAACCCCGAGCCGAGCATTAATTACCCGCACACCGATCGTGTTGGGGCCAATGGTGCCGTCTTCGTTCAAACCCTGACCCAGGAACACCGTCGCGTCGCTGAAAGCCATCAGACTCGTGCTGATGCCGTCGATGACAGGTCCGGTGCTACTCATGAAACTGCCCGAAACCCGAAAATAGTTGCCGATGGAAACTGTCAGATTGCTGACGTAAAAGCCCTTGAAGTTTGCGGGCGCCTCAACCCGGGTGGTCACGCCATTAACCGTCACGCTCTGGTCGACGGCCGCGTTTGTCGTATTGACCTTGAGGGCTATGTCGGCGCCTGCCTCGACTGGGATTATGCTGTGTAAAGTGTCTATGGTGACCGCACCAGTCATCAGCAGGGCAACGCCGCCCGAATCGATGATCAGGGCGCCATGACCTCCAGCAAGCGCGCCTTGTATATCGCCAAAGTCGACCGTAGCGCTCACGTTCGACGCGCCCACTTTGAAGATGCTGTGAGCGCTCGGTGCTGTAACCGTGGCCATCTCGAACTGGAAATCGCCGTTAAGCGTGAATGCCGGGTTTCCGAAGTTCAAACTCATGGCCACGCCGATCACCGAAACGCGGACACACGGACCGGCTGGGACCTGCAGGGTTTGGGTTTCTCCTCCAACGATGAACCGCTCATCTATCGCCACGTTGGTGTTATTAATCGCAATCTGAAGGGTAGAGGCGTGGAGCGAGAAAATCCCGCCCACAGCGAACTCCACTCCGCTCGCCGGGGCGTACGTGAGCTGACCTGCCATTCCTTGGCTATCGATAATCAGCAGTCCGGCTATCGGACCGAGAGAGATCGTGTCCGCGAGCTTGTCGCTGATTGAGAGTTTCAGTGAAAGACCCGAAACCGCAACCTTGATGATGGTTTCCCCGCGAGTGCTTTGCGATTTTTCGAAACTGAATGCGTCAACGTGAAAGTTCACATCAAGGAGAGTCGCGTCGACCCCTTCCACCAGCACGCGTTGTACGTTCCGAGGGGCGGCCAGCGTAGCGCTTATGCCGCCGACAGTCATCGGATCGAGCCTATTGGTGGCTAGGCTGTAGTCGATGGAGGTCGTGTTCACCTGCACCTTGGCCGACGTAGCACTCAGTCCGGCAAATTCGGCGATATTAAACACCAGACCACCTTTCGCCTCGATAGCCTGTGTCCCGTCGCCGTTGACCACCAGCGCCAGCGACCCGTTTGTAATCCCTACCTCCGCCGCGCCAAGCGTCAGCCTTGCCTCGACACCGGCGGCCACCGCGCGAACCTGACTGGTCGTCCCCGTGACGCTCCGTTCGAAAGTGAAGTTGCCTCTGACGCTCAGGAAATCGGTGATCGTCAAGGTCAGATCCCTCCCGCCGAATGATGTCGTTATCCCCTCTTCGGAGCCGAACACAAGGTCTTGCGCGCCGTCCTCGTTGACGTCCTCACTGATCGCCCGGCCGGTCGTGTTTCTCCTCACCGCCACGGTTCCTGCGAGCGTCAGTCCGTCAATTCCCACCAAGGCCGCCGCCGCCTCCGCGGACAATGCATACGTCGACACTTCTGTGCCCGTCTTGTACAGCACCATACCCAGGCTCGCGTTGCTGACCTGAACGCCCTTGCCATCGACACCCAGAAAACTGGACACACCGGTGGCGGCAACCTTTATTTTGGAAATCTGCGCCGGGGCGGTTCCGGTTACCTCCGTGCTGAAAGTAAAGTTGCCCTTGAGCGACGCAAATCCGGCCATTTCCAACACGAGGTCGTTGCCCGTGAAGCCAGTGTAATACCCCTGATCGGCTGTGAAGCTAATGGTTACCGGTGTCGCGTTCACAACGACGCTATCGCTTATCTCTCCGCCGGTGGCGTTTTTGCGCACCCGGATCGTTCCACTCAACGTCAACCCGGGTACGCCGACCAAGGAACCATCGGCGGAGGCATCCAGGGCATAGACCGGCACCCCCGCGCCATCTTTGATCAACACCAAACCTAAACGCGCTCCGCTGATCCGGACGCCGATGTCATCCCCAGGGTCCGTCGTCTCCGCTCCTGTGCCCAGAAACGCACTAGCGTTGTTCACCCCAACCTTGATCTTGCTCTGCGTCCCAAGCACCTCTTTCGTCAACACGAAGTCTCCACTGACATTCACAAATCCGGCCACGCCTAACCTAAGCCCGCTTGCTTCCAGTTGGAGCATGTTCCCCTCCCACGTTCCGAACACCAAGGGGATCGCCGTACCGGCCACTAACACGCTCTCATTAACTACTCCGCCCGTCGTGTTGGCTCGGACCTTGATCGTCCCAGCCAAGGCCAGATCCGGCACTCCCACCAGAGCCGCGCTGCCCGCCGCTTCGAGCGCGTACTTGCCCGCCTTTGCGCCGTCCGCGTAAACCACCAAGCCCAACGCGGTCTCGCTTACCCGCACACCCATATCTCCCGTTCCCATGAACGCGCTCCCCACCACCCCCACCTTGAGTAGTGTTTCTCCTCCTGCTACATATTTCTCGAAGGTGAAGGCGCCGTTGATCGTCAGGAACCCGCCCAGATCGACACTCGCGCTGCTGACTTCAGCACGAGTCAGCACGCCCTCCGTGGGACCGAACTGAACTGCCACTGGCACCCCATCGACCGTCACGCTTTCGGTCACCTCTCCGCCCGTCGTGTTCAGCCTTATCACGCCGCCAGCGCTCAGCCCCACCCCAGGCACACCCGCCAATGCAACCGTCCCGGCCGCCGTCAACGCATACGTGCCAGCGCGGGCCCCGTCTCCGTAGATTATCATCCCCGCCTCCAAACCTCTCACCTCGATCCCGATCCCGCCAGAGCCCACAAACGCGCTCCCCGCGCCTCCCATTATTATGACACTCTCCCCACCTGCCGCGCTCTTGGCAAAGCCGAAGTCACCGCTCACCGTCACGAACCCGGAGAGATCCACTGAGAGGCCAGTTACCTCCACACTGGCCACATTCGCCTTGGCGGTGATCGTTCCGCTCAGCGCACCGATGGTCACGGTCAGCGGGGTCACGCTGTAATCGGTCGTGCCCGTGTTCCATTTAACCGTCACCTTGGTCGCGCTCGCGTTGGCGAAGCCCGCACCGGAGAAGTTCAATCCGCCCGAAGCTTCCAACGCCTTGGTTCCATCGGCGTTGATCACCAGGGCCAGGGTGCCGTTGGTCACACCCACACTCACGCCACCGGCACTCAGGCTCGCGCTCACGTTGCTGGTCACCGCTTCCAGGAGGCCGCCAGTCTTGGCAAAGCCGAAGTCACCGGTCACCGTCACGGACCCGGACAGATCCACGGAGAGACCAGTCACCTCGACGCTGGCCACATTCGCCTTGGCGGTGATCGTTCCGCTCAACGCGCCGATGGTCACGGTGAGAGGCGCGGCGCTGTAATCGGTCGTGCCCGTGTTCCATTTCACCGTTGCTTTGGTCGCGCTCACGTTGGCGAAGCCCGCACCGGAGAAGTTCAATCCACCCGAGGCTTCCAGCGCCTTGGTTCCATCCGCGTTGATCACCAGGGCCAAAGTGCCGTTGGTAACACCCACGCTCACGCCACCGGCACTCAGGCTCGCGCTCACGTTGCTGGCCACCGCTTCCAGCAGGCCGCCGGTCTTGGCAAAGCCGAAGTCGCCGGTCACCGTCACGAACCCGGACAGATCCACCGAGAGGCCGGTCACTTCGACACTGGCCACATTCGCCTTGGCCGTGATCGTTCCGCTCAGCGCGCCGATGGTCACGGTCAGCGGAGTCACGCTGTAATCGGTCGTGCCCGTGTTCCATTTAACCGTCACCTTGGTCGCGCTCGCGTTGGCGAAGCCCGCACCCGAGAAGTTCAAGCCGCCCGAAGCTTCCAAGGCCTTGGTTCCATCGGCGTTGATCACCAGGGCCAAAGTTCCGTTGGTCACCCCCACACTCACGCCACCGGCGCTCAGGCTTGCGCTCACGTTGCTGGCCACTGCTTCCAGGAGGCCGCCGGTCCTGGCAAAGCCGAAGTCACCGGTCACCGTCACGAACCCGGAGAGATCCACTGAGAGGCCAGTCACCTCGACGCTGGCCACATTCGCCTTGGCCGTGATCGTTCCGCTCAGCCCGCCGATCGTAACGGTCAGCGGCGTCACGCTGTAATCGGTCGTGCCCGTGTTCCATTTCACCGTCACCTTGGTCGCGCTCGCGTTGGCGAAGCCCGCACCGGAGAAGTTCAATCCACCCGAGGCTTCCAATGCCTTGGTCCCGTCGGCGTTGATCACCAGGGCCAGGGCGCCGTTGGTCACACCCACACTCACGCCACCGGCACTCAGGCTCGCGCTCACGTTGCTGGCCACCGCTTCCAGGAGGCCGCCAGTCTTGGCAAAGCCGAAGTCGCCGGTCACCGTCACGAACCCGGACAGATCCACCGAGAGGCCGGTCACCTCGACACTGGCCACATTCGCCTTGGCAGTGATCGTCCCGCTCAACGCACCGATCGTAACCGTGAGAGGAGCGGCGCTGTAATCGGTCGTGCCGGTGTTCCATTTAACCGTCACCTTGGTCGCGCTCGCGTTGGCGAAGCCGGCACCGGAGAAGTTCAACCCGCCCGAGGCTTCCAACGCTTTGGTTCCATCCGCGTTGATCACCAGGGCCAGGGTGCCGTTGGTCACACTCACACTCACGCCACCGGCGCTCAGGCTTGCGCTCACGTTGCTGGCCACGGCCTCAAGCAAGCCGCCGGTCTTGGCAAACCCGAAGTCGCCGGTCATCGTCACGAACCCGGACAGATCCACTGAGAGGCCGGTCACCTCGACGCTGGCCACATTCGCCTTGGCGGTGATCGTTCCGCTCAACGCGCCGATGGTAACAGTGAGAGGCGCGGCGCTGTAATCGGTCGTGCCCGTGTTCCACTTCACCGTCACCTTGGTCGCGCTCGCGTTGGCGAAGCCCGCACCGGAGAAGTTCAAGCCACCGGAAGCTTCCAGCGCCTTGGTCCCGTCGGCGTTGATCACCTGGGCCAGGGTGCCGTTGGTCACACCCACACTCACGCCACCGGCGCTCAGGCTCGCGCTCACGTTGCTGGCTACCGCTTCCAGGAGGCCCCCGGTCTTGGCAAAGCCGAAGTCGCCGGTCACCGTCACGAACCCGGACAGATCCACCGAGAGGCCGGTCACTTCGACACTGGCAACATTCGCCTTGGCGGTGATCGTTCCGCTCAACGCGCCGATGGTCACGGTGAGAGGCGCGGCGCTGTAATCGGTCGTGCCCGTGTTCCATTTAACCGTTGCTTTGGTCGCGCTCGCGTTGGCGAAACCAGCACCGGAGAAGTTCAATCCGCCCGAGGCTTCCAACGCCTTGGTCCCATCCGCGTTGATCACCAGGGCCAGGGTGCCGTTGGTCACCCCCACACTCACGCCACCGGCGCTCAGGCTTGCGCTCACGTTGCTGGCCACCGCCTCGAGCAAGCCGCCGGTCTTGGCAAACCCGAAGTCGCCGGTCACCGTCACGAACCCGGACAGGTCCACTGAGAGGCCGGTTACTTCGACGCTGGCCACATTCGCCTTGGCGGTGATCGCTCCGCTGAGGGCACCGATCGTCATGGTCAGCGGGGTCGCGCTGTAATCGGTCGTGCCCGTGTTCCATTTCACCGTTGCTTTGGTCGCGCTCGCGTTGGCGAAACCAGCACCGGAGAAGTTCAATCCGCCCGAGGCTTCCAACGCCTTGGTCCCGTCGGCGTTGATCACCAGGGCCAGGGTGCCGTTGGTCACACCCACACTCACGCCACCAGCACTCAGACTCGCGCTCACGTTGCTGGCCACGGCTTCGAGCAGCCCACCGGTCTTGGCAAAGCCGAAGTCACCGCTCACCGTCACGAACCCGGACAGATCCACCGAGAGACCGGTCACCTCGACGCTGGCCACGTTCGCCTTGGCGGTGATCGTTCCGCTGAGCGCACCGATGGTCACAGTCAGCGGGGTCACGCTGTAATCGGTGGTGCCCGTGTTCCATTTAACCGTCACCTTGGTCGCGCTCGCGTTGGCGAAGCCCGCACCGGAGAAGTTCAATCCACCGGAAGCTTCCAACGCCTTGGTCCCGTCGGCGTTGATCACCAGGGCTAACGTGCCGTTGGTAACACCCACGCTCACTCCACCAGCGCTCAGGCTCGCGCTCACGTTGCTGGCCACCGCTTCCAGCAGGCTGCCGGTCTTGGCAAAGCCGAAGTCACCGGTCACCGTCACGAACCCGGACAGATCCACTGAGAGGCCGGTTACTTCGACGCTGGCCACATTCGCCTTGGCGGTGATCGTTCCGCTCAACGCACCGATGCTAACAGTGAGAGGCGCTGCGCTGTAATCGGTCGTGCCCGTGTTCCATTTAACCGTCACCTTGGTCGCGCTCGCGTTGGCGAAGCCCGCACCCGAGAAGTTCAATCCACCCGAGGCTTCCAACGCCTTGGTTCCATCGGCGTTGATCACCAGGGCCAGGGTGCCGTTGGTCACGCCCACACTCACGCCCCCGGCGCTCAGGCTCGCGCTTACGTTGCTGGCCACCCCTTCGAGGAGGCTGCCGGTCTTGGCAAAGCCGAAGTCGCCGGTCACCGTCACGAACCCGGACAGATCCACTGAGAGGCCGGTTACTTCGACGCTGGCCACATTCGCCTTGGCGGTGATCGTTCCGCTCAACGCACCGATGCTAACAGTGAGAGGCGCTGCGCTGTAATCGGTCGTGCCCGTGTTCCATTTAACCGTCACCTTGGTCGCGCTCGCGTTGGCGAAGCCCGCACCGGAGAAGTTCAATCCACCCGAGGCTTCCAATGCCTTGGTCCCATCCGCGTTGATCACCAGGGCCAGGGTGCCGTTGGTCACCCCCACACTCACGCCACCGGCACTCAGGCTCGCGCTCACGTTGCTGACCACCGCTTCGAGCACGCTGCCGCTCTTGGCAAAGCCGAAGTCGCCGGTCACCGTCACGAACCCGGACAGATCCACTGAGAGACCAGTCACCTCGACACTGGCCACATTCGCCTTGGCAGTGATCGTTCCGCTCAGCGCGCCAATCGTCACGGTCAGCGGGGTCACGCTGTAATCGGTCGTGCCCGTGTTCCATTTAACCGTCACCTTGGTCGCGCTCGCGTTGGCGAAGCCCGCACCAGAGAAGTTCAAGCCGCCGGAAGCTTCCAATGCCTTGGTCCCATCCGCCTTGATCACCAGGGCCAGGGTGCCGTTGGTAACACCCACGCTCACGCCACCGGCACTCAGGCTCGCGCTCACGTTGCTGGCCACCACTTCGAGGAGGCTCCCGGTCTTGGCAAAGCCGAAGTCACCGGTCACCGTCACGAACCCGGAGAGATCCACTGAGAGGCCAGTTACCTCCACACTGGCCACATTCGCCTTGGCGGTGATCGTTCCGCTCAGCGCACCGATGGTCACGGTCAGCGGGGTCACGCTGTAATCGGTCGTGCCCGTGTTCCATTTAACCGTCACCTTGGTCGCGCTCGCGTTGGCGAAGCCCGCACCCGAGAAGTTCAACCCGCCGGAAGCTTCCAACGCCTTGGTTCCGTCGGCGTTGATCACCAGGGCCAGCGTGCCGTTGGTCACACCCACACTCACGCCACCGGCGCTCAGGCTCGCGCTCACGTTGCTGGCCACCGCTTCCAGGAGGCCGCCAGTCTTGGCAAAGCCGAAGTCACCGCTCACCGTCACGAACCCGGAGAGATCCACCGAGAGGCCGGTCACTTCGACACTGGCCACATTCGCCTTGGCGGTGATCGTTCCGCTCAACGCACCGATGCTAACAGTGAGAGGCGCTGCGCTGTAATCGGTCGTGCCCGTGTTCCATTTCACGCTCACCTTGGTCGCGCTCGCGTTGGCGAAGCCCGCACCGGAGAAGTTCAAGCCACCCGAAGCTTCCAACGCTTTGGTTCCATCGGCGTTGATCACCAGGGCCAGGGTGCCGTTGGTCACCCCCACACTCACGCCACCGGCGCTCAGGCTCGCGCTCACGTTGCTGGCCACCGCTTCCAGGAGGCCGCCAGTCTTGGCAAAGCCGAAGTCACCGCTCACCGTCACGAACCCGGAGAGATCCACCGAGAGGCCGGTCACTTCGACACTGGCCACATTCGCCTTGGCGGTGATCGTTCCGCTCAACGCACCGATGCTAACAGTGAGAGGCGCTGCGCTGTAATCGGTCGTGCCCGTGTTCCATTTCACGCTCACCTTGGTCGCGCTCGCGTTGGCGAAGCCCGCACCGGAGAAGTTCAAGCCACCCGAAGCTTCCAACGCTTTGGTTCCATCGGCGTTGATCACCAGGGCCAGGGTGCCGTTGGTCACCCCCACACTCACGCCACCGGCACTCAGGCTCGCGCTCACGTTGCTGGCCACCGCTTCCAGCAGGCCGCCGGTCTTGGCAAAGCCGAAGTCACCGGTCACCGTCACGAACCCGGACAGATCCACCGAGAGGCCGGTCACTTCGACACTGGCCACATCCGCCTTGGCCGTGATCGTTCCGCTCAGCGCGCCGATGGTCACGGTCAGCGGAGTCACGCTGTAATCGGTCGTGCCCGTGTTCCATTTAACCGTCACCTTGGTCGCGCTCGCGTTGGCGAAGCCCGCACCGGAGAAGTTCAATCCGCCCGAAGCTTCCAACGCCTTGGTTCCGTCGGCGTTGATCACCAGGGCCAGCGTGCCGTTGGCCACCCCCACACTCACGCCCCCGGCGCTCAGGCTCGCGCTCACGTTGCTGGCCACCGCTTCGAGCAGACCGCCGGTCTTGGCAAAGCCGAAGTCGCCGGTCACCGTCACGAACCCGGACAGATCCACTGAGAGACCAGTCACCTCGACACTGGCCACATTCGCCTTGGCGGTAATCGTTCCGCTCAGTGCGCCGATGGTAACAGTGAGAGGCGCTGCGCTGTAATCGGTCGTGCCCGTGTTCCATTTAACCGTCACCTGAGTCGCGCTCGCGTTGGCGAAGCCCGCACCGGTGAAGTTCAATCCACCCGAGGCTTCCAGCGCCTTGGTCCCATCGGCGTTGATCACCAGGGCCAGGGTGCCGTTGGTCACACCCACGCTCACGCCACCGGCGCTCAGGCTCGCGCTCACGTTGCTGGCCACCGCTTCGAGCAATCCGCCGGTCTTGGCAAAGCCGAAGTCGCCGGTCACCGTCACGAACCCGGAGAGATCCACCGAGAGGCCGGTCACCTCGATACTGGCCACATTCGCCTTGGCGGTGATCGTCCCGCTGAGCGCACCGATGGTCACGGTTAGAGGCGCTGCGCTGTAATCGGTGGTGCCCGTGTTCCACTTCACCGTCACTTTGGTCGCGCTCGCGTTGGCGAAGCCCGCACCGGAGAAGTTCAATCCACCCGAGGCTTCCAAGGCTTTGGTGCCATCCGCGTTGATCACCAGGGCCAGGGTGCCGTTGGTCACACCCACGTTCACGCCACCGGCGCTCAGGCTTGCGCTCACGTTGCTGGCCACCGCTTGCAGGAGGCCGCCGGTCTTGGCAAAGCCGAAGTCGCCGGTCACCGTCACGAACCCGGACAGATCCACCGAGAGGCCGGTCACTTCGACACTGGCCACATCCGCCTTGGCCGTGATCGTTCCGCTCAGCGCGCCGATGGTCACGGTCAGCGGAGTCACGCTGTAATCGGTCGTGCCCGTGTTCCATTTAACCGTCACCTTGGTCGCGCTCGCGTTGGCGAAGCCCGCACCGGAGAAGTTCAATCCGCCCGAAGCTTCCAACGCCTTGGTTCCGTCAGCGTTGATCCCCAGGGCCAGCGTGCCGTTGGTCACACCCACGCTCACGCCACCAGCACTCAGGCTCGCGCTCACGTTGCTGGCCACCGCTTCGAGGAGGCTCCCGGTCTTGGCAAAGCCGAAGTCACCAGTCACCGTCACGAACCCGGAGAGATCCACCGAGAGGCCGGTCACCTCGACACTGGCCACGTTGGCCTTGGCAGTAATCGTTCCGCTCAGCGCACCGATCGTAACAGTCAGAGGGGTCACGCTGTAATCGGTTGTGCCGGTGTTCCATTTCACGGTTGCTTTGGTCGCACTCGCGTTGGCGAAGCCCGCACCGGAGAAGTTCAAGCCTCCGGAAGCTTCCAATGCCTTGGTCCCATCGGCGTTGATCACCAGGGCCAAAGTGCCGTTGGTCACACCCACGCTCACGCCACCAGCACTCAGGCTCGCGCTCACGTTGCTGGCCACCGCTTCCAGGAGGCCGCCGGTCTTGGCAAAGCCGAAGTCACCGCTCACCGTCACGAACCCGGACAGATCCACCGAGAGACCGGTCACTTCGACACTGGCCACATTCGCCTTGGCGGTGATCGTCCCGCTGAGCGCACCGATGGTAACAGTGAGAGGCGCGGCGCTGTAATCGGTCGTGCCCGTGTTCCATTTCACCGTCACCTTGGTCGCGCTCGCGTTGGCGAAGCCCGCACCGGAGAAGTTCAAGCCACCGGAAGCCTCCAACGCCTTGGTTCCGTCGGCGTTGATCACCAGCGCCAGGGTGCCGTTGGTCACTCCCACGCTTACGCCACCGGCGCTCAGGCTCGCGCTCACGTTGCTGGCCACCGCTTCCAGGAGCCCACCGGTCTTGGCAAAGCCGAAGTCGCCGGTCACCGTCACGAACCCGGACAGATCCACCGAGAGGCCGGTCACCTCAACACTGGCAACATTCGCCTTGGCGGTGATCGGTTCGCTCAGCGCACCGATCGTAACCGTGAGAGGCGCGGCGCTGTAATCGGTCGTGCCCGTGTTCCACTTCACCGTCACCTTGGTCGCGCTCGCGTTGGCGAAGCCCGCACCCGAGAAGTTCAAGCCACCGGAAGCTTCCAGCGCCTTGGTCCCGTCGGCGTTGATCACCAGGGCCAGGGTGCCGTTGGTCACACCCACACTCACGCCACCGGCGCTCAGGCTCGCGCTCACGTTGTTGGCCACCGCTTCCAGGAGACCCCCGGTCTTGGCAAAGCCGAAGTCACCGGTCACCGTCACGAACCCGGAGAGATCCACCGAGAGACCGGTCACCTCAACACTGGCCACATTGGCCTTGGCGGTGATCGTTCCGCTCAGAGCGCCGATCGTCACGGTCAGCGGGGTCACGCTGTAATCGGTCGTGCCCGTGTTCCATTTAACCGTCACCTTGGTCGCGCTCGCGTTGGCGAAGCCCGCACCGGAGAAGTTCAATCCACCGGAAGCTTCCAACGCCTTGGTCCCGTCGGCGTTGATCACCAGGGCCAAAGTTCCGTTGGTCACCCCCACACTCACGCCACCGGCGCTCAGGCTTGCGCTCACGTTGCTGGCCACCGCTTGCAGGAGGCCGCCGGTCTTGGCAAAGCCGAAGTCGCCGGTCACCGTCACGAACCCGGACAGATCCACCGAGAGGCCGGTCACTTCGACACTGGCCACATTCGCCTTGGCCGTGATCGTTCCGCTCAGCGCGCCGATGGTCACGGTCAGCGGAGTCACGCTGTAATCGGTCGTGCCCGTGTTCCATTTAACCGTCACCTTGGTCGCGCTCGCGTTGGCGAAGCCCGCACCGGAGAAGTTCAATCCGCCCGAGGCTTCCAACGCCTTGGTCCCATCCGCGTTGATCACCAGGGCCAGGGTGCCGTTGGTCACCCCCACACTCACGCCACCAGCGCTCAGGCTCGCGCTCACGTTGCTGGCCACGGCCTCAAGCAAGCCGCCGGTCTTGGCAAATCCGAAGTCACCGGTCACCGTCACGAACCCGGACAGGTCCACTGAGAGGCCGGTCACTTCGACACTGGCCACATTAGCCTTGGCGGTGATCGTTCCGCTGAGCGCGCCGATAGTCACAGTGAGAGGAGCGGCGCTGTAATCGGTCGTGCCCGTGTTCCATTTAACCGTCACCTTGGTCGCGCTCGCGTTGGCGAAGCCCGCACCGGAGAAGTTCAATCCACCGGAAGCTTCCAACGCCTTGGTCCCATCCGCGT
>Ga0265314_10000394_pt1 | contig 59418 bp, 51 predicted proteins | sample 4126metaG_FD_203106 | JGI IMG/M metagenome (GOLD analysis project Ga0265314, IMG submission 203106) | Rhizosphere microbial communities from Carex aquatilis grown in University of Washington, Seatle, WA, United States - 4-1-26 metaG | ecosystem: Host-associated > Plants > Roots > Rhizosphere >... | reverse complement strand
CGGTCGCGCCCGCGCGAGCGCGAGCAGCGCCTTGACGTTTTTCACCGGCAGTGACGGCGTGACGACCAGCACGTGCGCGACCGTGGTCGCCGTCGTGACGTGCTGAAAATCCCTGCGCGGGTCGAACGGCAAATTCGGAATGAGGCCCGCCGCGATCGAAAACGACAAATCCGTGGCGAGCACGGTATAGCCGTCGGCGGGAGACCGCGCGACTGCGCTCCAACCGATGACGCCGCCGCCGCCCGTGCGGTTGTCCACGATCACCTGACGGTCGAACTGGCCCGTCAATTCCCTGGCCACCAGCCGCGTAATCAGATCCGAACTGCCGCCCGGCGAATACGGCACGATCAACGCGATGTTTCTTGCCGGATATGCGGGCTGCGCGAGGATGCTGCCAGCTGCGAATACACCCAGCGTGCAAGCGAGCGCGCGAGAAAGCGCGCGGCATTGGTTCATTGCATCACTCCTCCGATGAGTGAAACGGCGCACGGCTTATTGTAATCGCACCGGCCCGCAGGGGCCGCTTGCGGCAAACCCTCGATACACTGCACAATTCGCGGTCGCGACAAAATAAAGGCAACAGTCCATGGACCGCAAGTACCGCATATGCAACGCGATGCTGCTGCTCATGGCAACGTTCACTGTTGCGGTCGCCACGCACGCGCAGACCTATCCGGCGAAGCCGGTGCGCGTCATCTCGCCGTACCCGCCGGGGTCGAGCGCGGACGTCATCGGCCGCATCTACGCGCCCAAGCTGTCGGAGCTGCTCGGCCGGCAATTCATCGTGGATAATCGCGCGGGCGCCGCGGGCAACATCGCCGGAGATCTCGTCGCGCATGCCACGCCCGACGGCTATACGCTGCTGCTGTTGAACACGCCGCTCGTGAGCAGCCAGCCGCTGTACAAGGATCTCTCGTTCGACGTCGGGCGCGATTTCCAGGCGATCGCCATGCTGGGGACCGCGCCGCACATGCTGGTCGTCAATGTGTCGTCGCCGGCAAAGAGCGTGCAGGAACTGATCGCGCTTGCCCGGGCGCGCCCGGGCAAGCTCACTTACGCTTCGACCGGGACCGGGGGCAGTCTGCATCTGACGATGGAGATGTTCAAAATGCAAAGCGGGATAAACCTGCTGCACGTGCCGTACAAGGGCAGCGCGTACACCGTGCCGGAATTGATCGGCGGGCAGGTCGACGCGATGTTCGGTTCCATCCCGTCGCTGCTGCCGCACGTCAGATCGGGCCGCATACGCGCGCTGGGCGTATCGAGCGCGAAGCGCAGCGCCGTGGTGCCGGACATTCCCACCATCGCGGAATCCGGCCTGCCGGGATTCGAGTCGTACACGTGGCTCACGCTCGCCGGACCCGCAGGCACGCCGCGCAGCGTCGTGATGGTCCTCAACACCGCCGTCGCGAAAAGCGTGCAGTCGCCGGAATTCGGCGCCTTGCTGGCGAACCAGAGCACGGAACCGACGCTCATGACGCCGGAGCAAACTGCTGCGTTTATCCGGGACGAGATCGTGAAATGGAAGAAGGTCGTGGTCGGCGCCGGCGTGAAAGGCGAATAGCACGAATGGTCGTAGACAGGTAAGCCTTGAAAGGACGGTAATGCAGATACAAGAGAAAGTCACCTGGGATGCGGAGGTCGATAAGAAGCTCGCGCTGCTCAACACTCTGGGCGTGGATTGTATTGCAATCGATCTTCCCGACGGAAAGAGTGCGGATGCCGCAGCCGATTTGTCCACGCTGCAATCTGCCACCGCCTTTTTCAAATCGGCGAAGGCCAGGGTGGCAGCGCACGGCATGGAGCTGCGCACGGTTCTCGCCACCAGCGGCTTCGATGAAATCAAACGCGGTGTTGCCGGCCGCGATCAGAAGATCGCGGTTCTGCTCAACGCCGTCAAAGCCATGGGTGCCGCCGGGATACCGATCCTGGCCTATAACTTCAAGCTGCTTAATTCGAAGCTGCTGCGCTCGGCGCCGACGCAGGGGCGGGGAGGCGCGACTTACATCTCATTCGACTACGACGAGTATCTGAAAAAGCCGGCGAGCCCCGTTACGCCGCCGATCCCGGAAGCGAAGATGTTCGCCAACCTCAGTTACTTTCTGAAGGCGATGGTCCCTGTCGCCGAACAGGCGGGCGTGCGCATGGCGCTGCATCCCGACGACCCGCCCGTGCCGCATGGGACTCCGCCGCTGGCGGGCGCGGCGCACATTGCCTCAACTTTCGATCAGTACCACAAAATATTCGGCATCGTGCCTTCGCCGTCGAACGGCATGCTTTTTTGCCAGGGCTGCGTAACGGAGATGCGGGGGGTCGATGTCTACGACGCCATTCGCCACATGGGCTCGATCGGCAAAATCGTCATGGTCCACTTTCGCAACGTGCGCGGCGAGTTTCCGAAGTTTCAGGAGACGTTTGTCGATAACGGCGACGTCGATATGTACCGCGCCATGCAGGCGTATCGCGACGTTGGATTCAAGGGGCCATTCTCGCTCGATCATTCACCCGCATTTCCCGGCGCGGAGATCGCCAATCAGGCGTTCGTCATCGGCTATATACGCGCGCTGATCCAGGCCGTATATCGCTAGCGATCGATGTTCCCGGCAGGTGGACAGTTACACGTGTCTGTTCGCCCGTTGCAATCGCCGCCATTTCAGGGCGCGCGTCAAAACCGCACCTTGGCGGGTCGCATCCAGCAGTAGTTCAGGTATCGAGACGCGAGCAATAAGGCTGGGTCGTTGGTTAAAGACGTGTTATTCCGAACCACGAACGTGGCGATAGCCCGAGAAATTCGGTATTTCCAGTGCGAATTTTCCGATGCCTGGAGTGGCGCCCGCCATAACTATTCCAGTTACGAAGGATCGCTCTCCCTCGGTAACCAATGCCCAGCAATTCACCCGTTCCTCCGTTTGGATTTTGCCCTCTTTATAGTACGCCACGCAGTGTTCCGCCGGTATTATCTGGGTTATCTTCCATTTCGTCGTATCCATTGTGATCACCTATGTTGATGTCGGAGTGAAGGGGCTTTCAGGAGCACGATGCGGGAAAGTCCTGCGCCCTTCCCATCTCGCCTTCCTCGTCGCCGGCACGTGCTTGCAGCAGTTCGTCGTAAGCCACCGCATCCGGCGGCACGCTCAATCCGCGCCATCCTGCGGAAGAAAACACTCTACTGAATGGATGCCCAATCGAGATTGATCTGAATCAAGCTATCGCTGGGAGGCGCAGCACTCGGCAAGACGCCGTGACGAACGTCCGCTCATGGCTGTTTGCTGATGATCATCACCGACCGCTTCCCAAAGCGGACTGTCAAACTTCCCGAAGCGGACGTTCAAAGGTCGCGTTGAGCGACGCGTAGTTTAATCGCACGTCCATTTTCGAACGCGCAGTTACCGCCGCTGTCTTTTTTTGATCAGCGTCTCGACCAGCGGCAGCAACTTTTCCGCCACGATATGGTAGCCCTGCGGAGTCAGGTGCTCCCGGTCGCTCTGCAAGTCATCCGGGGCCAGGTGATTGATTTCGTCGATCATCAATAAGTCGAACGACTGGATGTACGCTTGTTTCTCGCTGGGGCCAGAAAAGATGACATCGATTTTTCGATCCAGCAATCGCTGAACGATGGTTCGAATATTTTCTTCCGTGTTCCCGCCTTTGCGCCGATCGTTGCCGCCAGGCTGAAAAATGACGATCGCCGTTCCTTCCGGAACCGCTGTGTTGAGTTTGCCAAGTTCATCGGATGTCGTTTGACCGTTGGTGCCTTCGTTGCTCACAACAACGTCGTAGCCCTTTGCTTTCAGCTTGGCTTCCAGTTGAGCGGGATAAGCGTCCGCTCTCACCAGGTTCTTGCCGTACGTATTGCTACCGCCGAAGCAGACAATGGGGATGCTATCCGCCTGCGCGACATTCAGCCACGCCAAGCCGATTGCGAGTAGAAGGATTTTGCCAAAAGTTCTCATGACTATTAGTTGGTGATTCTATTTCGAAATTTCGCAGGCTCCAAACAGCGGCGCGACTGCCCGCTTTCCGCCGGAAGCAGACTGTGATGTCCGGCCGCTTCCGCCACCCAAAGCGGACAGTCAGACTTTCCAAAAGCGGACATTCAACGACTGGGTTAAGCCGACCCGAAAAAGCGGGTTCGAATTGGATGAATTGTTAGGCACCACGGCCAAGAACTTGCTTGAGCACCAACGCACCGTTGTGCAATTCGTCCTTGGCTGCATAAACCAGGGTGACATTCCCTTGTCGAGATAGTGTTCTGATCTCTGACAAGGCCGGATTACCTTTGAGTTCTGCACGATACTTCTTTTGAAACTCGGACCACTTTTCAGGGTCGTGCCCGAACCACTTGCGCAGCTCTGTGGATGGTGCCAAATCCTTTAGCCATAGATCAATGCTGGCCTTGGATTTTGTGACTCCGCGCGGCCAAAGTCGGTCAACAAGAATTCGCATCCCATCAGTCTTCACCGGCGGTTCGTAAGCTCGCTTTAGAGATATGCCCATTACTTTACCCTATGGCGCCTAGACGTTTGAGCTCAGGCCGCGGCCCGTTAGGGCCGTCGTCGGGCCCGCAGCGAATGGTTAGGCCGCCATCACTGACGCACATAGCGCAGGTGTGTGGCGGCTGGACCATCAAGAACCCTGTCAATGCGAAACTGCGGTCCGGGCTCGCGTAGGTTCTCGAAGAGACGCCGCCCGCTGCCGAACAACACGGGTGCCAAGGCGATTTCCAGCTCATCAACGACACCCAGATTCAGGTACTGCTGGATCACATCCGCTCCGCCCGCGATACGAATATCACGACTGCCTGCGGATTCCCGAGCCAGCTCTAGGGCACGCTCCGGCCCATCACTGATGAAGTAAAAGGTCGTCCCACCGGAGCGCACCCAGGGTTCGCGTTTCTCATTGGTAAGAACGTATACCGGTGTGTGAAATGGAGCCTCCTCTGGCCAGGCGCGCTCGCCTTGGTCGAACATTCGCTTGCCCATAATGTTGGCACCGATGCGCTCTGTGGTGCTGCGAACCAGGTCATTGACCGGGCCGGTCTCTCCCCCTGGTCCGAGCTTGAGATTCTCGCGCATGTACTGTTGATTGATGAGCCAGGCCATCAGCGCACCCCACTTTGCGCCCCAGTTCTTGTACCGGGGATTCTCCATGGTCATTCCATCCGGTGCCATGTAGCCATCGAGGCTAAGTCCAATGTTGACGAATACTTTGCTCATGATTCTCCTCTCACATGTTCGGATGTCGGCGGCCCACATCGTGCGCCTCGCCGCTTTGAAACCTATGTGTCGTAGCGAACATACAGCCGGATATATTTGCCGTAGGTTGGCGACCATCGCATTGTGCGCGGGCTACTGGTCATGAAAGTACGCTTCTGGGGAACCCGGGGATCGATCGCCACTCCGGGACCGGGCACGAACCACTTCGGCGGTAACACGTCCTGCGTGGAAGTGACCACCGCCAGCGGCGAACTGCTGATTCTCGACTGCGGCACCGGTGCGCACCGGCTGGCGGGCGAGTTGATGGCCCAGGGAAGTGCCGCGATCAACTCGAACATTCTGCTCGGACATACTCATTGGGATCATATTCAGGGATTTCCATTCTTCATTCCAGCCTTTGTCAAAGGCAACTCCGCCGCAGTTTACGGTCCGGAAGGCAACCGGGGGTCACTCAGAAACGTGCTGGCCGGCCAGATGAAGTACACCTACTTCCCCATCGATTTGAACCAGTTGCCCGCCGAGATGACTTTCCACGATGTTACTGAGGGCATCCACTCCATAGGCAGCGCGCGCGTCGCGACGCAATTCATCAACCATCCCGCGATGACAGTCGGCTACCGCATCGAAGCCGACGGCGTCGCACTCGTGTACCTGGTGGACCACGAGCCTTTTTCCGATGAACTCTGGCGCGCCGGCGCCGAGCATGGCCGTATCGAGTCCATCCTGCATGAGGGAGACCGCCGGCACGCCAAATTCATGGCCGGCGCCGATCTTGTAATCCATGACGCACAGTACACGCCGGAGGAATACCTCACCAGGAAAACCTGGGGACACAGCACTTACGAATACGTCGTGCAAATCGCCGCAGCCGCCGGTGTGCGCAAGGTCGCGTTGACCCACCATGATCCGGGCCACAACGACCATTTCATCGCGGACATCGAGCGCAAAGCCCGCACCCTCGCCCTGCAATGCGGGACGGGACTCGAGGTGTTTTGCGCGTACGAAGGCTGCGAACTCGTTCTGGAGCCAGGCGCCGCTTTAAAGCCATTTATCACCGCGGATCCGTTCCAGGCATCCCTCGCAGAGCGCCGCTTTCACATCCTGGTAGTCGACGACCATCCAGCCTCGCTCACGGTCGTCGCGCGCGCGCTGGAGATGGATCAATACATCGTCAGCAAAGCCGCCAGCGGCCCGGAGGCGCTCCGCATGCTGGACGAGCACATGCCGGACCTTATGGTGCTGGATTATAAAATGCTGGAGATGGACGGTCTCGCGGTGACAAAGGCGCTGCGCGCCAAGCCCGCGTCGCGGGCCCTGCCAGTACTGATGCTCACCGGCATGTCCGATGAGGCAAGCACCCGCGCCGGCTTTGAAGCGGGCGTGACGGACTATGTGACTAAGCCGTTCTCAATCCCGCAGCTCAGCGCGCGCGTCCGCGCCTGCCTCGCCAGAAAGCCAGCTCCCGCGATCTTGTAACTAGCGGCAAGCGATAATCGCAATTCACCTCAGCTACTGACGCCATTCCTCAAGTCGGACGCGATTAACGACCGACGTTGACGTTTGTGTAACCGGCCAGCTATGTTCTGCCACCTGCATTACTCAGCTGCAGGGCGATGGCTGTTGACAAATTATCGTATTGAAACGTAACCGCGAACGACCGCTATTGGCCGGAAGCGGACTAAGCGCAATGCACTTCCCTATATGTGCAAGGGATTCACCGAATGCTAGATATCTAGCTTTTTTTCGGCGACCACCCATACGCTTTGGCGCAAGCACCGCCCATCAGCATCGCGCGTTCGCTGGCGCTCAGGCGGTCGGTCAGGCGGAAGGGCTCGACGGCCTGTTCGTAGTTGACAACCGCGAAGGCGCGGGTCCAGTCGGTGCCCCACAGGCAGCGCTCGAATCCCCACGCGTCGAACACGCGCGCGAGCGGGTCCCAGATATCGGGATAAGGATACGGCTCTTGCGACAGCGTGCACGCGCCGCTGACTTTGATCACCGCATTCTTGCGCTTGGCGAGGTCGAGCACCTTCGGCAGGTCGGCCCACGGCTGAGCGGCGCGGGTATCGGGCGTGCGCGGCTGCATGATCGCGAGATGGTCGATGATGAATCGCGTGTCCGGATGGCGATCGACTACGGCAGTGCCCACGTCCACATTGCCCCAGCACAGCATGTTGACGGGAAAGTCGTACTTCACGGCTGCGCGCAGGATGCGATCGAGGCCCGGGTCGTCGGCGCCGCGCTTGCCTTCTTTCGGCAGCATGATGCGGATGCCGACCGTGCCCGGCGATTTCTTCCACTCCGCGACGATATCGGCAACCGCCGGATTGTCGGGGTCTACCGGTTTCACGAGGGCGAAGCGGCCGGGATGAGCTTTTTGCACTTCCACCGCGTAGCTCGCGTCGTAGCGGTACATCGCAAAGGGCGAGATGAAGACCGCGCCGTCGACGCCGACCTTGTCCATCGCCGCCACCATTTCGTCGCCGGTGACGTGAGCGGGCCAGTTCGGCACCGTGTGCCAGGGCCGTTTCGGCGTGTTCGCTTCATACGCGTGGATTTGGCAATCGATGATCGTCATTCGGGAAGCTCCTCTATTTGAAATTGGTTTTATCGTATTGCAACAGATCGCGTGTGTCGTGTCCAGAAAGGGCGGCAGCCGCGCAGTAGCGGAAAAATAATACCGACCCTGAACGGTTATCGCGGGCCGCGCATCAGGGCGTCAGTTTGATGGTATAGACCGCATGGTACTTGGCGGTGTCGAAGTTTTTTGCCGAATCGTGCTTGAAGTCGGTGACCTTGACGTCGAGCTGATTGTCCGTGACGGTCTTATCGAGGTCCTTGTCGTCGGGCGATTTGCTGACACTCACGTGCCAGACGTGGTGATCCAGGGAGAGAATTTGTGTTCCCACGGGTTGCGTGAGCGACACGATCCGCCCGCCCCGGAGGTCCATGACGGTCCCGAACGGGAGACCGTCCGCCGACATTGTGTCGATGAACGTTCCTTTGGGAAATTTTTTGGAAAGTGGGTCCTCCCACTTCGGACTGACGGTCGCGTTTTTTTGGGACCATTGCTCCAGTTTTGCGATCCCGCTTTTGAATTGAATGTCCTCGCGAATCACCACGGCCGTATTGGCAAACTCGGTTTCCTTCATCTCGTCCTGGAATTGATCTTTGATGGTGTAGGCTATGGGCCAGTGATAAAGCGAGAACGTGGTGGCGTCGGCGGCCTGCATATTTGCGATGCCTTGCGTGCTCGACGCGCTGTCATTTGCAAGCGGGGTGACGATGGCGCCGACCGAACGCGGGGCGGTGATATTCAGAATTTCCCGCAGCGCTATGGGCGCGCCCGGCTGCCGCGTGTCGGCGACTTTAAACCGGACATGGCTCTTGTCCCTTGCCGCAACGCCGGTGTAAACCTTGGTGGCGGTGAATGCCGACGCGATCTTGTCGGCAGGCTTGAGGGCGCCGCTTGCGGTGGCGTCGTAATTCCATTCGTACCTGGGTTTGGCGATCGCCGGATCGACCGTGGCGGTCACGTCAAGCGTGGCAAGCGCAAGCAGCTTCTGCATGTCGGTAAGCCCGTGCTTCGGCTTGCCATGGAAGTCCACTTTGATGACGCTGAAGAGCGCCGATCCCGCGCACAGCTTCTCCGTGCCGTTCGCGTCTTTGTAGTATTCATATTCGAATCCGAGCTGATCGATTTTTGTTTTTTTGATGCCCTCGTGAAATATTTTGAGCGGCGACGCGTCCGAAGTCGGCAGCGCTGCGCCATATACGAACGGCGCGGTTTTCGCCCCGTCCCAGGAACGCACCTGTGAGGCCGGAGCGCCTTTGGGGATATCCGTCGGGCTGAAGACCTTCACGGACACCGCACCGGAGACATGGAACAGCAGGGGCCGCAGATTGTCTTCTTCCTTGGGCGGCGGCGTCGTGCGCTTTAAATCCTCAACGTGATCGCGATCGTCGTCGTCATCGTTGAGCGACACGATGTAGAAGACCTTATCGCAGACCATCGTCACCGGATCATCGTCGCTGGAATTCACCGCGTCGAATGGCGCCGGCTGCGCACCGCCGCCGCAGCCCTGCAACTGCGCCAATAAAGCGGCTGAAGCGATCCATTTCATGCTCGCGATAGTCATCGTGCGACTATATCACCGCACCCGCGGGATCAGGCTTGACGCACCGCCATTCCCCGGCCGATGGCTGGAGGCATTCGCTCTGAAGCTTCAATATGAACTATCGCGGGACGGGACCAATGACAATCACCATTCTGCGGGCCGGCAGCGGTCGCTCAGGCAATGTCCGAATTCCTGATAAAATTCGAAAACACGTTGATTGGACTTCGCGCGCAATTTATTTTCACCGGGCATACCAATGTTTGAAGTTGTCAAACGGCTCTCCTTTTCGACCGCGCTTTTGCTGATGGCGGTATCGATCGGTTCATCCGCGGGCATGGCCGCGGACCTGCGCGTTTTTGTTGCCGGCAGCCTGCGGGAGGTGATGCCGACGATTGCGGGCGAATACGAGAAGGCGAGCGGCGTCCACGCGAATATCACCGTTGGGCGGTCGCAAGACCTTCGCCAGCAGATTGAGCGTGGAAAAAGCGCGGATGTCTTTGTGTCGGCGGCAATGGACGATACGCAAGCCCTCGTGAAAAGCGGCAAGCTGCGCACCAGTGAGATTCTGGCGCGCAATGAGTTTTGCCTGATAGCCGCACCCGGAATCAAGCTGGTGCCGGACAAGCTCGTCGAGATCATGATGGATCCCGCGATCAAGCTCGGCACGTCGACCCCAAAGTCTGACCCCGCGGGCGACTACGCGTGGGAGCTGTTTAGAAACCTCGAAAAGATCCATCCCGGCGCATATGCGGCCCTCGACGCAAAGGCGATCAGGCTTCTCGGCCCCCGTCCCGTGCGGCCGGAGAGTGCATTGCCGTTTCCGGAAATTTTGCGGCGACATCAGGCGGACGTATTCGTAAGCTATTGCAGCAACGCGGTCGCCACCGCACGCGTTCTGCAAGGCGCAACTTTCGAGCGTTTTCCCGAACTGATCAATGTTTCCGCAATCTACGGAATCGGCGCATCGAAGACGGCGCCGCCGGCAGCGGATGCGTTTGTCGCCTTTGCCGTCGGCATCAAGGGCCGGAGGATATTTGCCCGCTACGGGTTGAAGTAAGGCAGCCGAACGCTGCTGGTTGCGCGCGTTCGTCGACGAACGCCGGGTAACGGGCCAGCCGCCGCCGGTCGCCGTTACATTTGAATTTCGCGACGAATGGCCGTAAAAATCCCGGCTATCGGTCTATTTGCCTGCAATCCGCTCGCGTAGTTCCTTGGCTGACTTGAAGTGCGGAGCGTATTTCCCCGGAACGTCAACTGTCTTGCCGGTTTTCGGATTGCGGCCGATGCGCGATGGACGGTAATTCAGTTCAAAACTACCGAACCCGCGAATTTCTATGCGCTGGCCTTCTGTAAGGTGGACTGCCATGACATCGAGCATTGTCTTAACGGCAATCCCGGCATCCTTCGCGTCGATAAGTGGATGGCGTCGCGCGATACCCGCGATTAATTGAGACTTCGTCATTGCGCCGGTTTACTGGATCGCAACGCCATTGCACGACTTGATGTCGATATTCGCATATCCGAGGGTGACGCTGCCATTCGTGCCTGTGATGCAGGTGGGGTCCTGGCCGCCGTAGGTAATCGCAGTACGGAACGAACCCGTTCCGGCAGCGCCGTCGTCGACTTTGCGATCGACCTCAACCACCACTGCGATCGGCATGAGGCCGCCGGTTTTGACATTAAGAACCGATGCCGGCGTCGTGGAGGTAATATCGCCGTAGTCGGTATCATTTACCAGCACTGGAAAACCGCCATACGGATTCGCCGGCGACGTCGCGGACGTGGCGGCTACAAACGCGCCCGCCGTGGTCCCCATGATGCCGTTATATGAGCCGCTGATGAAACCGGAATGCGACAGGTTGTTCCATACCACCAGATTTTCCTGCGGATCGATCTTGCCGTTGTTGCAACCCAGAGTGCCGGCGGTTCCGCAGCCGCCCGTCGCGCCTGCGCCGGGGATATTGGCTGCAGCAAACGCATCGGTCACGTCGCCGGGGTACTGGCGGTAGCGATCCTGGAATCCGAGATAGGCGATCTTGACGCCGTCCAACTGTGCGGCAATGTTGCGCACGCGCGCGGCATTGATCAGTTCCTGCCCCTTCAATACGCCGCCGAGCAGCAGGCCGATAATGACCAGCACGATGGCGATTTCGATCAGGGTGAAGCCCTGTTGTTTACGCATGGTATTTATTTCCTCTTGTCCGGATCTGCGGTCCAGGTGTGACAAGAGTCGCAATTACCGTGCCAAGTCACAGACGCCTGGCAAGCTCCGGAGTTCAAGAGCGCATGCTCACAACGCTAAATCTGTCGTTGCGCGCAATGCAAATCCGCTATGACCCATCTAAAATTTTGTAGCGGATGCACGGGGTGTTTTATTGCATCGCAGCACCCGAGTCCCGAAACCAGGCCGATGAAATTTAGAGTCTGGTATCAGTCGCGAACAGTTCACGTCGGCTATATATCGACGTTTTTGATGGTATCCCGACATGTTGCCAGCAAACGCAACTCGCGAGCGCCGTTGATATCGGCGTTAATCAAGTCGCCGGTGTTCGCATTGGTAAATGTCGGCTTATATTCGCGCATTTTCATTCAAGAAAGGCCTTGGCGTAAGCATGCCGTAAGCTCTTTTGAATACCATTTGGAGCGGGGAGGTTGATACTATGCTATGAGCATACTAGACCGCATAGGCAAGCGCGTCGAGCTGGACTCATACTCGCGAATCGGCAATATGCGATTCGTATTCCTGGCCATTCTGGCCGGCCTCTTTGAGCCCGGTATCGCCGCGGACATTCCTGCACCTCGCCCTGCAGAGAATTCTCTCGCTGTTTCAATAAAAAGTCCGCTGCAGCGAGATGAGTATCTGACCACCCAGGTCGATAAAGCCGCCGACAAATTCGTCAATTGCCTGGTGAGAGTTCATGCTGACGGGAATATCGAACGGATTTTCTGCACCGATCCTTATGATTCCCCGCCCCGCGCCATTCATAGATTGCGCGATTACCGGGACCACAACGGCAAAGAGTGGTTTTTCGACACGCATATCGACAAAACGGGAACCTCGATAGCCGAATCCTGTGTTCTTGGTGCGAATCGCAAGGTTGAACATTGCTTTTCAATGAAATGGCTGGATTCGCACGACGTCCTGTTTGCAGACAACGGCGACCGCATATATATGTTCTACGTTCCGCGCGTAAAGCAGCATGTGTGGATCTCGGGAAAGGCGCTGGATCTTGTGTTGCGCAGGGTGAATTCGCGCGATGAGGTCGTGTGGGAATGGAGCAGTGCCGATCATCCGGTCGCAGACGTCAAAGAACCGCCGCGCAAAAAGGGCTTTATATCGGAAGTTGCGAATTACGTGAAACTGGTGCGGACGTCCATATTGACCAGCCTCGGGGCGAGCGGCGACCCAATATGCGTGCCAATTATGGGACGCCAAAAATGCGTGCACATGCATTGGGTGGATTATTTGCATGCCAACAGCCTGGCGTGGGACCGTGATGGCGGAATCATCGTCTCGGCAAGACACGCGAGCGAGGTGTTCAAGGTGAACTATCCGGGCGGCAATGTGGCGTGGATATTCGGCGGCTACGCCGCGCAACATCAGGATTTCAAATTTCTAAATGATCCGCTGAACGGATTCTCATTTCAGCATTCGGCGAAGATACTGCCAAACGGAAATATGCTGATGTACGACAATGGGAACGGCAGGCCCGATCAGAGATCGAGAGCGGTTGAATACAAATTCGACCTTGACCGTAGAACCGCAATGCTGGTTTGGAGCCATTCTGCACCCGAGGATTTCCGCTACCGGGACTGCTGCGGCGGCGTGCAAAGGCTCGAGAATGGCAATACGTTGATTGCCTGGGGCGGCTTGGGCGACAAAAAAATAACAGGATCGTTTCCTGTTGCGTCTGAAGTGACGGCAGATGGGAAAATTGTTTTCGAGCTACGCTCGAACGTTCCTGCACTGCCGTATCGGGTATGGAAAATCGAAAAATAGCGTCGAATTTCGATTGGAAAACAGTTTAAAGAGGAATTGTGTTTTACCGGCAACCGCACCGGTTTTCCGCATATTTAGAGTTCCAACCGACGTCGCGCTCCAGCCCAACGCCCCGGCCGTCACTTCTTTCCGGCGGGCCTCGTTCGCTGCGCTCGCTCGGCGCGCCTGAGCGCCGGCGTTTAACGTTCGCTTGCGGGAAGTTTGACTGTCCGCTAGCCTTGGTAGGGGGGGGCGGTCTCGCTAATAAAAATCGTGTTGCAAGGGAGCGGCATGAAAGCCATTGCGCTTGCATTAATGCTTGCATGGGCGGGAACGTGCGTCGCGGACGATGCTCCTGCCGCTGTTACTGCCGATAACGGATTGCAATCGGCTATAGAGGCGGTACGCGCAAAGATTATCCGGTTCATCGTTCTGCCATGCGGCGATTTTTCCGCGACCATCTCTCTCAGAGTGGATGTGGCCTTGCTTCCAAATGGCGACATCCTGGGCTCCAAAATCATTGAATCCAGCGGTTATTCGTCCTACGACCTCGCCGTCGAAAGGGCGCTACTGAAAGCGCAGCCGTTCCCTGTGCCACAGGCACCCGAGCTGAGAAGGAAGTTCACGCATCTGGATTTGCGATTTTCGCCGGGCAGGGCCGGCACTTCGTGCGAATCGCCGCAAACCGCCGAAGTTTCGAAGCCGGCACAATATTCAGCTTCTGGTGTCGCATATCCACCTTCGGCAAGGGCGAAAGGGTTGGAAGGTAACGTCCTCATAAGAGCGCTCGTATTGGCGGACAGCACAATTGGAGAATTAATGGTATTCCAGAGTTCGGGAGTGCCTGAACTTGATGCGGCCGCCCTCGAGGGCGTTCGGAAATGGCGGTTTGTTCCCGCCAAGTCTTCATCTGGAATACCCACAGACCACTGGGTTGAAATTCCGATCAGGTTCAGCCTGCAGGCCTCGGAAAAGAAATCGACGCCGCCCACTACCGAGGAACTTGACTCGTATGTCGAAGCCAGAAAAAAGGCGCGAGAAACCGAAGCAAAAATTCCGGCAGGCCAATCGCCGGCCGTTGCACCCGTAGCGACGCCCGCAAAATCGATTACCGGCAGCAACGGGGACGTATTGCTTTATGTGAATGACCGGCCTGTTTCAATACTGGTCTTTGAGGCAATGTTGCAAGCCGTTGCATCGAAAGGCCAGGACCCCAATGACCCAAAAGTGCGGGCCAGGGTAAATGACGAACTGATCAGCCGTGAAGTGCTTGTGCAGTATGCGGTCGAGAAGAGAATCGGAAAGTATCCCGAGCCGGAAGAAATCAGGACCATTGCAGACGCGCAATCCTTGATTGCCAGGCAAGCCGCGATAGCTGCCGCAGTCCTGCAGAGTTATGCGAAGTCAAATCCCGTGACCGACAAAGCGATGCGCAGTGAATACGACCGGGTGAGAGGGATGATCGGCGACAAGGAATACAAGGCCAGTCACATATTGGTTGGTAGCGAGGCCGAAGCGAGCCAGATTATCGCCGATATCAAAGCCGGCGGTTCATTTGAAACGATAGCCATCCAAAAGTCGTTGGATCCGGGATCAAGTCACCGTGGAGGCGATCTTGGTTGGGCGTCGGCGGCCCGCTATGTCGATCCGTTCGCTATCGCACTCGACTCGCTAAAGAAAGGCCAGGTCACGGACAAACCTGTCCATACCCAGTTTGGCTGGCACGTGGTTCGCGTCGATGATGTTCGCCCGGCACGCGTTCCGTCGTTCGAGAGCATAAAAAACGATCTCCTGCGGACTATGCAGAACCATTCCGCGCAGAACTTCATTGCGAGCCTTCGTGCCAAGGCGGTGATTGCTCCGGCAGAAGACAAGAAAATTGATATGCCGGCCCGGCCGGAAGCGACGCAGTCTGCGCCATTGCAGGCAAAAACCGGCATAGACAACAAAACCGAAATGTCGGGTGTGTTCCAGATTGTTCGCGTGAGCGGTGACTACGCCGAATTTGCTTATTTCCGACGGAACAACGAAACGGGCCGCCGGGAGAAAGAGATCGTAGCGGTCAGTGTTGACCGGCAGGCGGACATTCGCATGGCGGTTGTGAGAAAAATTATTGCGCTCATCCGCGAGGTCGAGCAGGGTGATTTTCTGTGGGAGTCACAGCGCCTCGGCCGCAATCTCACGCTGTCCGCGCGCGCACGCGACAACGCGGCTCTCGAAGATTTCATGATGCGAGAGTTCTTTTCAGTTGCCCGCCAGGGCGATCCGATCCAGCCGGTTCAAATTGCCCCGCCGCTCGATTCCGGCGGAGCAAAACCCGCTGCGCAAAATTCGCCCGTGTCTGTTGCAGAGCCAGGCCGCGCGAAAGCCGGTGCGCCAGCGGGTGCAACTTTGGACGATCTAAAGGACTTGATGCCGCAGAAGTAATCTCCCGGGAGGACGGAGCGCTGCAAATCTTCGTAATGAATTTGATTTTCTGTGTGTAGTGCGGCGTTGGAGATCGAGAGTAAAGGGCAGGCCGGAAGCGGGCAGTTTCGCATCGTCACTGCTTGGTCGGGACCGCCGCTTCAGAATTTCAGTGTATGGAGACGATCCCGCAGACATTCAACGCCGGAATACCCGTGGGCGCGCGGACGTTGTACTATGCGCAAAGGACGCGACAAGCAAGCCGATTGGGAGAGCGCGCTTGGGATCAAGGGGACGGATCGGGCGGGGCGGGCTGCAACTGTTTGGTTTGCTCGTGCTGTGCGGTTTTCTGAGAAGCGGCTGCACTGACGCCCAGCCAACGCCGGCCGCGGCGCAGCAACCCCTGCTGCGCGAAACAAAAATTGGCGCGGAAGCATTTGAAAGGGGAAGCCCGTTCCCCGCTTGGGTTGACAGCATAGATGACCTCCCCCTGGTTGCGTCAACAGCCCCGATTGTGTTGCGACTCGCCGATACGCAATTTTATTTAGCGCAGAAATCTACTGTTTTCGTACATCGTGCGACCCAGGCAAATGAGGCTTCCGCGCTGGCCGCAGTAGGTCAAATCGGCATCGTTTTTCAGCCTGACTATCAGCGCGTCGAACTCCACCGGTTACGTATTTTGCGTGGCCAGCAGGTTATCGATAAAGTCGGTTCCGCCGACGTTCGCTTCATGCAACGTGAGCGTGAACTCGAATCTGGCGTTTATTCCGGATCGGTCACCGCGGCGCTGGTAATTGACGACGTCCGTCTCGGCGACACACTGGAAGTGGCCTATTCGGTCATCGGTCAAAATCCCGTTTTCGGAGGCAGGTTCTTCGATGCGGCGGCATGGGATAACTCTGTGCCGACTGCCTGGCGGCGCGTCACTCTCAACTCGCCTGATGACAGAAATATCTATCATCGCGTAGTCGGGGGTGAACACGACGGAGACATTCCGGCCGTCGAGAAGCGTGCCGCCGGTAGAAGAATTCTGCGCTTCGAAGCGAAAAATCTTCAGCCCATTGATCTGGAATCCTATGTGCCTGTCGATGTCCAGACGTTGCGATGGATTCAATTCTCCGAATTCAATACCTGGCGCGAAGTTTCCCGGTGGGCAAACGGGCTTTTCGAGACGAACGCACCCGCGGCAACTCTTCGCACGGCAGTCGAAAAGCTTCGCAACTTGAAAAGTCAATCCGACAAAGTCATCGGCGCGCTTGAGTTTGTGCAGAACGAAATACGCTATTTATCGATTGCATTAGGCGAAAATTCTCACAAACCATTCCCCCCCGACCAGGTGCTGGCGCGACGCTATGGCGACTGTAAGGACAAATCGTTGTTGCTGGTGCTGATGTTGAAGCAGTTGGGTATTGAGGCATCTCCAGTCCTGGTTTCCACCCAGTATCGCAGGGGTCTGGACGCGATGTTGCCAAGTCCATCGATGTTCGATCACGCGATCGTTCGTGTCATGGTGCGGGAACAGGTATATTTCCTCGATCCGACGCTTCTCGGCCAGGGCAGCCGCCTGGAAACCCTGGGGCAGGTTCATCAGGGCTCGGAGGTGCTCGTAGTTTCCCCTGGTACTGCCGCATTGACACAAGTAGCGGTGCCGTCAGGTGATGGGCTCATCACGAATTCAAGGACTGAGCGCGTTACCGTGGACCAGATTGACGAGCCTGCAAAGATGAACGTCAGGCTTCAATATGGCGGCATAAATGCCGAGGCTGCACGCGGCAACATTGCGCGCTTGACTACCGCACAGCTTCGCAAGGCCTATGAGGGCAATCTCGATCGGCGCTATTCGGGCGCAGAATTGATCGGCGATCCAAGAATTTCCGATGACCGCGCGGAAAACAAATTGACTATCGAGCTTGATTACCGCATCGCGAAGTTTTTTGACGTTACCGGTCCGGACCGAATCGCACGATACCAGGCTGCGAATTTTGTCGATCTGTTTTTTGTACCTGATAGTGCGAAGCGTCGCTATCCGCTTGCGATGCCAAGTTATCATCAGTCGTATCGCTATGAACTGGAAATTACCTTGCCGGAAGCGTACGACGCCCGTCGCCGTCCTGTGGAACGGACGCTGCAAGACGCAGCGTTTTATTTGAATGCGACCGTTTCATTTTCAGGCCGCGTTGCAAAAGCCCGCCTGGATTTTCGAACTGATGCCGATAGGGTCCAACCGGGCGAAATGGCGGCATTTCTTGACGATCTGCGACAGTCCGGGGAAATGCTGCGCGGGGCGTTTGTCATTTCACCTGGCGATTTGAAGATGTCCGCGGTTTCACGAACCCCGATCGTTCCATTCAATCAGGCTGTAAAAGAGCGATTGGAACGTACTGTAGAGACGACGGGCAAAGCGATCGGAGGCGAAAGACTGTCCGGGCGCGACGCGAGCAGCACCCTGTGCGAGCGCGGGCTCGCGCTTGCCTATTTAGGGCGCGAAGCAGAAGGGTTGGTCAACGCGCAGGACGCGGTGAGAGGACGGCCCGATGCGCCCGCGGCGTTACGGTGTCGCGGCGCAGTGTATTTTATCGCCGGCGATTTCGGCAGAAGCGCCGCCGATTTTTCACGCGCCATTGCGCTTGGTCTTGACGACGCCGATACTTTTTTCCGCAGGGGGTTGGCCAATTATTACCTCAATCGCATCGACGACGCCGTCGACGATTTCTCGTTGTCGGTGAAGAAATCCGCCGAAACCGGCGACCGCGTACGAGGGGAAATCTGGCGGACTATTGCGCTGCGCAACTCGCGACGTGCAGCGGATTGGACTTCCGTCAGCGCTGCGAACAAGGTTGAAGACGAGTGGCCCGCACCCGCTTTGGGATTGCTTCGGAGCGCGACGACGATCGACGATGTTCTCCGAAGCGCACATAAGGAAATCGGGGATCGACTCGAAATTACTCTGGCCGAGGCGTACTTCTACGCGGGGCAGTACAGCCTGCTTTCGGCCGACAATACCAAGGCCGGAGTGTTTTTTAAGCGCGTAATGGAAAAAGGGGTGCTCTACAGTCCGATTTACGCGGCGGCGCGCCACGAACTTGCGCGGCTTGCAGTGCGGACGCGTTAACTGCTTGGCGGTGATCGACTTGATCGCGCGGTCCGCCGGTTGATTGAGGTCGGGCGCTGCCATGCAGGTGGATTTGCGAAGAAATCTTCAGGGGGACGGGCAATGCTTCCATTGCGTAATTGTGCTATCGCTCTAGGCATATTGCTGGCGGCGTCCGTGCATGCTCAGCAAAGTCAGGTCCCGAATTCCGCACATTTGCAAGCCATTCAGCAGCTATTGAAGGCTACCGTATTCGCGGAGCTTGCCATTGCAGGATTTAAAAATCGCATTGCGGAGGAAAAAGATCCCGTGCAGGCCAGGTTCCTGGCCGGCTTTGCCGATGATATTACGGCGGACGAGATCGTGGAGAAGGCCGCCCCTATTTATTTGAAATACATTACGCAGCAACACGCGATCGAGGTAACGCGTTTCTATCGTACCGCGGTCGGTCGAAAGATGACTGGAGGCATGCTGAAAGATGCGGCCGCAGGCCGACCCGTATCTTTCGACAAAACTCAATTCACATCGACGGAATTAAAAGAGCTGGATGCGTTTGCAATAACGGCAGCAGCGCGCGCCTGGCAAATGGCTTCAACTCTCGCGGCGGGTGAAAGCAGGGAAATGTTTGTCAAGCTGGGCATGGAAGTAACCAGCAGGCAGACCAGACGAGCAGCAAATCGCCTGGCCGATCAAATTGAATCGGGAGACAGCAAAAGCAGGCTCGAACGCGGGCAATCCGGCGCCGCTCATGAAGGAAAATCTGCGGCAGGCAATTCAATACCCGACACCTATGTCGGGGTCATGATCGACTATGGAAAACGTATGTCCGATCTCAACCGCAGCTTTGAAAGTGCCATCAAGGAGATCGGCATCGCAGCAGTGCTGGCGCCAGCAAACCTGGTGACGAAAGCAGGAATCGAGGAAGGGCAGCGGAAAATCGCCGCAATCGGAGAGAGGCTTGACGGGCATTTGAAATCGGTAACTGAAGTGACTGATGCAATGCGCCGGCAGATACTGGAGATTCCTGCCCCCGAGAAGTTCCGCCAGGGATTCATGAGCGAATTCGAGAAAGGGATGGCGGACGTATACGATTTGCACTTGAGGGCGGGTGAAAACCAGCGCAATTTACTTGATTTAATGCGTCGCATCCTGGCGCTTGCGGAGAGCCGCCTCGGGTCGATTGCGTATCAAGGTGATCGTTTGATTTTTAACGACACCTCCGACCTCGAGACATATCGAACATTGACGGGGCAGTTAAACGTCGAAGTCAAACGGGAGCAGGACCTGAAGAGGGAGGCGGCGGAGGCGCGTCAACACGCAATTGCGGAACTGCGTAATCCGAAGCAGCCCGAGATCCAGCCAGTGGTGAGTGGCGGTGACCCGGCAGCGTCTTCAGCGACGAACAGTTACCGCCCTTCTTCGTCCCGCGATAGTAAGGTGACAGATTCATTTGCGCGAAATGATTATCGCCTTTCATATAAATTCGGAAGTACGGAATCCGGTTATATTTCCGAAGTTAAGGAAAAGGTTTTGCATTACTGGGTTACGCCAATCAACACCCCTGCCGGTCTAAATTGCACCGTTTCGGTAGTTCAGGACTCTAATGGCACCGTCAAGAATGCCAGGGTCACGAAATGTGACGGTGGAGATGCTTTGAAACGTTCGATAGAAAGGGCGGTTATAGATGCGTCCCCGTTACCTCTACCAAAGCCAGGGGAGAGTTTCAAGCCGATATTCGAATTGACATTCGTAACGGATGGTTCGACAAGCGGGGAGAAAGTGTTTTTGCCGGAAGTGCAGATTCAGAAGTCGCCGTCTGGCTATGCTGGCGCCCCGGATGCAACTAAAACTGTCAGCCAGACAGTGTTGCCCGATGAGGGCACCCGTACCGTCGCCGCGAACGAGAGCAATGAAACACAAATCGACGAGAACTCGAAGAGCCGTATCGTATCGAATTATGCAACACAGATTCGGGCAAAGATTATACGATTTATCGTGCTGCCGCCCGGCACCCCCGCCGATACCGAAGTCGTATATGACGTGACGTTGCTTCCCGACGGGACCATACTGGGTATTCAAAAAATCGGCGGCACGGGACACGCAGGGTATGAGGCGTCCGTGCTGCGGGCGATACAGAAAGCCGTACCGTTGCCGGTGCCGGAAGACTACGAGCTTTTCAAAAAATTTCGAGTTACCAGACTGACGTTCCGGCCGGGCGGCCCGCAAGATCAAAATGCTCCGCCGATCAATATATCGTCGTCGATCAGCATGGCGCCATCGGCTAAGGATGGATCCCAGGCTGTTCATGATCAATTCTACTATCCGGCCGGAGAACTCGAAGTCTATCCACGCCCGCTAAAGGAAGTCAGGCTCGATTATCCCGATGCTGCGGCAGCGAAAAGAATAGATGGGCAGGTGTCGGTGCTGCTTTTGATCGATGAAAGTGGCGTTGTAAATAACGCGTCAGTAGTCAAAGCCGCGCCTGCGGGTTTATTCGAGGAGACTACGTTAAAGACATTTCGGTCGGTCAAGTTTTCCCCTGCAAAGAAACAGGGAAAACCGGTAAAAAGTCGAGTGATGATCCAGGTTACTTATCGATACGATACCCGGCAAGGCAACCTGCTTCAGTCTGCTCAAGGTGCGGCGCAAATCGATTCGGGCGGATCACAATCCACCGCGCAAAATCGATCTGTATCTTCCATCCGGCAAGATCGCACGAATGCCGGTCCGCCGGCGGGCGCAACGCTCGACGATCTGAAGGACCTGCTGCCGCAGAAGTAATATTGTGGGAATGCGCGCGCTTCAAACGAGGTTCAGATGTTTGGCCGGAACGCCGGTAAATATCCGGTCAAGCCGGGAGGCGTTGAGGCCGTACATTTGCGTAAACAACCCGCCAAATACGGCGCGGTATTCATTGAGGACGGGGTAGTCCCGATTCTGAAACAAGGTTCTTTGCTCGACCTGGACCTGGTCTCCCGCAACGCGACCGCCGTGAATGCCGCCGCCGAGCACCCAGTACACGCTGCCGTGGCCGTGGTCGGTGCCGCGGTTGCCGTTTTCGCGGAAGGTGCGCCCGAATTCGCTGATGACGACCACGACCGTATCCCGCCACGCTGTGCCTATCTCGTCGGCGAATCCGGCCAGGCCGCGACCAAGCTCCTCCAAACGCCCGGCGAGGTAACCGCTCGCGCCGCCTTCTCCGACGTGCGTGTCCCAACCACCCACGTCCACGAAACCGACGTTGAACTGATCCTTCATGACCTTCGCGATGCGTCGCGCTTCGAGTTCGAATCCTTTGGTGGTTATGGCATTGCGGCTCGCCGCTTCCATTTCGGCCGACATTTCCTGCATGACTTCATTGCGCACCTGGAAACCTTCACTGACCTGCGCGCCGAGCGGCGTGTTTTGGTACATCGCGGCGATATTGGCGCTTTGACGCGCATCGACCCCGGGCTTGCCAAGCGACCTCAACGCCATATTCGGAATCTGCGCGTCTCCGCGCAGGACGATCGGCAGTTGATCGGTGAACGCAATTCCACGCGTGCCGGACAGAACGCCGACGAGCCGGTTGAGAAATCCGGATCCGTAGTTGCGGCTGCCGTTGAGCGATTGCCCAAGCTCGATGCTGTCCTGGGTCTCGAAGTGGCTGCGCGTGAGATCATCGGTCCCGGCGAACGGGATGAATGCGGCCTGGCCTTTCTGATACAGCGGAAGGAGGCTGTCGCGCAATGACGGATGCAGTCCCCAGTCGGCGTCGAGCGGCAACGCAGCATTTGGAGCGGGGCCCGGTTTGGGCACCGCGATGTTGGGCCGCACCTGATAGTAGAAATCACTCGAGATCGGCACCAGCAGATTGGCCGCATCGTAACCGCCGCGCATGAAGACGACTAACAGTTTGGCGTTGGTCGATGGCGCGGCGTAAAGGCGCGTTGCCGTCGACAGGAATGGTGCGACTGCCAGGCATTTGAGTAAATCTCGACGTTTCAAGATGCGACCTCGCTTGCGTGTCAACGATGCATGAATTCCGGGGACGACAATAGATACATGTTCCATTCCTGCGGCGAGCCGGCTTGTTCGAGCGCCTGACGTGTTGCCGGGCCGAGTTCTTTCTGCAGCGATCCGTAGTAGAGCGCGTTGGCGAGCTGCGGGAATGCGGCACGTTCGACAGGCGTGGGACCGTCCGTCTTGAACAAGCCCGCGCTGCCGTAGCCGATCGCTCTGGCGATTTCGAACCGCGTGGCCATCTGTCCGGGACTGGACCAGGCGGCTTCGTTCATCGGGTAGCCATCCGGTGTCGCGCGCCCGTACAAAGGCTCGCCCATGCGGTTAAGCCAGTTAATCATCGGCCCCGTATTCAAAACAGCTTTGTCGTCGTAAGCAAGCCGCACCGCGGAAACCACGTAGTGCATCGGGTCCTTGAATTTGCGGCCCAGTGAATTCGTGAACTCGGAAGACTCGAACATTGTGCGGAGAATCGCGGCAATGTCGCCGTCGGTGGTCTGAAAGGTGCGTGCCATGCGCTCGACCAGCGACGGCGGGGGATCGTCCCCCACGAAATAGACGGCAAGCTTGCTGCTGACGAAGCGGGCCGTTGCGGGATTTCGCGCAAGACGATCGATCGCTTCATCAAGTTCGGCGAGGCCTCGTCCCTTGACCGCCTGGCCCAGAAAGATCTTGTCGCCGTAGTCGTGGCGGCTCGGATTGAATTCGAACAGTCCGTTGCGCACATACTGGCTTTGCAGTTGCGGGCGTACGTTCGGCGCGTTCGCGCCGACGTTGACGCCAACCCCGGTCAGGATGCGCGCCAGTTCCTGCACATCGCGCTGGGTATAGCCGCCATTGACTCCCAATGTATGCAACTCCATTAACTCCCGCGCATAGTTTTCATTGATGTGACCCGCCGCGTTCTGTTCGTTATCCAGGTAGCGCAGCATCGCGGGATGATGTGCCGTGGCCGCCAGGAGGTCGCGGAAGCGGCCGAGCGCATGGGCGCGAATCGCGCGCTCCTCGTAGTCGCCGAGCAGCAAACGGACGTTACTCTTGTATTGGTGGACGTTGAAGTGATTCATCCAGAACCAGGTCATCTGCTCCTGCAGCTGGTTGCTCGAATACAGCGCGCGCAGCAGCGACCGGTTCGCGACTTCGCGCGCAATGCGATTCAGTTCCTGCTGGTAGGCTTGCTGCGCGGCCTTCTTCTGCTCGGGATCGGCGATTGCATCGCTTTCCCTGCGCCGCTGTTCGAGATCGAACACGAGATCCGCAAGCGGGCGCTGCGAGATTGTCATCGCGTCGATCTGGAGTTGAATTTCGCCCGGCAGGGAGGCGGAGGCGGGGTGCAGTTGTTGCTCGATGAAGCGCTCGTTGCCGACACCGGCAATCTGCTGCGCGGACGCAGGACTTGCGCCCCACGTCACCCGGTTGAGCAGTTGTAACTGCGACTGGTTGTTATCTCCGCGGCTGCGGGGTTCCACCCGTTGGGGGTGCCCTTCCAGACCGGGGGATGCGCAGGCGGTAATGCCGCAAACTGTTGCAGCAAGTACCGCAATTCGGATTCGATGGGCGGAGGCGTTGTGCATGGGCTTACCAGAACAAAAAGCCCCTCAAGAAAAGGGGCCTTTTGCAATGAATGTTTGACGAGAGACTATTTCCCGATTTGCCTGCTAACCGCGTTTTCCTGCTGATTCAAGGTTTTTTGCTCCTGCTTGGTGATGTGGCCGCCGTTTTGTGAGGCCATCGCCCGCTCTTCACCGCGAATCTGACGATCTTCCTTGTGCAGTTTCTGCGCCTGGGCTTTGCTGATCTCTCCATTTTTGCGTTCCTGATTGATGCGCTTGTCCTGATTGTTCAAACGCTTATTGACTTCTGCACGGCGGGGATGATCCTTTTTCCAATCCGCGTCAGCTGCGAAAACACCCCCAACTGAACCGAAGACAAATGCGGAGGTCACGGCGAGTATGACTGCTTTGGCGTTAATCATGTCTGACTCCCTTCCAATGGGTTGAGAAATATGGGGTTCTAATGGTGATACGGTTCCCTTAACGAGCGAGTGCCGGCTTTCGCAGACACCGGGGGTAAGTTCATTTGTAACCAAGTAATTCAAAGCACAGGGAGTATACGACCACTAACAGCGAAGGATTACAGCGGTTGCAGTTCGACCGTCTTTCCCAAGTGGTGCAGATAAGTGATCGAGTAAGCTCGCGAATGTCCGCTTCGGGTGGCGGACGCTGGCTGTTACATTTCAATTTTGACGATTGATCGACAACACTTTTCTGCCGGCGCCGGCGAAATTGGGCATAATAAAAGGCAGATATAAGGGACGGTAACCGCGTACGCCATCACTGGCGGGAGGATGATCCAGTGTCTGACCCGGTGTCTCAAAATACGACCTACCGCAACGCGCTGCCGCTGAACTCCATGCTGCTCGAGTACCGGCTCGAATCGGTCCTCGGCGCCGGCGGATTCGGCATGACCTACCTCGGTTGGGACACTCATCTGGAAAAGCACGTCGCGATCAAGGAATATCTGCCGGGAGAGATTGCGCTCCGCGCGGTCGATGGCAGCGTCGTGCCGGTCAATACCGAACACGAATACAACTACAAATGGGGCCTCGACCGCTTCATTCAGGAGGCGCGTACCCTCGCCAGGTTTTCCCATCCGAACATCGTGCGCGTCAATCGTTTTCTGGAAGCGAACGGCACCAGTTATATGGTGATGGATTATGAAGCCGGCGATTCGCTGGCCGATTATTTGAAGCGGTTCCCTGCGCCGGACGAGGCGATGCTCGAGAACTTCCTGATGCCGATACTCGACGGATTGCAGGCGGTGCATGAGGCCGGATTTCTGCACCGCGACATCAAGCCTCCCAACATTTTTATTCGCAAGAACGGCACGCCGGTATTGCTCGACTTCGGTTCGGCGCGACAGGCCGCCGGCGGTATGACTAAAAGCCTCACCGCGATCGTGTCGCCCGGCTACGCGCCGCTCGAACAGTACACAGCCGACGGCAACCAGGGGCCGTGGTCAGACATCTACGCGCTGGCGGGAGTGCTCTACCGCGCGACGACCGGAACGAGTCCGCCCGACGCGGTGAAACGAATGAAAGGCGACAGCGTGTCTATGGGGCTGGCCACCGCGCGCACGCGCTACGGCGAACGTTTCTTGAAAGCGGTCGAGTCGGGTTTGGCTCTGGAAGAGAGCCTGCGTCCGCAAAGCATAAGCGAGTGGCGGGACCAGTTTACCGGTCGCATGCCGATGACCGCGCTCAATCGCGGCGGATCCGCCAGCGCGCCGCCGGCGCAACGCGTCTCGAGCGCTCCGCCGGCTCAGCGTGTTTCCACCGCGGCGCCGACTGTGAAGGTTGCGGCACAGGATGCGTCAACGCAAAAAATCCCGGCGACGCGGCGTGCGGCCAGCGCGGGGGTGCCGGCCGGGAAGAGCGCGAACTGGAGGTGGCGCGGACTATTGTTGGCGGTGCTGGTGATCGCAGCGCTGATGTACTTCAAACACCGCGCGGGCGAACGCGACGTGCTTCCGCAGAATACCGCGCAGACGCAAGTTCCACCGCCCGCACCGGTCACGCAGCCGCAGGCCGCAGTCTCCGCTGCGCCAGCAGCATCTCCGCCGCCGGCTGCTTCCGGGGACGGCCGCACGCCTGATAGCGAGGAGACGCCACGCGCGGCGGAGACCGAGAGGGGCGCGGATGTTCAGATTCCCAAGCAGGTAAGGAAACAATTCGAGTCCGCGGACCGCGACGGCAACGGTTATCTGACGCCGGATGAGATCAAGGGAAAATTTCCGTTCATTGAAAAAACGTTTTCGGCAGTCGATACCGACCATGACGGCCGTATTTCGCTGGAAGAATTGTGGCAACTACGCCAAAAACAACTGGTAAGGCGACAGCGGTAAGACGCGCATGGCCGGCGTTCTCGTAATCTGCGAATCGATCGGGATCGAAGCGGTTATCCGCTAGCGTCAGCTGACGGCGATAGCGGACATCCGGTTTGATAGTGCGATCGACGAACTATTGCGGAACTTCGTCGCACCCTTTGCCCCACTGGAATTCCGAATGGCCCGTCAACACAACGGGGTAATAGTGCGGTCAATCCGGCTTTTCGATTCGACGCAGCGGCTGTGCCGCAGCGAAAAAGCTATACTCCGCTTCTTTGTTTCCGCGTTAATACCCGCATGAAAATTCCGACTCGTGAGAATATTGCGCAATGAGCGCCGAATATGATGTTGTCGTCATCGGCGGCGGAATCGCCGGACTCACCGCAGCGGGACGCGCGGCCCAGGCGGGACTGCGCGTCGCAGTGCTCGAGCGCGGCACCGATGAACAGTATGCATGCAACTCGCGCTATTCGGGCGGCATCCTGCACATTGCTTTCCACAACATCCGGGAGCCGGCCGGCGCGCTGCTCGAAGTGATCGAGACGGCGACCCGCGGCAAGGCGGAGCCCGCATTGGCCAAGGCGTTCGCCGATAACGCCGCAAAAGTCGTCGACTGGCTGCGCGATGAAGGCGTGGAATTCATGAGCGTCGGCGACATCGCCTACCAGCAGTGGGTGTTCGCGCCGCGGCGCCCGCTCACGCCGGGGCTCGACTGGAAAGGGCGCGGCGCGGATGTCGCCATGCAACTTCTTGAGAAGAACATTAAACAGCGGGGCGGCGAAGTTTTTCGCGGCACGGCCGCAAGCGGTCTCATCGTCAAAAATGGACGCGTCGCCGGCGTCGCGGCGATGCGCGATGGATCTGCAGTTCTTTTCGGCGCGCGCGCGGTCCTGATCGCGGACGGGGGCTTTCAGAGCAACCTCGATCTTCTGCGGGAGAACATCTCGGCACAGGCCTCCAGGCTCATGCAGCGCGGCGCGGCCAACGGTTTCGGCGATGGACTTCGCATGGCGCGCGCCGCGGGGGCTGCAACCAGCGAGCTTACGGATTTCTACGGCCACCTGTTGTCGCGCGATGCATTCCACAACGACCTCGTGTGGCCGTATCCGCAGTGCGACGAGCTCGGCGTCGCCGGCATCGTGATCAACGCGAAGGGCGAACGGTTTGCCGACGAGGGCAGGGGCGGCGTATTCGTCGCCAACGCCATTGCGCGGCTCGACGATCCGCTGTCGGCGTGCGCGGTGTTCGACGAGCAGGTTTGGCAGGGGCCGGGCAAGAACGCGCGCATTCCGGCGAATCCGTTGCTCGTCGAAGCGGGCGGCACCGTGCATTCCGCGCCGACGCTGGCCGCACTGGCAAAAATTATCGGCGTGCCCGCCGCCAGGCTCGAGCAGACCGTGAGCGAATACAACCAGGCCCATGCGGCTGGCACGCTTGCCGAGCTTCATCCCACCCGCAGCAGCAAGCCCATCCCCGGCAATGCGCCGATCCCGACAATGCCAGTCAGCACGCCGCCGTTTTATGCGGTGCCGCTGTGCGCCGGCATCACTATGACCATGGGCGGGATCGCAATCGACGCGCATGCGCGCGTGCTGCGCGAATCCGGCGAGCCGATCGCGGGACTCTACGCTGCGGGCTCCAGTACAGGCGGCCTCGAAGGCCGCGGCGGCGCGCACTATCTCGGCGGTCTGATCAAGGCCGCGGTGTTCGGATTGCTGGCGGCCGAGCATATCGCGGGGGAAGCGAAGTAACGACGCTGCTGCTGCCCGGCAGCAGGGTTACAGGTGCTTTTCGTCCTTAGCGACGACTGTCGGCTAGCGGCCAGAAGCCGATCTTCCGACGGGGGCTCCGGGACTTTCGTGACGCATCATTCCCGCACGTCAATTTCTCGCAAAGGGACTTACGTTGCTCGCGACGAGCGCACATTTTTGCGCCAGAAAATATCGCGCTATGTCCGGGCAGCGCTGCGCGGCGGCCAGCGCCGGCCGGAGGTGAACTGGCGCGTCGGTTTGAGGTGTTCCATTTTCGAGCAGCTTCAGCAGGCTTTTGGCGTAAAAGACGGGCAAATCGACGATAGATTCCCGGTCGTGGTTGAAGGTGCTCATGGCATTCTTGTCCCAACTGTCGATAATTCAATGTGAAGTAGTTTCGTTTGCCCTGCCCTATCTCAATTGATAAAAGTCAATGTTCCATGCTTCCGCGTGCAAAAAACCATTCGGTGAACAATCGCGCGACTTTCCACGCTTCATAGTTCGTTGTTATGTCGTCATATATCGGGTGTACTGGCGCCCGTCCGGAATTGCCTTGCTAAGTGAGGTCCATAAGCCTATGGTGGATCAAATCCATTTCATCGGCATACCGTGATTGCCGACAGGCGATTCCAAATTGCCTGTGCGCATGGCTCACGCCACCGGCAAAAAACAGGGAGATCCCATGAGAGCGGTTGATACCATCAGGCCGCTCTCGCCGATTCAAAGCGAATGCCCGAACTGCGCATTTCTCGAGTGGGGATGGCCCGCCAACTTGACTGCAGGCGAATCGAGGAATGTGTACGACCTGGTTACTCACCAGCAGCCGATAGCGCAGGGCAACTTCCTTTATCAGGCCGGCTTGCCGCTTGCTTCGTTACACGTAATCAGCAGCGGATTTCTAAAAACCAGCCTGGGCGACCAAGAGGGGCGCAATCAAGTCACCGGATTCTGCATGACCGGCGAACTTGTCGGAATGGATGCGATCGGTATCGGTAAACATATATCCGATACCGTTGCGCTCGAAGCCAGTCGTGTGTGCGGTATGCGCTATGCCGACTTAACAGACCTCGGTCGGCGCATCCCGGCAATGCAACATCATTTTCATCGGGTGTTGGGGGCGGAGCTTGCGCGGGATCAAGGGATCATGCTTTTGCTTGGCGTCATGAACGCCCAGGAGCGCGTGGCAATGTTCCTGCTTAATCTCTCGGCGCGGTTTGCTGCACACGGTTACTCGGCAAGTCGCTTCAGACTGCCGATGACAAGGGCGGAAATCGGGAGCTATCTGGGACTCAAACTGGAAACGGTCAGCCGGGCGTTGTCGCACCTCCACGACCAAAAAATGATCCTGATAAACGGTAAGGACGTTGAACTCAAATCCGTGCCGGATCTGCGCCGTATGATCGGCCAGCATGGCTCACCGAACGCTCATTCTCTGCTTGCAGTAACGCCCGCCCTTTGAGGATGCGAATATCCGCTTTGAGTGGCCGGCACTCGATTACATTGCACGATCGACGCAACTCTTGTCGAAATCCTTCGCACTTTCCGTCCCGGCCGGCGCGATAAGCGGCCCGTCGGCATAACCTCTGTTTGCCGACCGCAGTGAAATTGCATTAAAGATCCCGGGAATTGTGCCGTTAATAACCGGTAGCATTGATTGCTTTTTGTCCATGCGGATACGGTGACCTGCCGGAGATACAGATGTCTTTCAAGTCCATGCGATTGGCAATCGCCGCGTTGTTGCAGGCGCTGGCATTGTCCGGTTGCGGTGTCGTCGTCCTGATAAATGCCGCCAACGAACAAGACAAGTTCGCCAAGACGTTTTCGCCGCCGGACGACAAGGCGCTGATCTATGTTTATCTCGCCGATCGAAGTTCGAACATGTCGAACCGGGTGGTAATCGACGGGCGCATTGCCGGAACGATACGTCCCGCGTTTTTTTCCATGTCGAATGTCATGCCTGGGCCCCATCGCGTGGGATTGGCCCACATGGAGACAGACAGTATTTTGCTCGAAGCGGAAGAAGGCAAAACGTATTTCCTGGGTGCCGACGTGTCCTGCGCGGGCGGTGCTGCGCATGCGCAACTCCGGTTGGTCGATGAGTCGACGGGGAGGCGGCAGGTTGCGGCGGCCGACCTTGCAAATATTACGTTGTTCGGCAATCCCTTGTTCAACGACGACGGCCCTGCCGGCCAATGCCCTTTGTCAATCGGCGAACTTTGATCGTGCGGGCAGTGCAGCGGCCAAAGCGGACGCGCCTGCGGCCGCCGGGCAATTCCCACCATTAGAAAAATGAAATCGGGTTCAGTGCAACTTTTCGATTCCGCGCGGCGGTAGTTGCCGCGCGGTAAGGTTGCAAGTACCCTGTTCGTCATCGGCGGCGACCGCCGGCTGGCGGCCACCAGCGGACATTCGCACGCTTGCCCGGATTTTCCAGACGAAGAGGCGGCTCATGTACATGCCGAAGCATTTCGAGGAGCGCGATGTTGCGGTTCTGCACGCGCTCATACGGTCGCATCCTCTGGGCGCGTGGGTGACTCAGCCCGGTGAGGACTTGGACGTCAACCACGTTCCTTTTCTGGTTGACCCGGCGCGCGGCGAGTACGGCACGCTCGTTTGCCATGTGGCGCGCGCGAATCCGGTCTGGAAGTCATTGACCGGCGACCGGGCGTGCGTGGTGATTTTTCAGGGGCCTCAGACCTATATCACTCCATCGTGGTATCCGACCAAGCACGCGCACGGGAAAGCGGTGCCGACGTGGAACTACGCCGTCGTTCATGCCCACGGCGTGCCGCGCGTCATTGACGACAGGGACTGGCTGCTCGAGCATGTGACCGCGCTAAGCGGTCGGCATGAATCGGAGCGCGCGGTTCCGTGGAGCGTCTCGGATGCTCCGGCCGACTTCATCGACACCATGCTGAAGGCGATCGTCGGGATCGAGATTCCCGTCAGTACGCTGGCCGGTAAATGGAAGACGAGCCAGAACAGGCCGCTGCCGGACAAGTTGGGGATCATTGCAGGCCTCTGCGAGCGCGGCGATGCGAACTCCGGGCACATGGCGGAGCTCATACAGCGACATGTCGAAGGCTAGCGGTGCGCCATGTTGGCGCGGATAGTGCGCGGGCGGCCGGGCGCAGCATTGCTTGCGTTCTTCAGCGTTTTTTCACCGGCCCGGGCGCAGCACCCGCTCGAAGAGCGCCAGCTTCAGCTGCGCGTGCAAGAACTCAAGCTGCAACAATCGCAACAGCAACTGATGCAGCAACAGCAATTTCAACAGCAGCGGCTTCAACCGAATCCGCCGCCGCTTCTAAAGGAGCAATTTCAACTGCAACAGCGTCAACAGCAGCAAACGCTGGATATGCAGATAGAATCATTGCGGCTGCAACAGCAGCAACAGCTGCAAATCAGGAGGGGAGCATCCGCGGGCCGTATTCCGGGAATCCCCGCAGTGCCCTGACGGAATAAAAATGGCATTGAATTCAACCGGAGAACAACTATGGCAAGACTGACTGCAATCACCAGCAAGAGCCAGGTGGCGCCCGAGCACCAGGCGGTTTTCGATGCGATCGTCGCAAGCCGCGGCGCGGTGCAGGGGCCGTTCACCATGCTGATGCACTGCCCGGAACTCGCCGGGCACTTTGTGCATATCGGCGGGTTCGTGCGCTTCGAGGGCAAGCTCGACAAGCGCGTGCGCGTGCTTGCCGCGATGACGGTCGCGCGTGAATTCGACACGCTCTACGTCTGGGGCGCGCAAACGGGATCGGCCCGGCGGCAGAACGTGCCGGAGACGACCATCACCGCGATCCGCGAGAAGCACTCGCGCGGCATCCCGGCCGAGGACGCGCAGATCGTCGAATTCACCCGCGAATTGATCCGCAAGCATCGCGTCGGCGACGAGCGCGCGCAGGCGCTGCTGGCGCGTTTCGGCAGCGAGGGGATGATCGAGTTTACCGGCGCGATCGGCTACTACAGCATGCTGTGCATGATGGCGAACGCCGTCGAGCTCGAAACGGGGCCCGGCGCCGAAGTGCTGAAGGTGTAGACCCTTAGCGCGACACCGGGACGCGGGCGGCAGCTCGCGGACCAAAATCTACATCGGTTCCGTACCATATCTTCAAGGAAAGGGCATTTCGAAATGCGCACCAACAAGACAAAAGCGAAGATCGCCGCCGGCGAATGCGTCATCGGCGTAAGCGTTGCCTTCCCGTCCCCGGATCTGGTCGAACTTTGTGCGGCCGTCGGCTTCGACTTCGTCACTTTCGACACCGAACACGAGCCGATGAACAGCGAGCAGATCGTGCACTGCATACGCGCGGCGGAATCGTTTGACATCACCCCGATCGTGCGCCTGCCGCGCAACCCGGACCTGGTCTTGAGATTTCTGAACGCGGGTGCCCAGGGAATACATGTGCCGCGATGCACGACCGCGGCAGACATGCAAGAGGTGGTGAAGTGGACGCGCTTCCATCCGCTCGGCGAGCGCACTTTCTACAACCGCGGGCGCTCCGGGAACTATAACGTCGGCACGGCCGACACGGCCGACTGGGCGCGCGCGGCCAACCGCGAGCTTCTCGTCATCTGCATGATCGAGGAAGTAAAGGCGCTTGAAAATCTCGACGAGATGCTCGCCGTTCCCGGCGTCGACGTCATTCATATCGGTCACATGGATCTGTGGCAGTCGATGGGTATGCCTGCCGACATGAAAGGCGTGTTCGAGACGATAGCCGGGATCGCAAAACGCGGCGTGGCCGCCGGAAAATACATGAGCCACACCATCCGGCTCACCGACGACGCGGTCGACCGCATGGGCGATTACATGCGCATCGGCTCCAGGCTGTTCACGGTTTCGCCGATGGATTTTCTGCGCCAGGGCGGCGTCAAGCTGACTCTGGCGATGCGCGACATGGAGAAAAAGGTTGCCGCCGGACGTTCGAAGTAGCTCCGCGGCGGAGCGCATGACTATGTTAAGAGTGCTTGCCTTTGCTGCAGCGGGCCTGACATTCCTGTCCGCCACCGTTAATACCGCTGCCGCTGCCGAAGACTTTTCGACGAAGCCCATGCGGCTCATCGTGAATACCGCGCCCGGCGGCAGCACCGACATCGTCGCGCGCATCATGGGCGCGCAACTCGGCGAGCGGCTCAAAACTCAGGTTGTCGTCGACAACCGCGGCGGCGCCGGCGGGGCGATCGGCATGGAGGCGGAAGCGAAGGCGGCGCCGGACGGCCGCACGCTGCTGCTCGCCAATTCGTCGCTGACGACGCTGCCCGCCTTGAGAAAGCTGCCCTACGATCCGGTCAAGTCGTTTGCCCCCATCGCGAAACTGGCGAGCGTTTATCTTGCGCTCGTCGTCCACCCGTCGGTCGAGGCGAAATCCGTGCAGGAATTCATTTCACTGGCGAAGCGCAAACCGGTTGCGGTCGTCTTTTCCGGGTCCGGGCCGGGTGCGCATACGACGATGGCGACGGAACTTCTCAAGAGCATGGCCGGGATAGACGTGTTGATAGTCGAATACAAGAGCGGAGGGCCGGCCATCATCGACCTGCTTGGCGGGCAAACGCACGCGATGCTCGCCACCATCCCTTCTGTTTTGCAGCACATCAAGGCGGGCAAACTGAGGGTGCTCGCAACGAGCGGGACGGAGCGCAGCAATTTTCTGCCGGACGCGCCCACGATAGCCAGCGCGGGCGTGCCGGGATACTCGACGGTGCAATGGCATGGCATTCTGGCGCCTGCCGGAACGTCTCAGCGCATCACCGATTTTCTGCACGCCGAACTGAAGGAGATACTCGCGTCGGAGGAAGGAAGAAAGAAACTCGTTGTCGCCGGCGCCGAGATCGACTATCTGCCGCCCGCCGAGTTTGGCCTCTTTATACGCAGGGACATGGAACAGTGGTCGCAGCTCGTCGCCAAGGCGGGGATCAAGACTCACGAGTAACGGCCGGCCGGCGCCGGGGCCGGTAAACAATTTGAACGAGGATTCCACATGTCGCACAAGAAAATAAGCCGCATCTATACCGGTGCCGACGGCCGCTCGCATTTCGAGGACCTGATCGTGCCGATGAACGAACTGATCGCCGGCGAACGCATCTCGCTGAGATCTGCGCTCGTCCCGGCGACGGGCGTGTCGTTTCGCGAGAACCCGCTCGGCCGCTCCGAGGAATTTCACTGCCCGAAGCAGCGGCAATTCGTGATCACGCTGTTCGGCGCGGTGGAGATCAGCTGCGCCGGCGGCAAGCGATGTTTCGGTCCCGGCGACGTGCTGTTCGCCGAAGACTTGACCGGCGAAGGCCATGCCAACCGCGAATTGCTGGGCCCGCGCCAGAGCCTGATACTTCCCGTGCCCGGCGACTTCGACATCCGGCGCTGGACAGCCGCGCCATGATGGCTGCGCAGAGCGGGAATCGGATCCTGCATCCAGGATTACTTCCCTGTCGCCTTGCCTGATTACCCGCGCTTGCCCGCGCGCAGGATAAACTCGCGCACTTCCTGCGCGCAACGATCCGGATCCGTTGCGGCGGCGTGAAATGAATCGCCGGGCAGTGCGACCAAAGTCGAATTTGGAATTTTCTGCTGCCATGCGCGGGTGTCTTCGACGGTGCCGAGCGCGCTGCCTTCGGTGGTGATGACCAGCGTCGGGCATTTGATGTTCGGCAGATCGGCGGCGACGTCCCAGCTCGGAATGGTACCGACGAACCCCAGCGCGGTCGATTGCGGCGTGCCGCCCATCAGCTTCGCCCACCAGTCATATCCCGCTTGCGGAAATTTGCTGCCGAGGCGGCCAGCCATGGTGCTGCGCGCCCAGCTCTCGACGCCTTCGTGCTCGATCCGGCCGAGCCACGTATCGAGCGTGCCGGGTTTGTGATCGCGGCGCGGCGGCGGCGTGCCGATCAGCGTCAGCGTTTGCACGCGATCGGGAAAGCGCGCGGCGAAGCGCCGCGAGATGGTGCCGGCGATTTTCGCGCCGACGAGGTGAAAGCGTGCAATGCCGAGCTGCTGCATCAGGTTTGCGAAGTCGTCGACGACGTCGTCTAACTTCCAGGCGTAGTCGCGCGGCATTGGCGTCGATTTTCCGAAGCCGCGCATGTCCGGGCGCACAACGCGAAAACTGCGCGCAAGGTGCGGCACCCAGCCGAACCACATTGCGCCGCTCTCACTGCTGCCGTGCAGGAGCAAAATGGTTTCCGGTTTGCTCCACGGATCGGTGTAATCGTCGATCACGTAATGCATGTCAAGGTCGGCGGCGACGTGAGCAGTCGGCATTGCTGTGGTCCTCTTGAATATGTTTTTTGTCTGCCGCTACTTTACACCAGCCGACCTGACGACTTTCGCCCAGATCGCCACTTCGCGCGCGATCAGCTTGCCGAATTCGGCCGGCGTGCCCGGCGCCGGTTCGGCGCCTTCGCCGGCCAGCCGCTCGCGCATGTCGCGTTCACGCATGGCAGTGGTCAGCGCCGTGTTGAGTTTGGCGATGATTTCGGGCGGTGTGTGCGCAGGCACGGCGACGCCGAACCAGTTTGTGACGACGTAGCCGGGCACACCCGCTTCGACCACCGTCGGCAAATTGGGCAGCGTCAGCGCGCGTTTTTCGCCGGTGACGGCCAGCGCGCGCAAGCGGTTGGTTTTCACGTAAGGCACTGCGGCCGAGATGTTGGCGAACATGAGTTGAATCTGGCCCGCGATCAGATCGGTGACGGCGGGACCGGAGCCCTTGTAAGGCACGTGCACTATGTTGATGCCGGTCATGCTGCGGAAATATTCCACTGCCAGATGGCTGGAGTTACCGTTGCCGCCCGAGCCGAAATTGAGCTGGCCCGGCCGCGCCTTCGCAAGCGCGATGAGTTCTTTCAACGTGAACACCGGCAGCGACGGATGCACGACGGCGATGTAATGACCGGTGGTGGCCTGACCCACCGGCGCAAAATCGCGGATCACGTCAAACGACAGATCCCGCTCGTAGCTCGCCGCAATCGTGAACGACGGCGCGACCATCAGTACCGTATAGCCGTCGGGCGCCGAACGCGAGACGAGCTGTACGCCGAGCATGCCGCCGGCGCCCGCGCGGTTGTCGACGACGATAGGCGCACCGAGAATTTCGCTCATGCGCTGCGCGACGATGCGGCCGACGATATCCACGCCGCTGCCCGGCGACGACGAGACTACGAGGCGAACGGGGCGGGATGGATATTCCTGCGCGTGCGCAATAGCAGTCAGCGCAAATACGCCGATTGCCAACGCTAAACCTTGCAGGGCGGATAAGCGCAGCCTGATCTGCGGGATCGAAGTCATCCGGTTATGATAGTCCGACTTTGCAAATGCGGGGTGCGTGGCCCTTTGATGCGGCACGACGGGGACTATACTGCGCGAATAGCGACCGATCGAGGGGGCGATCTATATGACAATGCGATCAGCAGTTGCCGCAGTCCTGCTTGCAGTGGCGTGGGTTGCCGCTGCCGAGCCGTTCGTATATCCGGAAGCGCACTGGGAGAAGGTGGCCGATCCCGCGACGGCCGGCTGGTCGAAGGCCGGCCTCGAAACTTTTCGCAACGAACTCGCGCAGACCAAGACCGCCGGGCTCGTCGTCGTGCATGCGGGACGCGTGATCTTCGAGTACGGCGATGTGAGTTCGGCAAGGGTTGTTGCTTCCGTGCGCAAGAGCCTGCTGTCCGTGCTCTACGGAAACTACGTCGCGGCGGGGAAGATCAATCTCGACGCGACGCTGGCCGGGCTCGGCATCGACGACATCGGCGGGCTCTCGGACAAGGAAAAGCAGGCGACGGTGCGCGATTTACTCGAAGCGCGCTCGGGCGTGTATCACGCGGCGTCGAACAGCGGTGACGATTCCGCACACGCGCCGCCGCGCGACTCGCAGGCCCACGGCACTTATTTCCTCTACAACAACTGGGATTTCAACGCGCTCGGCACGATCTTCGAACAGCAGACCGGGCGCAACATTTACGATGCGTTCGAGACCGACCTTGCGCGCCCGCTCAGCATGGAGGACTTCGACCGTGCGGCGCAGAAGAAATCAGGCAACCGGAGTAAATCGATGCATCCCGCGTACCACATTCGCATCTCCCCGCGCGACCTCGCGCGCGTGGGTTACCTCATGCTGCGCGAAGGCAACTGGGCCGGCAAGCAGGTCGTGCCGCGCGGCTGGGTGAAAGAAAGCACGCACCTCGTCACGCCTGCTTCGCAAATGAATACGCCGGCTGCGCGCCGCGGCCCGCTCGGCTATGCCTATCTATGGTGGGTATGGGACAAGCCGTGGGCAACGGGACCGTTCGCCGGCGCCTACACCGCGCACGGACTCGGCGGCCAGCATTTAAGCGTGCTGCCGGCGCTGGACATCGTAGTCGCGCATGAGACTCCGGGAAGCGAACGCAATACGCACGCCGAGTTCTGGCGGCTGCTCGAAACGCTCGCTCGCGCGAAATGCAAAAATACGCCGTGCTGACGATGAAACGCGTTCTCCCTGTCTGCAGCGCATTGCTCTTCGCCGCCGCAACCGAACCCGCGCCGGCGCAGCCGTATCCGGTCAAGTCGGTGCGCCTGATTTTCCCGTTGAACGCCGGATCTTCCAGCAACGATATTCTCGGCCGCGCACTGGCGCAGCGGCTGTCGGAGTCGCTGGGCCAGTCCATCGTCGCCGATTACCGGCCCGGCGCGGCGGGAGCGCTCGGCGCGGCAATTGCGGCGAAGTCGGCGCCGGATGGTTATACGCTGCTGATCGGTTACACAAGCTCTGTGATGTTGAGTCCGATGCTGCTCAAGAACGCAGGGTTCAATCCGATCACCGATCTGGCGCCCATCGCGCGCTTCGCGGTAGTTCCTTATTTGGTGGTCGTGCATCCCTCGCTGCCGGCCACGAACCTTAAAGAGCTCGTAGTTCTCGCGAAAGCGCGCCCTGGGCAGATCAACTATTCGTCCGGGGGCACTGGCGGCCTGCCGCATCTTGCGGGCGAATTGTTCAAGATGACGGCCAACGTGGACATCGTACATGTGCCCTACAAAAGCTCGGCGGGCGCGCATATCGATCTGCTCGGCGGCCACGTGCAGATGGAATTCACCGGCATCAGCGGCGTGGCGCAGTCGATAAAGGCGGGCAAGCTGCGCGCGCTCGCGATTACCGCGGCAAGGCGATCGGAGCTGCTGCCTGATGTCGTAACAACGGCTGAAGCGGGATATCCGGCGCTTGAAGTGAGATCCAGCCTCGGCATCGTCGCGCCGGCGAACACGCCGGCGTCCATCGTGCGCCGCCTGAACGACGAGATCGTGAAAACCGTCAAAGGCGCGGACATGAGAAACTTCATCATCAGCCAGGGTGCGGAGCCCGCGCTGATGGATCCTGCGGAATTCGCGGCCCACATCAAGGCCGAGACCGGGAAATGGGCGCGAGTGATCAAGGCGGCCGGCATCAAGCCCGAGTAACGGAGAAGCGGTCTCAAAAATACTCCCTCGCCCATGTAAATGGGGCGAGGGGATTTTTAAGGCAGGTTCGGATTGACATGGAGAACAACGATGTCCAAATATGAAGTTGTCTTTCCACTGGGCAGGCGCGCGCGCCAGACGCGGGAGCGCGCGGCGCGCCCGCGCTCGCTCGACGGCGTGACGATAGGCGAGCTGTCCAACGACAAGTTCGACAGCGAGTTCGTGTTCGAAGCGGTCGAGAAAGCGATATTGAAGCGCATTCCGACGGCGAAGTTCGTGTCGTTCGCGAGATTCGGCAACGTCTACGGAGCCAGCGAAGCCCAGGTGATCCGCGACCTGCCCGGCAATCTCGAACGTCACGGGGTCGACGTCGTGATTTCCGGCATGGCCGGGTGAGGGAGCTGCACCGCCGCGAGTTCGCGCGCAAGCATAGCTGCTGAAAACGCCGGGGTCCCGAGCGTGACGATCGCCATCGACCAGGGCTTCACGAAATCCGCCAAGGCGATCGGCAGGCAGGCCGGCCTCGACCTGCGCGTCGCTACGTACCCGGGAGTCATCGCGACCCACGAGCGCGCGACTATCGTCAGGAACATCGAAGACGTTCTCGCCGATCAGATCGTGAAGCAGCTCACCGCGGAAGGCAGCCCGGACGAAACGCCGGACGCCGCAGGCGAGCCCGGCATCCGCGACATCGTGTTCGCCGGCACGTTCGAGGAGGTCAACGAGCACTTCCTGCGCAATCAATGGAGCGACGGATTGCCCATCGTTCCGCCGACCCTGGAGAAGATCGAAGAATTTCTGAAGTTCACCGACCGCCCGCCTGATGAAGTGCTGGGCATCATGCATCCCAGCCTCGCTGCCGCGACAGTGTGGAACGTGGCGGTCAACGGCGTGATGGCGGGATGCCGACCCGAGTACATGCCGGTGCTGCTCGCGATCGCGGACGTCATCGCGGACCCGGAGTACGGCTTGCGGCACGGCGGCAGCACGCCGGGCTGGGAAGCATTGATCGTCGTCAACGGACCGATCCGCGAGCAGCTCGGCTTGAGCGACGGCCAGGGCGCGCAGCGGCCGGGCAATCAGGCGAATACCAGCATCGGTCGCTTCTATCGGCTGTTCGCGCGCAACGTGCCGCGCTTCCTGCCGGGATCGACCGATATGGCGACGTTCGGCCAGATGTTCAGGGCCGCGCTCGCGGAAAACGAGCGGGCCTGCGAAGAGATGGGCTGGAAGCCGTTGCATGTGACGCGCGGTTTCAAACCCGAAGATAGCGTAGTGACGATCACGTCCGTGAGAACCACGAGTGATCCGTTCACCACCGGAGGCGAGAATGCCGGGCGCCACCTCGACTACATCGTCGACTGGGTCAAGCGGATGATAGAGCCGTATCAAAGCTCGCGCGGCTACGTCGAGACGCACGTGCTGCAGCTCACGCCCGTCATCGCGTCGCTACTCGCGAAGGCGGGGTATTCGAAAGAGGACGTGGCGGGCTACCTGATGAAGAACGCCGTGGTGCCGGCGCGTTATTACGAATGGAGCATGATGCAGGCCGACCATCATCCGCCCGGTACCACGCTCGCCGGCCTCGTCGAAAAAGGCGAACTGCCGAAGGAATGGCGCCTGTCCGACGACCCCGAGCGCATGGTGCCGCTGATGCTGCCGCAGTCGCAATGGCTGATCGTCGTCGCCGGCGACCCGCTGAGGAACCGTTCGTGCATCTACCGGCAGAACTTCAGCCAGGGCTACGCGACGAGCAAGAAGGTGCGGCTGCCGGCCCCGCGATGATTTTTCCGGGCGCCGCGCTGAACGTTCGCAAGCTGAAAATACTATCCCTGCGGAGGAAAACGCCATGCGATGGAACCACTGGATACCTGTTGCGCTCACTGGGCTGGCGCTCGGTGGTTGCGCGACGGGCTTCACGCCGCCCACGCCGGAGGCAAGAAATTCCCTCGCCCCGACCGGCACACTCCGGGCCGGCATTCTTCTCACCACCGCTCTGCAGGTGACGAAGGGCGCTGCGTCCGGTGAATTGAAGGGCGTTTCCGTCGATCTTGGCAAAGAACTAGCGCGCCGCGCGGGCGTTCCCTTTACTCCGGTCGGTTACACGTCGATTACCGCGCTGATTGAGGGTGCAAATTCAGGCCAGTGGGACGTCGCTTTTTTTGTGCTCGATTCGAGCCGTCAAAAGGACGTGGATTTTGCCGCGCCTTATTTTGAGGTGGAAGTCGGCTACCTGGTCGCTCCCGGATCTGCGATCAAGACCTTGGGCGACGTGGACCAACCCGGCGTCCGGGTCACGGTCGCGAAACAAGGCGGCCCGGATCTTTATCTTTCGCACAATCTGAAGCGCGCGGAACTGCTCCGGGGCGATGGTGTGCCAGCCGCGGTGGAGATGTTGAGGTCCGGCAAAGCGGATGCGCTCGCGGCCAACAAAGCGATTTTGTTTGAAGAGTCGGAACGGATTCCGGGCTCGCGAGTGCTCGATGGACGGTTTGCCGTCGTCCAGTACGGGATGGTGACACCGAAAGGGCGGGGCGCGGGAAGCGCCTACGTCCGGAAATTCATCGAAGAGGCAAAATCCGCAGGGCTGATAAAGTCGTACATCGAAAGTGCCGGGCTGCGGGGCGTCGTGGCGGCCCCGCCGCAGTGACGACCCGCACTCGATACGGATCCGGCAAAGCCGGGCGTGCCGCTCAGCTTTGCGTTCCGTGAATGTTCGACCGGCAGAGCAGTCTTACCGGTGCCCTTCGTGCCAGACGTCTTTCCCGTGATCGTGCCCGTGATGGTCCGACTCGACGTGCCGGCGCTCCCACGGGCGCCCGCCGCCCCGGTGGTAGCCGACGCGACCGCCCCATTCGCCGTACCAGCACCCTTCGCAGTAATTGGGCGAGTAGTAGTACGGGTCGCGCGCGTCAACCACTATGCCCGGGACCGCGATCTGGATGCTCACTGCAGCATCTGCAGGGATGCTGATTGCACCCAGTGACAACGTGGCGGCAGCTACGAAAAGGAGATTGCGCAATGTGCGTTGTGCATTGGTCATGTTCATTCCCTTCGGTTAATTTTGAATTCATCGTCAATCGCGATCGACAATGTCCATCGGCGGGAAGACGTATTGCACCGAAATTGTTATCGTTCTCCGCGCACCGATCTGTACGCTAACACACAGAAACCCCCGGCAACGCAGCCAGTCCCGGGCAGTCCCGGGTCGGACCACGCTAACGCGGCGCAATTGCAGTGTTTTCTTTCCGGTGCGTCAGGTTTTCGGGGCTTGGAGTGCTGTATTCGGCGCCAAAAATACTCGCGTAAGCAATTCGCCGCTTCCTTTAGCGGATTAGTTTCGTCCCTCAAAACGCGAGCGCAAGCCTTGCCGCCAAGCCTTTTTGAGGCTCTTCAATTCTGGAATCAAAACGTTGCGCCGGTCCGACCCCTTTCGCGGCAACAGCAGAGGGTCTGTCTGTCCCCCATTGTTCCGGCGGAAAATTTACGCTGGTCCTGCATAGTCGCTTGGCATATCCGGACAGAGCGCCTAAAGTCGCGCTTGAATTTTAATATTCATGTGAGGTTGCCATGGACCGGTTTGACGTGAAACGACTGATAGCGGTGGCAGTGACGGTGGGTGCCGCATGCGCGCAATCGTTTTTTTCCTCCGCCATTGCGGCCGACAAACCCGGTTGTGCGGACCCGTCGTGGGCGCCCGAGCGGCTGCCAGGCTTTGCAATCCAGTCGTGCGAAGAGAAGGCCTGGGTTCCGGTGCCGGCCGATCTCACGGGCGGCGGCCGCAAAATGCTCGAAGGGCGCCGCAGCACGGTGGAATACTCACTGACCGACAAATCGCAGGACCCCGCCAACGAGACGGCGCGGCGTCATTACGCCGAGCAGGGGAAAAAGGCCGGCGCGAAACTCATGTCCGATCCCAACGGCGGCTGGTCCGTGACGTTGACGCAAACCACGCCGCAGGGCGAGTTCTGGTACATGTACCGGCACGGCAGCGGCAACGACAAGTCCACCACCACCTACACGATCACCACCGTGCAGGTCGCGCCCCTGGCGCTGGAAGTGCAGGTGCAGGCGCCACCGGCGACGCTCGAAACCGGCGGCACGGTCTGCAAGGATCCGCCGTGGCTGGTCAAGCAGTTTTCGTATTTCAAGATCGAGCGCTGCAGCAACCGCGATTTCGATTCCGTCAAACTCAATCTGCCCGGAGGGGAAAAGGTGATCGCGGGGCACGTCATTCAGACCGACTACACGCTGACCGACCGGAGCAAGGATCCGTCCGCCCTCGCGGTATGGAAAAACTACGCCGAAACGCTGCAGCAGCTCGGCGCGAAACTGGTGTCCGATCCCGGGGCCGCGTACAAAGCGGTGCTGACGTCCAGCACGCCGCAGGGCGAATACTGGTACGTCTACACCCACACCGGCGGCAATGAATTCTCGACGCCCACGTACTCGCTGATGACGGTGCAGGTCGGCGGCCCGCCACCCAAGGCCTGCATCCTCCAGGTCTACGGGGTGAATTTCGATTTCAACAAGTCGGTTCTGCGTCCCGACTCGGAGCCGGTGCTGAACCAGTTGCTGGCGATGTTCAAGAGCGATCCTTCGTATGCCACCGAAATCGGCGGGCACACGGACAATATCGGCAAACCCGACTACAACCGCGTCTTGTCCGGCGAGCGCGCGGTCGCGGTGAAGGGCTGGCTCGCGTCGCATGGTATCGCCGCCGCGCGGCTGAACACCGCGGGTTACGGCGACACGCGACCGCTCGTGCCGAATACCAGCGACGAAAACCGCGCGCGCAATCGCCGCGTCGAACTCAAGCGCAATGAATGCAAGTGACCAGATCTGCCCCAATGTTCTGTCTGCTATTTCGCGTGATGTTTTCAGGTGCGCCCGACGGCGGCCACGCTGGCGCAAGTTACCCGGGTGGCAGCCGGCTCTTGTATATCCGCAGTGCGCGCAGCAGGTCAGCCATCAGCGTTTCCTGGTAGCGATAATTCATTTCCGCGCCCATGGGCACCAGTACCGACAGCGCTTGCTGGCGGCTTTTCTCCAGGAGCGCGGACAAGTGCAGCATCAGCTCGTCGAGCTGCGCACGAGCGGCGGGCGGGAGGTGACGCACGTCGGGCGTCTCGGCGATCGAGTCCAGGCTGGTGCCGGGTTCCAAGAGCGCCGCAATCTCGCGCTCTATCTTCACCCGATCGGCATCGATGCGCCACAGGCGGAAGCGATGCCACAGCGCCATGCCGCTGAACAACACCGAGAAAGCCACCCCGAGCTGGATCCAGGTGGGCATCGGCATGATGTCCACCGCCCACGGTGCATACTTGCCAAGCACGTCGGGTCCTTCCGCGCTGTAGAAATTGGCGGCCACCGGCGACAGCGGCAAACCGGTCAGGTTGGGCTGCCCCTTGTTGTGGCGCACGAACGTCGGAAATACCTCCGCCACCGCCATCAGAAACTGCTGCGTGACGCCGTCCGGTGCGCAGCCATTGCCGACGATGAGCGCGTCGATCTGCAGTACCTTCTTGTCTTCGCGGGGCAGCTTGCGCACGTAGTCCATTTGCCCCGCCTGGATCACACCCACGCGCGTATAAGGCAGATGGCGCGCGAGCGATGCCACATCGGGCATCTGCATGATGTCCAGGTTGCGATGAGTCACCGCATCGGCCAGCAGCCTGCCCTCGTCGTCGAGGACCATCGCGGCAAGGTCGAGTTCGCCGCGCTCGGCCATGCCGAGTTGCTGATCGATCGGCAGCGTCAGGGCGGTGACGGCGACTCCCTCGAAGAGCGCCAGCACGTTGCGCATTATGTCGGCGGTGCCGCTGCCGACCGGACCGATTCCGATGCGCAGCCCTTTCAAGTCCGCCGGCGCGCGTATGCGCGCGACATTGCGCCCCACAATGACCAGCGACTCCGGTCGCGGAAGCCGGCCGATCACCTCGAGCTTGTGCCCCTCCGGGTAGGCAATGCCGTCCTGAACCAGACCGAAATGCACTGTGCAGTCTTTCGCGCCGGCGATCAGCCGCTGGACGTTTTCCACCGATCCGGCCGAAGTCAGGTTTTGTACCCGACCTTTGCGGCGCGCGACTTCGCCCGCAATCTTCTCGACGGCGGCGTAGTAGTTGCCGGTGGCGCCGGCGGACAGCATGGCCACCCGCACGTGGCGCAGGCTCGGCCGCGGGTCCAGCCACGCCACGAGAGCCGTGAGCACGGCAAGCGCTCCGAACAGGATCGCGGTCTTCGCGCCGGGCGACAGCGGAGCGCGTCGCCCCGGCCGGCCGGGGGCACGCTGCATTCGATCAGTGGGAGTGAGGCGGCTCATCAGCCCCGGCTTGTTCGACATTGAGCAGTGGATTCAGAAGCGAGTGGAGAGCATGGAGTGCTGGCTCTGACCACGCCAAGGTTATACGTTTGCAGGATTTTCTGTCCAGAGCGTCATGTATGCCGGTCTCAGGGCGCTGCTTGCGGTGCGAAAATGCCCGTATAAGCAACTCGCGGTTTATTTAGCACATCAATATCGCCCAGAATAATGCGAGTTTAGACTTTGTTTGAAGTTCTTGCCTGCTCGAATCGATGCGTTGCGCTGGTCCGATCCGTTCAGCGGGGTTGCGGTGCATTCGCGATGCGCGCGGGCGTTACCTGCCGATTTTCCGTAGAATTCGGCGTCCCCACCGAAACTACAATCGCAAAACAATGAATGATCTGACTGTCGCACCCGGCACGAGCCGCTTCGTCGACGCGAACGGCGTCAAGCTCCATTACCTGGACTACGGCACTGCAGGATGCCCGCCGATGGTGTGCGTCCACGGCGGGGCGGCACACGCGCATTGGTTCGACTTTGTCGCGCCGGGCTTCGCGCCTGACCATCATGTGTTCGCGCCGGATTTGCGCGGGCACGGCGACAGCGCGTGGGCCGACCCGCAAACCTACTCGTTCGAAAGCCACGCCGCGGACATCAACGCCTTCATGGAAAAGCTCGATCTCGATGACGTCGTGCTGATCGGCCATTCGATGGGCGGCATGATATCGCTCCTGTATGCCGCGACGCATCCGGGCCGCGTCAGCCGGCTCATCGTCGTCGACAGCACCATGCTGATGCCGATGGACCGCGTTGCGAAGATGCGGGAGTTCAGCGCACGGCAGGGGAGAAGTTACGCGACACAGGACGAACTCGTCGCGCGCTTCCGTCTCGAGCCGGCGAAATCGGAACTGGCCTCACCTGAAGTCGTGCGTCGCATGGCCACCCACAGCGGAAGGCAAAACGGCGAAGGGCAGTGGCAGCTCAAGGCCGACCGCAAGGTGTATACGAACTTCCGGCAGGTCCCGGGCGTGCCGCTTTGGGAGAAGATCAAAGTGCCGGCGCTCGTCATCAAAGGAGAGCACAGCACGCGGTTCAATCCCGAAGTGCTGGCCGAGATCCGGGCGCGGGCGCCGCAGGTGCAGAGTGCGCAGGTGCCGGCGTCGGATCATCACATCACGCTTGAAAATCCGCAGGGGTTCGTCGACGTCGTGCGGAAGTTTTTGCGCAGTTAGAGTGCCTGACACTGTTGTCCGACGAAAAAGTTACACTCGCTCTACATCTCTATAAAGGAATGCCCCGATGTTTGTTATCGATTCGCAAGTCCACGCCTATGCCGCCAACACGCCGCAGCGCCCCTGGCATAGACCACCTCATGATTGGCCCGACCACGTCACCGGCGACGAGATGGTAGCGGCGATGGACAAGGTCGGCGTGGACGGCGCAATTAATGTCTCGGCCAATTCACTGTATCAATACGACGCAAGCTATGCGATCGACGTGCAGCGCGCACATCCGGGACGCTTCGCCATCGTCAGGCCGATGAATCCGAAGGATCCGGCCGCGGACGACATCATCTCGGAATGGAAAAAGACGCCGGGGGCGGTTGGCGTCCGCGTCTTGTTCGCGCTGCAGAGCGCGGCCGAACTCGACATGGCGGGAATCGATCGCATTCTGCGCGCAGCCGCGCGTCACGATCTGCCGGTCAATCTGCAGTGCGGCAACAACCTCGACACGGGCGCCGCATTGATCGATGCGCATCCGCAGACGCGCTTTGTCATCGACCATCTGGGGTTCTACCAGCCGCGCACGAAACCTGCGCCGGCCAACGTTTGGGCCGATCTGCCGAAGGTGCTCGACCTCGCCCGCCGTCCGAATGCGGCGATCAAGGTGAGCGGCGTCTGCACGATGTCGCGGGAAGCCTTTCCCTACGCCGACATTTGGGATCCGCTCGCCCGCGTGTTCGATGCATGGGGATTCGAGCGTTGCCTGTGGGGCACCGACTGGACCCGCACGTTCTCCCTAGTCAACTACGAGCAGGGCGTCGCGCCGTTTCGCCTGACCGATCGCCTGAGCGACAGCGAGCGTGCGATGCTGATGGGCGGCGCCTGCGCGAAAGTCTATGGCTGGTCGCCGACTAAAAAATAATTTTTAGCCGCAGATAAACGCAGATAAACGCCGATAGGGCAAAAGCAAAAAATTGACAATTGATAATCGGCAATTGACAACGAAGTGCGCAAAAGGGGTGGAGGCTTCTTAATTGTCAATTCTCAATTGTCCATTGTCCATTTGATATTCATCGGCGTTATCTGTGGCAAATTTCCGATTTCATTTTTGAGATGACTCCTAATGACTAGCGATGATCTGCCATTCGAAGGCGTAAAGGTTCTGGATTTGTCGCAGGGCGTGGCGGGACCGTACTGCGCCATGCATCTCGCGCGCAACGGCGCCGACGTGATCAAGGTCGAGCCCACCGGCATAGGCTGCTGGAGCCGGCGGCTCGGCAAGCATACGGGCGATCACACGGCGCATTCGGTCATCGTCAACCGCGCCAAGCGCTCGCTCGCCATCGATCTCAAGACCGGGCAGGGTGTCGCGATCGTCCAGCGGCTGGCCGGCGAATGCGATGTTTTCCTCCAGAACTATCGCGTCGGCAAGATAGACAAGTTCAAGCTCGACTACGCGAGCGTCAAAAAATCCAATCCCAATGTTGTTTATCTTTCTATTTCCGGCTTTGGCGCGAAGGGCCCGCGCGCCGATGATCCCGCAACAGACTCGGTGATGCAGGCCTATACGGGGATGATGTCGATCAACCGCGGTGCGACGGGTGTCCCGCAGCGCATCGAAATGCTGGCGATCGATTTCTCCACCGGCTTGTATGCATTCCAGGCAGTCGCAGCGGCGCTCTACCGCAAAGCCATGAAAGGCCGCGGCGCCCACATCGAAACCAGCCTGCTGGAATGCGCGCTCGCGCTGCAGGAAGGCGCGATGATGGAACACCATCTGCAAGGCGGCGTCGCCGAACCCATTGGCATGCCGGTCGGCATGTTCAAAACCAAAGACGGCTTCATGAGCGTCAATGCGCGGCGCGATGAACATTTCAAGCGGCTCGCCAAACTGCTCGGCAGGGAAGAATGGATCGACGATGCGCGTTACGTCGACGCGCGCGCACGCGTAAAACATCGCGACGAGTTGATGGCCGAACTGCGGCCTGTCTTCGAGACCAAAACTTCAAACGAGTGGGTCGAACTGCTGTCAAGCATCGACATCCTGAAAGCCAAGGTCAATACATACACTGATCTCTTCGCCGATCCGCAGGTGCAGGCGGTCGATGCCGTGCACTGGGTCGACAACGACACGCTTGGCCGCGTGCCGATGGGAACGCTCTGCGGCCAGCGCCCGCCCGCGACGGGCGACCGCCTCGCACATAGCCCGCACGTGGGCGAGCACACCCGCGAGATATTGAACGAAATGGGCTACGGCGAGGCAGAGATTGAAACACTCAGCACTTCAGGCGTTGTGGAGTGTTATCGGGGCTGAATTAGAACGGCGGCGGACAGTCAACGCACAGCGGTAAGCCCGTTTCAGGATGGCAGAATTCGATCTGGCAGGCATGCAGCATCAGGCGCTCCGCCTTGGCGCAGGATCCCGGCGTTCCGTAGAAGTCGTCGCCGAGGATGGGATGTCCCATGGCTTCCAAGTGCACCCGCAACTGATGCGAACGTCCGGTGACGGGATCGAGCTCGATGCGCGAAACCGCGCGCGCAGTGTCGATGTCGATGACGCGATAGCGGGTCAGGCTCGGCCGGCCCGTAGTGTGATCGACTTTCTGCTTCGGGCGGTTGGGCCAATCGACGCTGATGGGTAGCTCGATCTCCCCCGTGGCAGCAGCCATCCAGTGCCCCTCGACCAGGGCCTGGTAGCGCTTGCGCACTCTGCGCTCCTGGAACATGACACTCAGCTCGCGCTGCGCCCTGGCACCACGCCCCATGACGACGATGCCCGACGTGCCCATGTCCAGACGATGAACGATCAAGGCGTCGGAAAATTCGGCTTGAATCCGGCGCGACAGGCAGTCTTCCTTGCCTGCGCCGCGCCCGGGAACGCACAACAACCCGGTGGGCTTGTTGACAACGATCAGTTGGTCCGAGAGATGGAGGATGGCAAGTCCGCGGTTCGCGGGTGGACAGTAGGGCGTCGATGGCATGCCACGGATTGTCTCATTGAGAGGCGATTCGCTTAAACTGACCTTATTTAATTTACCTTCGCCGAATTGATTAAGCGGGGACGGACCAGGCTCTGCGCCTGAGTCATGACCGCACGAGGACGCTACATTGTCATCTTCCGACATCACCCAGGCCATCGACAATATTCCCTATTCCGGCTTTGTCGTGCCGCCGGCGTTCATCGATCCCAACGGTCATATGAACGTAGGCTACTACTCCGTGCTGTTCGACCAGGCTCTCGATCTCCCCTGGGACAAGCTCGGTGTGGGCTCTGCGAGCACCGAAGCCACCGGCTGCAGCACGTTTACGCTGGAATCGCATGTGACCTACCAGCGCGAGGTGAACGAAGGTGATCCGCTTGATTTCACCTTTCAGCTGATCGACTTCGACGCGAAGCGCATCCATTACTTCATGACCATGCTTCACGCGCAAGAGCGCTGGCTGGCAGCCACCTCCGAAGCGATCTCGATCTGCGTCGATATGGCAACGCGACGCAGCACCACCTGGCCCACTGACAGACTTGCGCGCTTGCGCGCCTTGCACGAAAAGCATTCGCTGCGCCCGCGACCCGCGGAAATCGGCCGCCTCATAGGCATACGCCGGAAATGACTGAAGACGCTAAGTTGCCGGTTGCGGCCGAGTTCCGCAGGTGCAGAGTGCGGAAGTGCCCGTTGGTATCGCATACTTCCTTGACGCTTTTGGCCAAGAACGCAGAGCGAACATGACAAAACTTCCGCGGCGGTTCTATGACCGTGACCCCGTGACCGTTGCGCAGGAATTGCTGGGCATGAATCTCGTTCATGTTTCTCGCGGCGTCAAACGCGTGGGGCGGATCGTCGAAGTCGAGTCATATCTCGGGCCGCGTGACTTGGCGTCTCATGCTTCAAAGGGCCGAACGGCCCGCACTGAGGTGATGTTCGGCCCGCCGGGCCATGCTTACGTGTACATGATTTACGGGCTGCACTATTGCATGAACGTCGTTACCGGGCCGGAGGGAACCGCCACTGCAGTGCTATTAAGGGCTTTGGAGCCCGTGCTTAACTTAACCGGGCGCACCTGCGGACCCGGGCTATTGTGCAAAGCGATGCATATCAGCCTGCGCCAAAATGGATCCGATCTACTCGCTGAGTCTCTTCATGTTGAGGCACCGACACAAGTGGTGCGGGGTAGTATCGTTAGACGACGCCGAATTGGAGTGGAGTATGCCGGAGGCTGGGCAAATCGACTGCTTCGCTTTTATCTAAAAGACAGCCCCTGCATTTCACGCACTTAACGAGGGCTTTTCCCCTTGTTCAGAGCGCTTATGTGCCGATGTCCGATCATCACATCATGCTTGAAATTCCCTGGCGATCCGTCGACTTCGTGCAGAAGTTTTAGCGCGCTTGATCTGGAAATGGCTAGGGTTACGTAGATCAACCCTCGAGGATTGCAAGAACTTGGCCAGATCTTCTTGGCAGGCATGCTATTCCTGTCCGGAATTTATGACAGATGCAAGTTGAAAAAAGCGAATTGTGGAGTGGTGTTGCTGGAATATTATGGCGGGAGCAGAATGGATTCCGGCGGCTGGTTAACGCAGCCACTCTCGGAAAAATAGGGGGGGATGATGTTTTGCCAGCAATGTGGAGCGCCGCAACCCGATCAAGCGAATTTCTGCATAAAGTGCGGTGCGAAATTGGAGAAGATGCCTGTTGTCACCGCTACTCCAAGCCCAACTCAAGCCTCACAAAACGCAACGGCACAACCTCCTGAGGCGGCACCATCGACATTCACATCCGAATTTCTTGCAGAGACGAAAGCGATTCCGCGTTGGCAACTCGTATTTTTAGGCATTATCGTTGTCGGTGGAGTGATTGCGGGTCTGTCAAAGATCGCCAACGTGTTTGGCGAATCAAAGGTTACGGGGGCCGCACAGGAAATTATCCAAGAGGCCCTCAAGAGTCCAGGTTCATTTAAGTTGATCTCCGCAACAATAGTGTGGACCGGCAAGTACAAGGATCGTGATGCATATATCGTAAAAACGGAATATGACGCTCAGAATGGCTTTGGTGCTCTCTTGCGCGGGTGCCATTACGTTTCGTTAAGCCTGCAAGGTGATCAATTCTTTTGGAACAGAGCAGTGGCTTTGGAGGAGTGCTCTAAAGGTGGCTCGGGAACGTCAGAAGCTGACCTGATAGCAGTCGTGGCCAATTTGAACTTTGATACACCTTTAGCAAAAGAGCCAAGGAAAGAAGTGGCGGAAACGCCGCAAAAAGCCGCCAGTTCTCCTGCCTGCGTATCTTATGAACCCGCAATCGTCTCGCTCAGCGGACATTTGGAAAGGCGGACGTATCCCGGACCTCCGAACTATGAAAGCATCAAGAACGGAGATGAACCGGAGGTTGGTTTTTATTTGACCCTCCCACAACCGCTCTGTACCCTGGCCGGAGATTCCAATGCGCCAGATGAGTATCCCCAACAAGGGGTAACACTCGTTCAACTGGTTTTGGATAAGGCTGGCTACGACAAGCTTCAGTCATCGCTAGATCGCAAAGTCACGCTCCAAGGTGGCTTGAGTGCGTCTTTTAATGGGCATCATCACGCACCACTTCTGCTTTCCAATATCAAGCTCTAGCTTGGCAACAACCGGGCCAGGTCTTGCAATCCAATATTTATTGTTTCAATTGATCGATCGCATGATTGCAAGACCCCGCAACTGCACTACTTAACCGCGTTTGCGATAGCTGGCTCGCAATGCTGGACTGCGCGCGCGTTTGTCAGCGGAATAACCTCATTCGGGTTATATTTGGCCTGCTGTTCGCGAGTCCGGCTTCGACCGGAACTGCCGCGAATCGGCATTGCAAATCGCGCCCGAACGGAGCGCGCGACAATCATAAATCTAACAACGGGGGCCAACGATGCGTATCGCACTATTGCTGATCGTATTTCTCGCCGGATGCGTGAGCCTGGAACCGAAGTGGACAAAAGCGGGTGCGACGCAGAAGGATTTCGACGTCGATACCGCGCAATGCGAGGAGCGGCCGGAGGAGCGCGCGAATGTGATCGCCACTCACATAGTGCGTTTCTACCATGTGGGCTGCATGCAGGCGAAAGGCTGGGCGCCGCCGGCGGCGCCGAAAGAGGAAAAAGAAGAGTCGAAGCACGAATCGCCGAAAGAGGACCACGCGAAACACTAGCGGAAATGATTTATGTGCCACGGCAAAGAAAATTGGGGATGGGTGTCCTGCAGTCCAACACGGTTATGCAAAAAAAGCTGGCCCCGCTATTCGCTACGCTGCTTGACGCCGCCGCCCGCGGCGTAGCAACCTGTCGTCCTCGCAGCAGTCCGCACTTAGAACAGGCCCTGCGATATTCCAGCCAAGGAGGGGAATTTGAAAAAAGTAACTGCCGCAGTTGCTGTTTTCCTGGTGGCGGGCGGCCTGATTGCCGCGGGGCCGGCCGCCGCGCAAAGCTACCCGAACCGGCTGGTGAAGGTCGTCGTTCCGTTTGCGGCCGGCGGGGGAACCGACGTGATGGCGCGCATTGTCGCGCAGAAACTGAACGAGGCCTGGCTGCAGTCGGTCGTGGTGGAAAATCGCACGGGCGCCGGCGGCATCATCGGCGCCGACGCGGTCGCCAAGTCGGCCGCCGATGGCTACACCTACCTGATCGGCACGACCACCACCACCATCAACGCGAGCCTGGTCGCAAACCCCCCATACAACATGCAGCGGGATTTGCAGTCCGTCGCCATGTTGAGTTTCTATCCGATGGCGGTCGTGGTGCCGGCCTCGTCGCCGGTGCGCTCTTTGAAAGACCTCGTCGCGCTGTCGCACAAGCAGGCGTTGAGCGCGGGTTCGGGCGGGAATGGAACGCCCCAGCATCTCGTGCTCGAAATGTTCAAGGCCGCGACTGGCGCCAAGATCCTGCATGTGCCCTACAAAGGTGGCGCACCCGCGGTGGTGGCTCTGCTTGGCGCGCAGAACGACGTCGTGTTTTCGCAATGGCCGGAATGCCTGACCTACGTGAAAGCGGGCAAGCTGATCGCGCTCGCGGTGACCACCGATACGCGGCTTGCGCAGATTGCCGACGTCCCCACCACGGCGGAAGCCGGGTTCCCCAGCGTCCAGGCCACGGGCTGGCAGGGCATCATGGTTCGCGCCGGCACGCCGAAAGAAATCGTTGCCAAGATCAATGCCGAAGTGAACAGCATCATGGCCGCGCCGGAAATGAAATCGAAGCTCGCGGAGCAGGGCTTCATGCCGGTCACGATGGGCGTGGCGGAGACCGAGAAATTCGTCAACGCCGACGTCGAGCGCTGGGCGAAAATCATCCGCGACGGGAATATCAAGGCGGAGTAGTGCGCGTAATTCGAGCCCGTCCGCTTTGATTTACTCGGCGGTCGCGGGGAAAATCGGAATGTATCCCGTATTATTCAGCCATCCCAATCCATAGTATCCATTTATGACCAAGAGATTGAGCGTTGGATATTGTGCACTGGCCATATTTATCGCCGCCGCATATCCTGCGGCAGGCGCCGATCAGTACCCAAGCAAACCGATTCGCATAATCGATCCTTATGCGCCGGGCGGGAGCACCGAGGCACAGGCACGCATCGTCGGGCAGAAATTGACGGAGTTGTGGGGGCAGCCGGTCGTGATCGACGGCCGCCCGGGCGCGGCCAGCGCGATCGGCACCGAGATCGTGGCCAGATCGACTCCCGACGGCTACACGCTGCTGATCAACAATGCCGCGCTCGCCACGGTGCCGAATCTTTCCCGCAATCCGCGATTCGATCCGGTCAAGGATCTGGCGCCCGTGATCCAGGTCTGCACGCAACCTTTGATCCTTGTCGCGCTGCCCTCACTGCCGAATAATTTGAAGGAATTGCTGGGTTATGCAAAGGCCAATCCCGGCAAGCTGAACTACGGATCTGCGGGAACCGGCGGCGCCACCCACCTCAGCATGGAACTCTTAATGTCGATGGCAGGCATCAAACTCGTGCACGTGCCCTACAAGGGCAGTGCGCCGTCGGTGACGGCGATGTTAGGGGGCGAAGTACAACTCGGGATCTTCAGCGCGAATTCAGTGCTGCCGCATATCCACTCGGGACGATTGAGGGCGTTGGGTGTCAGCACCACCACACGCACGCCGACGTTTCCGGATGTGCCGACCATCGCGGAAGCCGGCGTGCCCGGCTACGAAGTGGTGCAGTGGTCGGGACTTTTTGCGCCGGCCGGCGTGCCCGCAGCGATAGTCGGCAAGCTCAATCGCCAGATCAACGAAATACTCAAGCTCCCCGATGTCAAAGAGCGCCTTGCCAAAGTCGGGGTCGATCCGGCGGGCGGAACGTCTCAACAACTCGGTGCGTTCGTTGGTGCCGAAGTGCGCAAATGGGCGAAAGTGATCGAAATAGCAGGTATTCAACGCGAGTAACAAGGAAGCAGAACTTGGGCGACAGTAACAAATATTCGGTGACCGAAGCCGCTGCCTTGATGGCGTCCGGCAAGCTCAGTGCCGTGCAGCTTGCCGAGGATAGTCTCGCGCGAGTCGAGCAGCGCGAGCACGATGTGCAGGCATGGGCGTACCTCGATCCGCAACAGCTGCTGGCGCAGGCGCGTGAGAGCGATCGTCAACCGCGGCGCAGCCTGCTGCACGGTATCCCGGTTGGCGTGAAAGACATCATCGATACTTCGGACATGCCCACCGAGTATGGATCGCCGATCTATGCAGGCCATCGGCCGCAGGCGGACGCGGCTTGCGTCGCCATGCTGAGGAACGCGGGTGCGCTCATCATGGGCAAAGCAGTGACCGTAGAGTTTGCCGCGCGGTTTTCCGGCAAGACACGCAATCCGCACAATACCGCGCATACGCCCGGCGGCTCCTCGAGCGGGTCGGCGGCAGCGGTGGCCGATTTCATGGTTCCGCTCGCCTTAGGTACGCAAACCGGCGGTTCGGTCATTCGCCCGTCGGCTTTTTGCGGCATCGTTGGCTTCAAGCCCACGTTCAACATGATCAATCGGGCCGGTGTCAAACCGAATTCGGAATCGCTCGATACGGTCGGCATCATGGGGCGCACCGTGCCGGATGCGGCACTGACGTTCTCGCTGCTGACGGCACAGGACGTTCCCGATTTCGGGACGGCGGCCACGGGCAATCCGCGCATCGGTTTTTGTCGCACTCCGCAATGGCGGCATGCCGACCATGCAACGGCGGCGGCAATGGAGGCGGCCTTACCGCGTCTCGCCAACGCCGGCGCGCGCGTAAAGGAAGTCGAACTGCCGGAGAAGTTCGGTGGCGCAGTCGCCGCTCAAGGCACCATCAGCGACTACGAGTTCAGTCGCGCCCTTTCCCATGAGCGGCGGAATTTTCCGGACAAGATCAGTGCGATTCTGATGAAGAAGCTCAAAGAGAGCGACAGGTGCACGGCCGCTCAATATCTCGCTGCGCGCAACCTGCTTGGCGAGTGCCGCAGATTGCTCGACGATGTGTTCGTCGATTTCGACATCCTGCTCGTGCCGAGTGCGCCGGGCGAGGCGCCGAAAGGACTTGAGACGACGGGTAATTCAATCTTTAATCGCATGTGGACCGCATTGTATGTCCCGGCGATAACGGTGCCGGTATTTACCGGCACCGCCGGCTTGCCGATCGGCGCACAGCTTGTCGGGCCTTTCGGCATGGATCACAAAACACTTGTGCACGCGGAATGGGTTCACAGAGCACTGACATAATATTGCGTTTTCTGTCGGGAGTTCGATTCAGTCCAAGCGGGGCCAGGCGCACGTTCAACCGCTATTCGCTTTTCAGACCAGAGATCGTAACTGCTCTCTGCCACTTCGCGGTCTCGACGTTGGCGAACTTCGTGAATTCGCCGGGTGTCATCGAAACCGCGGCGACGCCGTTTTCGAAAAATCGTTGCTTGAGTTCCGGCATTGCGAGCGCCTTCATCATCGCCGCGTAAATCTTCGCGACATCGTTTTGCGGCGTGCCTCTGGGCACCGCGAATCCCTGCCATACGGTGACATCGAAATCCGGTACGCCGGATTCCATCACGGTCGGCACATTGGGCAACTGCTCGGCGCGCCTGGCCGACGAGACGGCGAGCGCGCGCATCCGCCCCGATTTCACGAAGGGCAACAGCCCCGGCAGGGTGAAAAAACACGCCTGCATTTGTCCGCCCGCCACATCGGTGAAGCCCTGCGACGAATTCTTGTAAGGTACGTGCACGACATCGATGCCGGTCGCCGCCTTGAAAAGCTCCATGGTGAGATGCGGCGTGCCGCCGACGCCGTTTGACGAATACTTGAACTTACGGGGATGGCTCCCGGCCGCACTGATGAACTCCTGCACACTCGCAATGCCGAGCGACGGTGTCACGGTGAGCAGGTTGGGTGTCATCGCAAAAGTCGAAATCAGCGTGAAATCGCGAAGGTGATCGTACGGCAGGTTCTTGTGAAGCGCCGGGACGATCGATTGCCCGATGCCGTAGTTGTAGATGGTGTAGCCGTCGGGTGCGGCTCTTGCCGCGAGTTCGGTGCCTATGATGCCGGCAGCGCCCGCGCGGTTATCGACGACCAGGGGCTGCCCCCACGCTTCGCTGAATCGCTGCGCGAAGATGCGTGCCATGATGTCGGATGACGAGCCAGCGCTGGATGGCAGGATAAGCCGGCCGGGCTTGGAGGGATAATCGTTGGCCGCTGGCGCTGTCGTCACCGCTGAAATCGCGAACACGGCGACGCAGAGCGAAACCGCATTGCGCCGGATACTGTCCATACCTTCCATTGGTCAAAATGTGTTTCGTTAGAGTAGCGCGGCTGCGGGTGCATTGCGCACACCGACAGCCATCCGGAACCCATTTTGTGCCGTCGGTAGTTGGTTTGCAAACGATGCATGGCAATGCCATTACAATGATGCAATGAGTTCTGTCACGAGGAATTGCAAATATGGCGGGTAACAGCATCAACGTAGAACTGTGGAATTTGCGTGTCCCTCTCGATCCGCCTATCAAGGCGCCCAAAGGCTTGACCACGGAAACCTGCCTGCTGCTGGTCTTTCTGTCGGATGACAAGGGCAATCGGGGCGTCGGCTATTCGTCCTTCAGGCGGGCGGCCGACATGGAACAGGCATCGGCGATTGCGCGCAAGCTCGTTGCTGAATCGGCGCCGGGCCTGGCGGGCCTGCTCGATGTTGAACGTCAGGAGGAGGCCACCTGCGAAAGCAGCGCGGCGAGCAGGTGCGCGGCCAGCGCCGTCAGCCTGGCCGCCTGGGATCTCGCCGGCAAACAGGCGGGCGTGCCCTGCGCCGATCTGTGGGGGCGCCCCGCGGGACGCGACCGTCTTGAATGCTATGCGAGCGCCCTGTGGCTCGACAAATCGTCCGCCGGGTTGATCGCCGAGGCGAAGATGCACCGGCAAAACAACTACCGCGCGGTGAAGATGCGGGTCAGCCGGTCCCTGAAGGACAACCTTGAACGTATCGATGCCGTGCGCCAGGTGTATTCCGAACCCGGCACCATCGCGCTTGAAACGGGCTCGGATTGGACGGCGGAAATTGCCAACGAGTTTCTCGATGCGTGCAGCGCGAAGCTCATGTGGGTCGAGGATCCCGCGCCTCATGACAAACTGCATCTCGTCCGCGACCACCCGTTCAACACGATCGCGGCCGGAGAGAAGTCCACCAGCGCGCGCGAACTCTACGAACTGCATACGCGCGGCCGGCTTCGCAAGCTGATTATCGACGTGCAATACGTCGGCGGGCCGGTCCGCTTCCTCGAAGCGGCGAGAGTCCTCAACGCACTGGGCGCAACGGTTGGCGGGCACCGTTTCTCGCATTATTCCATCCACCTGCTGGCCAGCCTGCCGCGCAGCCTGCCGGTCGAGATGCTCGACTGGACCAATCCGGCGTTTCATCCGCTCGCGGAACCAGACGCTTCCGGACGTTTACCTGTCGAAGGTCCGGGCTTTCACATCGTGCTCGATCATAAGGTTATCGAGCGGCACGGAGTGAAGCTGCCGCTGTAGTCTCGTTCACATGCGGCCGCTTGCAGATAAACTGCCGATATCGATCTCAAACAACATCCTCCTGCAATGATCTCCATCCGGCGGTATGCATGAACAAGCGTGAAAGAGTGATGGCAGCCATCCGCGGCGAGCCGGTCGATCGCGTGCCGGTGAGTTTCTGGCTGCACAACTTTTCGTCCGAACACTCGGCGCAGGCCCTGGCAGACGAGACGATGCGGCTTTATCGGACGTTCGACTGGGACTTCCTCAAGCCGCAGTCGCGTGAGACGTGCTTCGCCGAGATGTGGGGCCTGCAGATCGAGTCCTCGACGCAGCAGACAATCAAGTTCACCGTGAATCACCACCCGCTGCGCGAGGCGCGTGAGCTCGGGACGCTGCGGCCTGCCGACGCTTCTCAGGGCGCGCTCGCCGAACAGCTGCAAGCGCTCCTCTCGATCCGCGCGGCGGTGGGCGCAGATGTCCCTGTCGTTGCCACCATCTTCGCGCCGCTGATGGTGGCGCCGTCTTTGTTGCCGGGAGGGCGCGATGAAGTGCTGCGGCTCATGCGCGAAGACCCGGCGGCGCTGGATAGCGGACTTGCCGCGATCGCTGTGACACTCGCCGATTACGCGCGCAATTGCGTCGCGGCCGGCATCGATGGCATCTTCTATGCAACGACGCTCGCCACGCAGAAGCTGATGTCGGAAGCTGAATGCCGGCGCTTCCAGCGTCCCCACGATCTCTCGATTCTAAAGGCGGCGGAGTCCGCGCCGTTCAACATCATGCACGTGTGCGGCGACCATACGCATTTCGACGAGTTCATCGACTATCCGGTGTCAGTATTCAGTTGGGCGACCACGCCGGGCAATCCCGGGCTGGCAGAAGCGCGCGACCGCACGGGACGCGCGGTGCTGGGCGGCCTGCCGGGCAAACCGCAGATCGGCGGCATGCAGCCCGACGCGCTGGTCGAACGCGCGCGCTCGTCGATTGCGGAAACCGGCGGCCACATGCACCTGCTGGGGCCCGACTGCTCAATCAATCCCGG